>OFRL01000781.1_pt1 | contig 12710 bp, 10 predicted proteins | sample 1543121 | NCBI WGS metagenome assembly OFRL01 (sample SAMN07774228, study PRJEB24372) | wastewater metagenome | isolation source: Lake Maggiore Cannobio | place: Italy: Cannobio | collected 2016-01
GCCGGCCGAGGCCGGCATCCGCTCGAAGGCAATTCCCGTCTCTCGGTCCCAGAGCACGTTGAGTCGCAGATAGTCGGCGTCAACGCGCTTGATCAGCTCAAGCTGGGCGGGGGGAGGTTGGCGGCCGACCTCAAGCTCGGTTAGACAGCGCGCCGCGCCAGCATCAAGCCGCGCCGAGCGCTGCTCGCTGATCACTGCTGCGTTGGCCTCGGTCAGCTCAACCAGTGTCGCTCCGTCTTCGGCTTCGACAGAGCCTTCGAGCAGCTCGGCCGGAACGGTTCCGGCGCGCGTCGTCAGCGCCCACCAGCCGCGGCCGTCGTAGCGGCGCGTGCTGACGATCCCAATCCAGCGGCGCTCAACGGCGCGAATCCAAGTCTCAACCTCTTTGCTGGCCGTCAGCTCCGGGAAGCGTGCCAACACGTCGGCGACGTGGAGCGCAGCCCAGTCGTCGGTCGGCGCCCACCACTCGCGCCGGTCCCAATCGAAGCGGCGCTGCGGGATCGCCCGGACCAGCTCGACGATCTGAGCGTCGTAGGGAAACGCGAGCACGACAATTTCGCCATTCTCATCGCTGTTTCGCAGCTCCACGTTCGCTCTGTCATCTGCCAGCTCCACCTGTTGAAGGTAGCCCGGCGCGCCGACGCGCTAGCGCTCGCCGCGATGATCGGTAAAGATGAGCGAATGAGCGATGCTGATTATCTAATCGTTGGGGCCGGTTCAGCCGGTTGCGTGCTGGCCAACCGCCTCTCCGAAGACCCGGCCGTCAAGGTCGTGCTGCTCGAGGCCGGCGGCTCCAACCGCCATCCCACCGTGACCATTCCCGTCGTCTTCTCCGAGCAGTTCCACAGCAAGCGCGACTGGGATTTCGCCACCGATCCCGAGCCCGGCTGTGACGGCCGCGAGATCTTCGTCCCCCGCGGCAAGGGGCTTGGCGGATCGAGCTCGATGAACGCGATGCTTTACGTCCGCGGCCGGCCACTCGACTACGACCTTTGGGAAGCGGAGGGCTGCCCTGGCTGGGGTTGGAACGATGTTCAGCCTTACTTCCTCAAGTCCGAGGACAACGCGCGCGGCGCATCTGAGCACCACGCCGTTGGTGGCCCGCTAAGGGTTGAGAACCCGCGCTCGCCGCGCTCGCTGACGCGTGACTTCATCGCCAGCGCCGAGGCAACCGGAATCCCCTTCATCGACGACTACAACGGCCCTGAGCAGGACGGCGTTGCCGAGGTGCAGGTGACGCAGCGTGGCGGGCGCCGCTGGAGCGCCGCCGACGGCTATCTGAAGCCGGTCAAAGATCGCGAGAACTTGGAAGTGATCACAGGCGCGACCGTTCAGCGCGTTGAGCTGGAAGGGAAGCGCGCAGTCGGAGTTAGCTACCTCGACGGCCGCGGCCGCGAGCAGATGGTCACCGCATCGCGTGACGTGATCCTCGCCGCCGGCGCGATCGGCTCACCGCAGATTCTGATGGTCTCTGGGATCGGTCCAGCCGACCACCTTGCCGAGGTTGGCGTTGAGCTCCGTCATGACCTGCCGGGAGTCGGCGCCAATCTCCACGACCATCCTTCGCTGGTCTGCACTTGGGATCTCCCTGGCGGCGGCTCACTGGCCGACGCCGAGAAGCCGAAGGCGTTGCTGGAGTGGCTGCTGCGCCGCAGCGGCCCGCTCTCATCGAGCGTCGCCGAAGCGTTCGCTTTTGTTCGCAGCCGCCCTGGGCTGCCCGCGCCGGACCTCCAGTTCCACTTTGCCCCGGGCTACTTCGTCGACCACGGCGCCACGACCTATGACGGTCACGCCTTGACGATCGCGCCGGTTCTCGTTTCGCCGAAGAGCCGTGGCCACGTCAAGTTGCGTTCCGCCGATCCAGCAGCGCCGCCGCGAATTTTGACCAACATGCTGGTCGAGCCTGAGGATGTTGCGTCGATGGTTGCTGGCGTAAAGATCGCTCGCGAGATTGCGTCAAGCGGGCCGTTCAAAGAGCTCTGCGGCGCTGAGCTGTTCCCTGGCGCCCCGGTGACCGATGACGACGACATCGCCGCCGACCTGCGCCGCCGCGTCGAGACGATCTACCACCCGGTCGGGACCTGCCGGATGGGAAGCGACGAAGGCGCGGTCGTTGATCCACAGACGCGCGTGCACGGAATCGAAGGGCTGCGCGTGGTCGACGCTTCGATCATGCCGCTGATCCCTGGCGGTAACACCAACGCGCCGACGATCATGGTCGCCGAGCGCGCCGCAGATCTGATCCGTGAGCAGTCGTTCGCGACTGCCTAGGCACCTGCTTTGGGCGCGCCGCGACCTAACTGACCGTTCGGTAAGGTCAGCTTCAGCGACCTCGATTGGAGCCTGATGGACCTGACATTCAACGAGTCTGAGAGCGCGTTCCGTGACGAACTGCGCGCTTGGATCAAGGCAAATCATCCCGGTGAAGAACCGGCCGGAGAAGACGAGGGCTACGCCTTCCGCCGCGATTGGCAGCGCCAGCTTTACGAGGCCGGCTGGGCCGCAGTCCACTGGCCAACCGAGTTCGGCGGCCGCGACGCGACGCTGGTAGAGGCAGCGATCTTCAACGAGGAGCTAGCCCGCGCGCGCGCGCCGTTCCCAGCCAACGTGCTTGGCCTGCTGCTGGCTGGCCCGACGCTGATGATCTGGGGCGACGAGGAGCAGAAGCAGCGCTACCTCGACCCGATCATGTCGGGCGATGAGATCTGGTGCCAAGGCTTCTCCGAGCCGGAAGCTGGCTCCGACCTCGCGTCGCTGAAGTCAAAGGCCGTCCGCGATGGCGACGACTGGCTGATCACCGGCCAGAAGGTTTGGACCAGCGGCGCTCAGTATTCGAAGTGGTGCATGTTCGTTGCACGGACCGACTTCGATGCGCCGAAGCACAAAGGCCTGACCTATTTCATTCTCGACATGGAGCAGGAGGGGGTTGAGATTCGGCCGCTGCGCCAGATCACCGGCGACCCCGAGTTCAACGAACTCTTCCTCGAGAACGCGCGGGTTCCCGACGCCAACGTGTTGGGCGGCGAAGGCAACGGTTGGACGGTTGCTCTGACGACGCTGATGAACGAGCGCGCCGGCCTAGCCTTCGGCTTGCAGGTCGGGATGAAGGTCGCGCTCGACGAGCTGACCGAGGAGCTCGCCGCAAGCGGCAAGCTCGATGATCCGATGATCGCCGATGAGCTTGGCGCACTGCACATCAAGTGCGAGATTCTGCGCCTGACCGCTTACCGCGGCCTGACGGCAACGATGAAGTACGGCCAGCCAGGCCCTGAAGGATCGCTGACCAAGTGGATGTGGTCGCAGGGCAACCAGGAGCTGATGCAGTTCGCGACCAAGGCGCTCGGGCCGCAGGCCTTGACCGGCAGCTCAACCTGGGGCCGCGCGATGCTGCGCTCACGAGGCAACTCGATCGAAGGTGGCACGACAGAGGTGCTGAAAAACATCATCGCTGAGCGTGTGCTCGGCCTTCCGAGGAAGAAGTAGGGGATTAGAGATGAATTTCGATTTCACTGAAGATCAGCACGAAATCAAGCGCACGGCGCGTGAGCTATTGGCAAAGCGCTCAGGAGTTGAGCAGATCCGCGAAGCGGCCGAAGGCGAGGCTTACGACGAGTCGCTCTTCACTGAGCTGCGCGAACTCGGCTGGACCGGGATCGCAATCGACGAGCAGTACGGCGGCGCTGGCCTAGGCGTCGTTGAGCTGATGATCCTCAGTGAGGAGCTCGGCTACGCGCTTGCCGCCTCACCGTTCCTAGCCAACGCACTCGGCGGCTTGATGATCGCGCACGCTGGCAGCGACGATCAGCGCGCGAAGTGGCTTCCAGGAATTGCTTCCGGCGAGGCGACGGCGACCGTTGCCTTCGCCAGCGACGGAACCGCTGAGGTTGTGCCTGACGCTGACGGCGCAGCAGTGATCGTTCTGATCGAGGGCGAGGAGGCAACTCTGATCGCTCGTGACGATGCGCAGGTCGAGCCGCTCACAACGATCGATCCAACGCGTCGTTACGCCCGCGTGAGCGCTAGCGGCGGCGAAGCGCTTCCTGGCGACGTAGCCGGAGCGCTGGCCCGCGCCGAAGTTGCACTCTCGGCCGAGATGGTTGGGATCGCGCAGCGGACGCAGGAGATGGCGATCGAGTACGCCAAGGAACGCAAGCAGTTCGACACTCCGATCGGCGCCTTCCAAGCCGTCTCGCACCGCTGCGCACAGATGCTCTTCGACACCGAGGGCGCCCGTTCAGCGACCTACTTCGGTGGCTGGGCAGCCGACGCCGACGAGTCGCAGCTAGCGTTCGCGGCAGCGATCGCCAAGGCGGCAGCATCGGAGGCTGCTTTGTCAGTCACGGCCTCGTCAATTCAGGTCCACGGTGGCATCGGTTTCACCTGGGAGGCCGACGTGCACTGGTTCTTCAAGCGGGCGCAGCTTGACGCCGCAATGCTCGGCGGTACAGGCAAGCAGCGCGCCCGCGTGACGCAGCTAACTGCCGCCTCGCTGGCAACAGCTGGCGGAGCCTGATGCAGTTCGAGGCGAGCCCCGAGGGCAAGGAGCTTCAGCAGAAGCTGCTGGCCTTCATGGACGAGCGCGTCTACCCGGCGGAGCCCGTATTCGAGCAGCAGATGGAGGCGGCCGGCAACCCTGAGCACCACCCGCAGGTCATCGAAGATCTAAAGGTCGAGGCCCGGGCGCGCGGTCTTTGGAATCTCTTCCTGCCACACAAGACGGAGTGGACCGAGGGTCTCTCGAACCTCGATTACGCGCCGCTGGCAGAGATCTCTGGCCGTTCGATCCATCTCGCACCCGAGGCGATGAATTGCTCAGCTCCGGACACCGGCAACATGGAGCTGCTGACCGAGTTCGGCACGCCGGAGCAGCAGCAGGAATGGCTGCGGCCGCTGCTCGAAGGTGAGATTCGCTCCTGCTTCTCGATGACCGAACCCGACGTCGCCTCCTCTGACGCGACCAACGTTGAGACGTCAATTCTCCGCGACGGCGATGAGTACGTGATTAACGGGCGTAAGTGGTGGAGCTCCGGCGCCGGCCGCGAGCACTGCAAGTTCTCAATTGTGATGGGGAAGACAGACCCAGAGGCCCGCGCTCACGCGCAGCAGAGCATGGTGATCGTGCCGCTCGACACGCCGGGGATCACTCACGTGCGCAACCTCAGCGTCTTTGGTTACCTTGACCGCGAGACCCACGCTGAGCTGCTGTTCGAGGACGTCCGCGTTCCAACTTCGAACGTTCTTGGCCCCGAGGGTGGCGGTTTCATGATGGCTCAGGCGCGGCTTGGGCCAGGCCGGATACATCACTGCATGCGGCTGATTGGAATGGCCGAGCGGGCACTCGAGATGGGTTGCCGTCGCGCACTCTCGCGCGAAGCATTCCGCAAGACGATCGCCGAGCAGGGCGTTGTTCAGGATTGGATCGCCGAGAGCCGGATTGCGATCGATCAAGCGCGGCTGCTGACGATCGATGCCGCTTGGCAGATGGATAAGGCTGGCAACAAGGCCGCGCGTAATGCGATCTCGTCAATCAAGGTCGTCGTGCCAAGGATGACCTGCGAGGTGATCGACCGCGTGATTCAGATTCACGGCGGCGCCGGCGTCAGCGAAGACTTCCCGCTGGCGGCGATGTACGCGGGCGCGCGCACGCTGCGGATCGCCGACGGGCCAGACGAGGTCCACAAGATGGTGATCGCTCGGCGCGAGCTGAGCCGCTACGGCGAGTAGAAGCTAAGCGAGGCGACGGTCGAGCACGGCGCTCGTCAACTTCGCAAATACAATCCCCGAGAGGATCCCGGCGGCAACATCGCCGGGGAAATGAACCCCGGTGTGCACGCGCGAGTAGGAGACCAGCGCCGCCGCTGGCAAGAGGGCCGCGCCGGCCGCCGGCATCACCTGGCCAACCCCGACTGCGAAGGCGAAGGCCGATGCTGAGTGGCCGGAAGGGAACGAGGTTGAGCTGGGCATCGAAACGTGCCGCGCCTCGATCACTCCGATCGCAACGCGATCGGGCCGGCGGCGACGGCTGAGAGGTTTCATCACAGCGTTCACGATCGTTGAGGCGGTAGTGATCGAAGCGATCCCGTAGAGCGCAGCGCGGCGCCCGCGCTGGCCGCCAAAGAGCGACAGCAGGGCGGCGCTCGCGACCCAAGGTTTCGAGAGGTTTGCAGCGTCGGAGATCAGCGCCAGCGGGCCGTCGAGCGAGGGCGTCGAGCTGGCGGCGATCGATGCGTAGAGCGACGCGTCGGCGCGGTGAGCCCTAGCCAGCAGGCCGCTCGCTGCTTCGGGATTTGCGTTCTCTTCAAACACGGAGAGCGATCTTAGGGGCCGTAGGCCGTAGGATCTGCGCTGTGCCGACCAACGAAGCCACAGTTGTCCTGCTGCGCCACGGTGAAACCGAGTGGTCGCTGAACGGGCGCCACACCGGACTCAGCGACATTGAGCTGACCGAGAACGGCCGCAACGAGGCGCGCGAAGCGGGCAAGCGGCTTGCTGGGATGGAGTTCGACCACGTCCTCACGAGCCCGCTGAAGCGTGCCCGCGACACCTGCGAGCTGGCCGGTTACGGCGCCGGCGCGCAGACGACCGATGAGCTGACGGAATGGAACTACGGCGAGTACGAAGGAATCACAACGGTTGAGATCCAGCAGACTCGGCCCGACTGGTGGCTCTTCTCCGATGGTTGCCCGGGTGGAGAGAGTGCGGCCGACGTTGGGGTGCGCGTGGATCCGCTGATCAAGCGAGCCAGCGAGGCTGGCGGCAGCTGGCTCTTCGTCGCTCACGGTCATGTGCTGCGCGTAGTCGGCGCTCGCTGGGCGGGGCTGGCGGCGCACGAGGCTTCCGCTCTGCTGCTCGGCACGGCGGCGATCTGCGTGCTCGGCCACGAGCACGGTCGTCCGGCGCTGAAGCACTGGAACGACACCGGCTCACTCTCCTAGGCGGTACGGTAAAAATTGATGTCCACCGGTAGCAGGCCGCCAAACCTGATTCTGCTGATCACCGACCAGCAGCGCGCCGTGCAGCACTGGCCTGACGATCAGGAGTGGCTCGACGCTTTGACGCCAAATGACGCGGCGCTGCGCGCAACCGGCGTTGACTTCACGCGCGCCTTCACGGCGACGGCGATGTGCTCGCCGAGCCGGGCCTCGTTCCTGACCGGCACCTACCCCTCGCGCCACGGCGTCACGCTGACGCTCGTTGAAGGTCAGATCTGGCCCGATTTGGAGAACGCTGGTGCGTCACTTCCGTTGGCAGCGAACGCCGTCAAGAGCGGCGCGGTCCGCTTCAAGCGAATGTTCAAGAGCCTCGTTCGCTCAATGCTGCGGGTTGGGCCGAAATCTGGCAGCGAACCGGAGCTCCCAGCGGGGATCGAGACGCTCGCGACGATGCTCGGAAGCCACGGCTACCACGTCGCCCTGCGCGGCAAGTGGCACCTGACCAAGCCGGTCAACGGAACCAACTGGACCTCCAAGGATGGGGAGCGAATTCAGCGCGACTATGGCTTTGCTGGATGGGAGCCGCCGGACGCTGGCGGCGACACCTTTCCAGAGACTTTCGGCGGCGGCGATGGCGGCCCGGCCAACGGCGGCTGGGACAAGGTCTACATGGAGCAGGTTGAGCGCTTTCTCGCGCAGGAGAACCTGCCCGAACCGTTCTGCCTCGTCGTCTCATTGATCAACCCGCACGACGTGCTCGCTTACCCGTCGAGCTTCCGCGTCGGTGGCTACCGGCGCGAAGAGTTCGCCGATCTCGATCTCCCGCTTCCGCCGACGATCGACGAATCGCTCGCCAACAAGCCGGGCGTCCATTCGATGGCGCTGGTCGGTATGGCGGCCTATCTTGGCCCGCTCGTCAATCGTGATCAGCAGCGCGACTACGTCAACTTCTATGCCCACCTCCAGCGCGTAGTTGATCGTCATGTTGGGCGCCTGCTGACGGCGCTCGGTGACGCCGACGACCCAAGCTCGCTTCGCTCTCGCACCGTTATCGCTCGCACCTCAGACCACGGCGACATGGGGCTCTCGCATGGCGGCGCGCGTCAGAAGATCTTCAACGCCTATGAGGAGACGATCCGCGTGCCGCTCGTCTTTTCCAACCCGGTCTGCTTCCCGAAGCCGTCGAAGACCGACACGCTCGCTTCGCTGATCGACCTCGTTCCCACCTTCCTTGGGATCGCCGGTGCCAAGACCGAAAGCCAGCTCGACGGGCGCGACCTGAGCCCCGTTCTCGCCAACTTCGCTAAGCCGACCGCGAAGCGGCTCGAAAAGTGTGGCGTCGATTTCGGCCCGATCGTTGACAGTGCTTCAGGCGCGAAGGAAGTTCGCGATCACATCCTCTTCACCTACGACGACCATCAGTCGGGCACTGCGATGCAGAACGGCTCGGGCCAACCAAACCGCGTTCGCTGCGTCCGCGACGAGCGCTGGAAGTACGCCGTTTATCTCGATCCAGACCCAGTAGAGCCGCCCGAATACGAGCTTTATGACCTGCGCAACGACCCTGATGAGGCCTACAACCTGCTCGACACGCGGACCGGCCGGCCGCGCTCGCCGCGCGCCGTTCGCGAGAAGCCAAGGCTCGCTGAGTTGCTGCGGCAAGCCTGCGAAGAGGCCGGCATGACATCGCCGCCGCTCCCCGCCGCTTAGGCGATCTAGTCGCTGCGCGACTAACCTGATCGGCGTGAACCCGATCACAGAGAACGCGCCGCTCGCGCCGCTGACGACGCTGCGAATCGGCGGCGCTGCGAAAAAGCTTTGGACCGTTGACAGCGAAGAGGAGTGCGTCGCTGCGATCAGGCAGCTCGATCAGGACGGCGAGCGGTTCTTCGTGCTCGGCGGTGGTAGCAACGTCGTAATCGCCGACGAGGGCTTTGATGGCACGGCGCTGCACCTGATCTACGAGGGCGCCGAGCATCAGCAGCGCGATGATGATTGGTTCGCGATCGACGCCAGCGCAGGCGACGATTGGGCGCTGCTTGTTGATGCTTTGGTTGAGGCTGGGTTAAGCGGCGTTGAGTGCTTGGCCGGGATCCCCGGGCTCGTCGGCGCGACGCCGATCCAAAACGTTGGTGCCTACGGCCAGGAGGTCGCGACGACGATCGAAGCTGTGCGCGTCTACAACCGCGCGGCGCAGCAGGTCGAAGAGTTGACTCCAGGGCAGTGCGGTTTTGCTTACCGCACAAGCGCGCTGAAGGGGAACAAGGACTTGGTTGTGCTTGGCGTCTGCTTCCTGCTCGAGCGCTCACCGCTTAGCGCGCCGATTGGCTACCGCGAGCTGGCCGAGAAGCTCGACGTCGAGCTTGGCGAACGGGCCGAAGCGGAGGCCACGCGCAGCGCCGTGCTCGAGCTGCGCCGTGCGAAGGGGATGCTGCTCGACGAGCGCGACCACGACACTTGGAGCGCCGGTTCGTTCTTCACAAATCCAATCCTGACGGCGGCCGAGTTTGAGCGGCTCGAGCAGCGCGTGCGTGAGCACTGCGGCGACGAAGCAGCGGCGCCGCGCTTCGATGCCGCTGGAGGCCTGTTCAAGAGCTCGGCGGCTTGGCTGATCGAGCAGGCTGGCTTCAGTCGTGGCGAGCAGCGCGGCGAGGTTGCGCTCTCCTCCAAACACACACTCGCGCTGACGAACCGTGGCGATGCAAGCGCAACAGAGCTACTGGCCTTTGCTCACGAGATCGCGGCGCGCGTCGACGAGCTCTTCGCCGTCCGGCTGCATCCTGAACCGGCGCTGATCGGGGTTGAGTGGTGAGCGGCGCGGCTTAAGAGCGGTCTTCGTTCTCGTCACGCGCTGTTACGCGTGCGAGGTTTACCTCTTCGCCGTCCTTCGTATCGGGGTAGACGACGTAGGCAAGCGGCGCTCCGCCAAACCAAGTCGCGTTCTCGCCGTCGCCGACAAAAACTCCTGCGCGCTCAGTGCCGTCAGGCTGCTGAACCCAAACTGCTTCGCCTTCTTTAAAGAGTGCCATCGGCGCATCTTGGCGGATCGCGACCTTTTTGGCGCCGCGCCGTCGGCCGCGCATACTTCCATCGGGTGCATCCCTATTGTCTGCGGCCGATGAGCGTCGCCGGCAGCCCAACCTCAGATGCTCGAGCGCAGTCACGCCGCCGCAGCGGAATTGCCGCGATCTGCGTCCTCGCCTTCGGCTGGGCCTTCGTAATGCAGTCGCTCGGCTGGGCGCAGACCTCCTACTTCGCTTTCGTCAAAGCGCTCGGCGACGGCAACGCCCAGATCGACAAATACCACTGGGAGACTCGCGACAAGTCATGGATTAACGGGCAGTTCTTCTCGGTTAAGGCGCCAGGGCTGCCGCTGCTGGCAACCCCCGCTTATCTAGTGCTGAAGGCAGTTGGCGGAGAGGGCCTTTCGCGCGCCGCGGCCGACAACGCGCGTGAGAGCGGGGCCAGGCTCTGGACCTACAAGGCACTGAACATTTCGGCCTACGGTTACAACCCCCAGAGGGCCCGCGAGGTAACGCGGCAGCTTGAGATACAGGCGCCGCTGGTTTGGGCGCTGGGCCTGCTGACCAGCGTGCTACCGGCGCTCGGCCTGCTGCTGCTGATTCGAAAGATTAGCGAGCGGATGCTCCCCGGCTACGGCACTGCTGCAGCGCTCACGCTTGGAATGGCGACGATGGTGATGGTCTTCGCCAGCCAGTTCTTCGGCCACATTCTCGCCTCGCTCGTAGCGTTCGCTGCCTTCGCGCTCTTGATGCGTGAGCGACGTGGGCCGCCGCGGTTGGCGATCATCGGGCTCGCCGGGTTGTTGGCCGGACTAGCAGTGACAATCGAGTACCCACTCGCTCTGGCTGGAATCGTGATCGGGCTCTACGCAATGCTGCGCGGTGATCTGCCGAAGCCTGGATTCGCGCCGAAGCTCTGGCGCGGAATGGTCTACGCGGTGGGCGTGATCGTCGGCGTGCTGCCGCTCTTCGCTTTCAATCAGTGGGCCTTCGGGTCGCCAGCGACCAACTCCTACAGCAACGCCGTTGACGTACAGGGCTTCACCGGCCACGACACGCTGGGCCTCAACTCAGGTGGTTTCTTCGGGATCGGCGTTCCCGACCCACAAGCCGCGCTCGAGCTGCTACTGGCGCCGCGCGGGATCATCACGATCACCCCGGTCGTGCTTGTTGGCCTCTACGGCGTCTGGATGATGCGCAAAAACGGCAGTCGCGCTGAAGCCAACACGATCATCGCGATCGTCGCGCTTTTCTTCATCTACGACAGCGGTTACTGGCTGCCATTTGGCGGAGGAACGCCCGGGCCGCGCTTCCTGATCCCAACGTTGCCGTTTATCGCGCTCGGCTTCGCTGAGGCTTGGCGACGAATCCCGGCGACGACGCTGGTGCTCTCGGCCTGCGGTTTCGTAGTGATGACGACGGCGCTGGTGACCTATCCGCTGGTCGGCGCCGGCAATCTTTACCAGTGGCAGGAGCGGGCGCTGGACAACACCTTTCAGCACACGATTCTCTCGGCTCTCGGTTTGGGAGACGGCTGGCTGACAATCATTCCTTTGTTGGCGATCTTCGCCGCTGCGATCTGGCTCGGCGCGCGCGCAACTGGGGTGCTGGCGGTGGCGGCCGATACGCGGCTGGCGCTCTGGGCGCTCGGGCTGTGGGCGCTCCTCGCACTCGTTCTCTCACGCTTGCTAGGTGAGCGCATCTTCTTCGGTGGTGATCCTGACGCGATCAACCGCGGCGGCCTGCCTATCGCGGTCGTGGCGCTCGCGCTCTTGCTGGCTGGAGCAGCGCTCGTGCTAGCGCGGCGGGCCGAGCGGCTTAGCGCCGATCGGGGGCAAGGTGAGGATCAAGAGCGGCCCGCGCCGCTCGCTGTTGACGCCTGAAAGCGGCAGTAGCCGCTCTGCCGCCTCGACCAGTTTCGCGCCGCCGGGAAGTTGGTCGTTGATCACGATTGTCGCGACCCCGCGCGAGCGCAGGTCATCGAGCGCTTGCACGCTGCTTAGCCCGTCAACGGCGCGCAGCGTGCCGGCGAAGTAGCGCGGCTGGAATCCGGTGCGGCCGTTGAGAAGCTTTGGGAAGCCGTCGGTTGACCAGAGCAGGTAGCGGCGGTTGTCAGGCGCCTGCGCCGGTAGCTCAAGCAGCGGTTGGCGCAGGCCGGCCAGTGAGGCTGGCGCAGCTGGGACTCGCGGATGGGGGTAGACCAGGCCGCTGCCCTCAGTCAGGATGATCAGCGTCAAAAGCGCGCCGCTGGCGGCGGCCAGCATCTGATTCTTTGAGCGCGCCGCGACTGCCGCCGCGACGCGCGCCGCGCCGCCCGCTGCCAGCAGCGCCAGTAGCAGCGAGGTGATCGTCTGCAATCTCCCCGGGACGCGAATTCCCTGCCACCCGGGCAGCGCCTCAAAGAGCCAGCGGTAGGGGAGCCAGCTGCCGATGCCCTCGGCAGCGAAGCCGAGCGAGAGGATCGCGCAGAGCAGCGCAGCTGCGCCAAGGCCGATTCGCAGCCCCCTCGGGTAGCCGCGCCAGCTCAGGCCGATGATCGCCAGCAGCAAGATCGCCAAACCGGGGAAGAGCGTCTTCTCAGCCACGGCGTCCATGCCCGCGCGGACCGGCGCCGTCACCGAGCCCCAGATCAAGTTTGTCTCGGGCGCAGCGATGAAGGCTTTCAGCGGTGGCGAGTAGTAGCTGACGAGGTTTGCCGAGCGCTCAGCCTCAGGGTAGGAATCGAGCACGCGCAGATAGGGGCGAGAGAGAAAAA
>OFRL01000783.1_pt1 | contig 12705 bp, 11 predicted proteins | sample 1543121 | NCBI WGS metagenome assembly OFRL01 (sample SAMN07774228, study PRJEB24372) | wastewater metagenome | isolation source: Lake Maggiore Cannobio | place: Italy: Cannobio | collected 2016-01
GGCACCTGGGCCAGAACGCTCTGTGGCTTGAGCGATGTTTTCAGTGGTCAATACGGCAAAGCCAATTGGCAAGCCTGTGTCTTGTTGCACGCGAGCAATTCCGTCGGCACATGGTCCAGCAACATATTCAAAGTGAGCAGTATCGCCACGAATTATCGCTCCGAGTGCGACGAGCACTTCGTAACGGCCAGACATAGCCATCGTGCGCGCGGCGAGCGGAACTTCATATGCACCCGGCACCCACGCGATATTTATATTTTTTGGATCAACGCCGCACTTTTTGAGGCCACGATGAGCGCCGTCTAACAGTGCTTGCACAATAAATTCATTGAACCGTGAGCAGACAATGCCGACTCGCATCGCTGGGTTTTTAGTTTTTGTAGCGTCACAACTATAAATAGACATAATTTCTCCAGTTAATTTTAATAGTTATTTCTTTTTTGATTTTAATTTCGTTTTATTTTGCTCAGCACTCGCATCGAAAAAATGCCCAAGACGATCACGTTTTGTTGCCAAATACGTAGCGTTTTCAGGTGTGCTTTCAGTAACGATTGAAACTCGTTCAACAACGCTTAACCCGTATCCGGCGATGCCACCGTATTTCGCTGGATTATTAGTCATCAACCGCAATTCGGTTACGCCAAGGTCGGCCAAAATTTGAGCACCGATACCGTATTCTCGGCTATCAACTGGCAAACCAAGTTCGAGATTTGCATCAACTGTGTCAAGTCCTGCATCTTGCAAAGAGTATGCACGAATTTTGTGACCGATGCCGATGCCACGACCTTCGTGTCCACGCAAATAGACAACGACACCGCGACCCTCGGTTTGTACGGCCTGCATTGCAGTTGCAAGTTGTGGCCCACAATCACATCGACGACTGCCGAACACATCTCCGGTTAGGCATTCGCTGTGTACGCGCGTTAACACAGGTGCGCTACTAGCTATGTCACCAAGCACGAACGCCAAATGTTCGATGCCGTCAATCGTGTTGCGATAAGCCACACATTCAAAGTTGCCCCATTCGGTTGGCACATTTGCAGAACCCATTCGTTCAACCAGTCGCTCATTATGGCGACGGTATTCGATCAAACGTGCAATTGACGAGATCAATAAGCCGTGTTGCTTTGCGAAACTTTTGAGTTCAGGAACGCGAGACATTGTTCCGTCATCGTTTTGAATTTCGCAAATTACTCCTGCTGGTTCGCAACCAGCGAGTCGCGCTAGATCTACAGCCGCTTCGGTGTGTCCGGCTCGTTTGAGAACTCCGCCGTCACGTGCGCGCAGCGGAAATATATGTCCAGGTCGAGCAAATGCACTGTAAATTATTTTCGGATCAGCAAGACCGCGCAAAGTGGCTGCGCGGTCGGCCGACGAGATGCCAGTCGTTGTGCCTTCCATTAAGTCGACTGAGATTGTGAATGCAGTGCGATGACTCTCGGTGTTGTTGTCGACCATCATCGGCAATCGCAGTTCATCGCAACGCTCTCCAGTTAGTGGGGCAACAACAACGCCAGAAGTATGACGAACAATGAATGCAAGTTTTTCAGCCGTGGCAAACTGCGCTGCCATTATCAAGTCGCCTTCATTCTCACGATCTTCATCGTCGACCATCACAACCATCTCACCACGCGCAATAGCGGCAATGATCTGTTGCGTTTCGGCGAAATCGGCGTCGTGATGCGACTTGTTGGTTGACTGATTCATTTGGTTGTCTCCTGTGCTTGCGTGATTGGCTCGATAATTATTTCTAAGTCGTCGCCAAGTTGTTGTGATGATGTGATGCATCCGCGCCATAAGTCGGCCATTGTCGCGATACCTCTGCCTTCAAAAACTCCGAGCCCATCGTTGCCACCACTAAATGCTGGGGCAAGATGAATTATGTACTGATTAATTAACCCTTCACGATGAAACGATGCCGCCACGGTCGGTCCGCCTTCGATGAGTAATTGCAAAACATCTTGGCTGCCGAGTTCATCTAACAAATCAATAAGTGAACCGCGCCATTGTGTGCAAGGGTTAACTCGTGCTTTAGGTGAGACTTCGCCGAGCACAATGCGACGCGGCGAATCGCCATCTACATCACGCACTGTGAGTTGTGGATCATCTTTTCGCACGGTGCCAGCACCAACCAGAACTGCATCGCTTTGTGCGCGAAGTTGTTGCACGCGACGACGCGCAATATCGCCAGTGATCCACATGCTCGTGCCGTCAGATGCTGCGGTGCGACCATCTACAGTCATAGCCATTTTCAAAATGACGAATGGTCGTTTTGTTTTTCGGTGATGTAAATACGGTGCAAGTTGCGCGGTGATCTGATCGGCAAGTAAGCCAACTTCAACTGTGATGCCAGCCTCACGTAGTCGTGAGATGCCACGACCAGAAACTTTTTCATCTGGGTCGACGATGCCCACCACAACTCGTTTGATGCCAGCATCGATGATTACTTGCGAGCAAGGACCAGTTCGACCTGTGTGATCGCACGGTTCAAGCGTCGTATATATAGTTGCGCCTGCAGCATCAGCACCAGCGCTGGCGAGAGCCTGAACTTCGGCGTGCGGGCCGCCGACGCGGCTGGTTGATCCGTCAAAAGTTTTGCCAGTTGATGTGACAACGACGCTGCCAACCCACGGGTTTGGTCGCGAAATTAGACGTGCACGATCTGCTGCGGAGATCGCAATTTGCATCGCCTCTAAGTCGTTCACTGAAAATCTCTTTCGTTCGTCGAACGACATGCAGGGTCAACGAACGACGAGTCGCACAACGCGTATGCACGCGTGCGACGCCACCGTCTTCTTGCTTCCATCCGGACTTTAACCGTCGGCCCTGGAATCACACCAGATCAGTCTCACGATTGCTCGTGAGAGTCGCGGGCTTTAACCGCCGATAGGGAATCACACCCAACCCTGCAAGAAGTTCTGTTATTTAGTTGTATTTAATTACAAGTTCTAGGATATTGGCAAGTCGAGCACAGTTCCACTGTGAGAATCTGGCTGTTTGCCAGTCTGTTTTTCGGCGCGCGATTCGGCCAAGCCAATGGCGACGATCGAGCCGAGCACAACTACAGCCCCAAGAATTTGAATTGCCGTGATCGACTCGTTCATCAGCATCACGCCAATTGAAATTGTGACGACCGCTTCAAAAGTCTCGACCATCGAAGTGACACCCGGGCCGATGCGTTTGATGCCCGCAAAAAAGAGCGCAGTGGCAAGCACTGTGATCACTAGAGCCATCGCGACTACGAATAGCCAGCCTTGCATGTTGATTGGAAATTCTGGATTAAGCGAACTCGGCCCGAGCAGTGAGACAAAAATAAATGCCACTGCACCGCCACTTAGTGCAATCGTCAGCATTGTTAGCGGGTCAGATTTCTTTGAAATACTTCCGGCGGCGACGACATAAGCCGCGTGAAATACAGCCGACAAAAATGTGATGATAATGCCAGAGAAATTGCCATCGCCAACTTGGCCTGCGGTGAGCCAGACGCCCGCCAGCGTTGTGAAGAGGCAAACCGAGATCACGAGATTTGGTTTGTGCTTGTAGACAATCCAAGAGAGCAAGATGGCAATTGCCGGATAGATATAGAAAATCACAACGACCAAGCCAGAGTCGATGTCTTGCAGGGCGATGAAGTAGAGAAGTGGTGAGATAAAAAACCCAAATGCACCGAGCAGAAATATTTTCAGTGCATCTTGAATGTTGGGCAGATTTGCGGTGCCCATGCGAATTAAGCGAATGGCTATTAAAATAATTGCCGAAATCGTGAATCGTGCAGTGAGAAAACCCATTGGATTTGCACCATTGCGTTCGAGATTTTGCGCAAACCAAGGGCCTGTGCCATAACCAGCACCCGCCAGCATTACAAATAGCACTCCGAAAAGTCTTGGCTTCGTTTTTATTGCATTGCGAAATTTGATTTTCACAGTTGCGGCTTCTGTTTTTTAATTGACCGTTTAATCCCAACGCCAATGACGCCAAGCCCAAAGATCATCAAGCCAAAAACCGTGTATTGCAGTGCGCCACCCCGCTCACCGGCGTCTTCGGGTTTCTTGCCACAACCTGGTCTCGGCAGCAAACCAATGCACTGCGATGGCTCATTTTCAAGGTCATAAACAGCCGGAATACTCGTGTCACTGGTGCTTGTATCGCTCGCACCCATGTTGGTTGCTAGAGCTAACCCACTGAAAGTCAATGACAGTGCAACGAGGATGGCTGGCATTAACAACTTTTTCACCTGTCCATCGTGCCACTTCGTGGCGAGTTTGCACCGCATATCAACTAAAGTTATGCGTCACTATGAAGTCGGCTACCGCAACATCTATAAACGAGTTGCAAGTTGTATTCGTGGTTGATTTTGGCGCGCAATATGCGCAGTTGATCGCACGGCGTGTGCGCGAAGCCAAGGTCTATTCAGAGATTGTTTCGCACAGAATTACGGCTGCTGAAATAAAAAAGCGCAACCCTGCAGCGATTATTTTGTCTGGCGGACCAAAAAGTGTGCACGTCGATGGTGCACCGATACTTGACCCTGCGATCTACGAACTTGGCATACCTATTTTTGGGATCTGTTATGGCACACAGTTGATTGCTCAGCAACTTGGCGGTGTCGTCGAAAGTGGGGGAAAGGGTGAGTATGGTCGCACCGTTCTGAGTCGCACGACAGGTTCTAAATCAACTTTATTTATTGACGACTCTTTATCGTCGCTGAATGTTTGGATGAGTCACTTTGATGCGGTCACACGAGCACCCGATGGTTTTGTCACCACCGCTTCAACGTCCGATGCGCCGATGGCTGTTATTGAAAACTCGGCGAAAAAAATCTGGGGTGTTCAGTTTCACCCAGAGGTAATGCATACGCAATATGGCACAGAAATTTTGCAGCGGTTCATTTATAATCTCGCAGGTTGCAAACCTTCGTGGACAATGAATTCGATTATCGAAACACAGGTTCAAGCAATTCGTGAGCAAGTTGGCAGCGAGCGAGTTGTATGTGGTCTATCTGGTGGTGTTGATTCGGCGGTGGCTGCAGCACTCGTGCACCGTGCGATTGGCAAGCAACTTACATGCGTATATGTAGACACAGGTCTGATGCGCAAAAACGAAAGCGTACAAATTGTCGAAACATTTCACCGCGCAATGGGCATCGAACTAGTGCATGTTGATGCTGGGGCGCGTTTTTTCGAACGACTTGCTGGAGTTACTGAGCCAGAAGCAAAACGCAAAACAATCGGCGAGTTGTTCGTGCGAATTTTTGAAGAGAATACCGGCGGTTTGACGGACGCAAAGTTTTTAGTGCAGGGCACTCTGTATCCAGATGTGATCGAGAGCGGCGGTCAAGACGGCACAGCGAGTGTGATCAAGAGCCACCACAACGTGGGTGGTTTGCCCGAAGATATGACGCTCAAACTCGTCGAGCCGTTGCGGGCATTGTTTAAAGATGAAGTGCGTGCATTGGGGTCGCAGTTGGGTCTACCAGATGAAATTATTTGGCGTCAGCCGTTTCCTGGTCCTGGTTTGGGTGTACGAATTATCGGCGAAGTAACGCCTGACAAGGTCGCGATTTTGCAGAACGCAGATTTTATTGTGCGCGAAGAGATTCGCACTGCTGGTCTTGAGCGTGAGATCTGGCAGGCATTTGCGGTTCTTGCAGATATCAGATCAGTTGGTGTGATGGGCGATGAGCGCACTTATGGCCGACCAATAATTGTGCGAGCCGTAACTAGCGAAGATGCAATGACTGCAGATTGGGCGCGTATGCCATATGACCTGCTAGAAAAAATTTCGTCGCGAATTATTAACGAAGTTGCTGGCATCAACCGCGTCGTCTACGACGTGACATCAAAACCACCCGGCACAATCGAGTGGGAGTAGAGACATGATTTTGATTTGTGATTTTAACCGTGAATTAAGTCGCTTGATTTAGGGGTTTGAGGCCCGAACCACGGGTCAAGTTCAGTCGTTAGACTGTTTGAATCATGACCCGCAACGCCAATGGGCGTTTTCGTAGGACGGTGTCACCTCTAGTTGGTGCCATCTGTTGCATTTCTCTGGTTACGGGGCTCGCCCCTGCCTCGGCAAGTGCCACAAATACCGTCTTGCCAAGCATTGCGTTGCCGCAAACTTCAGACGATAAACAGCGTGAAGTTGACGCAATTCTTGATGAACTCGAGCGTCTGGCTGAGGCGATGGACAACCTTGCCGAAGACTATGCAGAGGCAGTTAACGACGGTATTGAACTCGATAAAGAGATCGCCGCCACTGAAGTCCGAATCAAAGCCAAAGAAATTGAACTTGCTGCCATGCAGGCACAGCTACAAAACGTTGCACTAAAAACTTTTGTCGGAAAGTCAATATCGAACAGTTTGGCCAGCATTCTTAGTTCAACTGGCACGCTGTCAGATGCGGTACGTAAATCATATTTAACTTCTGTGGCTCTCAACACCGGCGTAAGTGGTCTCGATTCGCTTCAAGGTGTGATCGAAGATATCGCGCGTGAACGAAAGCAACTTGAAAGTCAGCGAACTCGTGCTGGCGGCATTGCTGAATATGCGAAAAAGCGTTTAGCCGCAGCCAAATCAAGCGAAGCGACATATTACGCTCGAGAGCAAGAAGCATTGCGTGATCTTGGAGATTTATTGCGCGGTGAACAAAGCAAGCGTGCTACAGCGGCGCTTGCAGAAGCAGCGCGGATTGCCGCATCGTTTTCTAAAATCAAATATTCAAATGTGCCTGCACCTTCATCGGCTGCCGGTATTGCAGTCAAAGCAGCGCTTTCGCAACTCGGTGTGCGCTATCGGTATGGGGCATTATCGCCTGGTGAAGCATTTGATTGTTCTGGTTTGATGGCGTACGCGTGGAGTAAAGCCGGAGTAGGTATCCCTCGATCGTCACGTTCGCAATTTGCTGCTCTGATTCGTGTTCCGACACAATCTGCACAGCCGGGAGATTTAATTTTTTCTCACAATCCGGTGAGTCATGTTGGTATGTATCTTGGCAATGGACAAATGATCGCTGCACCACGAACCGGCGATGTGGTCAAGGTTTACGGTGTGAGTTGGTCAAAAGTAACTGGCGTCGGTCGACCGAAGTAGTAGACACTCAAAAATGATTGGTTGGTCAAACTCTTCGTTTAGTGCCGGCAACACGACACATGAAATATTTCGTAAAGGGTCAGGGCCTGGTGTAATTGTTATTCACGAGATACCTGGCATCACACCAGTAGTTGAAAAATTTGCAAACGAAGTTGTAGATGCTGGATTCACCGTGGTGATGCCACTATTAGTTGGCACGACAGATAAATCATCATCTAGAAAGTACATGGCATCGTCGATGGCACGTGTTTGTATCTCAAAAGAATTCACGACGATGGCACTGCGTCAAACTTCACCAATAATTTTTTGGTTGCGGGCACTTGCCAAACAACTGCATTCAGAAGTTGGTGGTCGAGGTATTGGCGCAGTTGGAATGTGTTTCAGTGGGGGCTTCGCACTCGGCATGATGGTCGATGACATCATGCTGGCACCAGTGCTTTCGCAACCTTCTCTGCCGTTTTCATTTGGTGCCAAGCGTGCAGCAGATCTAAATCTTTCAAACGAAGATCTAACTAGAGTTGCTCAACGCGCAAGCGACGGCTGTCAAGTTCTCGGACTGCGTTTCACTGGCGACAAATTAGTCGGTACACGGTTCGATGAATTGCATAAATTGCTCGGTGATTCGTTTATTGCAGTTGAATTTGAATCTACAAAAAAGTCAGATCATTCAGTGCTAACTGAACAGCGCCAAGAACTGGGTGTACAACGAGTACTTGAATTCTTGAAACTAAAACTGCTCTAAAATCCGCACCTTAAACTTTTGGTCTTTGAAAGACTTCAGTACGGCTTCTAGATTTTTGTTGTGATTGATCACAAGATGCCTAGCTAGTCGACCTTTTGCCGCTTTGGCGTCATGGCCACCAGCTGTGCCAGATTTTGTGGCTAGATCGACTCTGAAATATGCGCTGAGTAGTTTTTCGCTCGGCATAAATGCTGCTGAATGCTCCTGTGGCAACAAATCAATGACTATCGCATCAGTGCAATGTTTGTTAAGTGCGAGCGAAAGATTTTCTCGCCACCAAGTTGAAAGTTTGCCCATGGGCGCGAGTGACGCTCCAATTTTCAGGCGATAGTCGGGCACTGGGTCACCAGCGGTTATCAAACCGAGTAACCCCGAAACGATAATGATATTTTTGTTTGCAAATTTTTGTAGTGCGCTGGGCAATGATCCGAGATCTAGATGATCCCAGACAACGCCCGTATAACGCTCACAGGCTGGCAAAGTTTTTGCGCCGCGCACAGAAACATTTGATGCTTGTGCGCGTGAGAGATGCGCGCCAGACACACCGAGTAGTTTTTGCGAGCCACCGCGTTCGACTTGCAAAGCGTTAATGATTTCGGCACGTTGTTTTGTAAGTGATTTGCCAAATACGCCATCAAGTTCTTTAAATTTTGTGCCAGTTGCACCCGAGAGAGCCTTGCCCTCGGATGGTGGAAGCAAGATAAACAGTTTTTTTTGACTAGTCACGAACCAAGATTCTGCCTCACTAACTGCTGTAATAGTTGCATACGGTGCGCCTAGTCTGCAGGGGTGATGGCAGAGCGAAACATTTCATTAGACATTGCGTCGCTGAACCCCGATCAGCAAGACGCCGTCTTGCACCCAAGCGGGCCGTTGCTAGTAATAGCTGGTGCGGGCTCGGGCAAGACCCGCGTGTTGACTCATCGTGTGGCGCACTTGATTGCTCAGGGCACTCATCCGATGCGAATTTTGGCGATCACCTTCACTAATAAAGCGGCCGGTGAAATGCGTGAGCGTGTCGAAGCGCTTGTCGGCAAAGTTGCCGAAAGAATGTGGGTCAGCACTTTTCACGCTGCGTGTGTGCGAATTCTTCGAATGCAAGCCGAACAAATTGGGTTTCCAAAAACATTTTCGATTTATGATCAATCAGATTCTCAAAGATTAATTGGCTACGTAATTCGTGATATGGGTCTTGATGCGAAGAGGTTTCCAGCACGGGGTGTGCAGGCGCGAATAAGTTTATGGAAGAACGAATTGATCTCGCCATACGATGCAGCAACTCAAGCTGACAATGTTTTTGATACAAAATATGCCGAGATCTATCGCGAATATCAAAATCGTCTTGAAAAAGCCGGCGCAATGGATTTTGACGACCTGTTGCTAAATACGGTGAAACTTTTTCGCCAGCACAAAGATGTCTTAGCTCATTATCAACAACGGTTCGAACATATCTTGATTGACGAATATCAAGACACAAACATGGCGCAAAATGCAATTGTGATGATGCTTGCCAACGCAGACGATACTCAAGCACGTCACAATGTGTGTGTTGTTGGTGATACCGATCAATCTGTTTATCGTTTTCGTGGCGCAGATTTTAGAAATATTCTGCAATTTGAAACTGCGTTTCCTGAAGTAACAGTTGTCGTATTGGCGCAAAATTATCGAAGTACGCAGACAATTTTAGATGCAGCCAACGCCGTGATCACCAATAACAATGAGCGCAAGCCCAAAGAACTTTGGACAGAACTCGGCAAAGGCGATCGTGTTGTGCGCTACTACGCCGACGACGAATATCACGAAGCAAACTGGGCGATTTCGCAACTTAAGCAAATGCACGAGACAGACACACGCCAGTGGCGCGAGATGGCAGTGTTTTATCGCACCAATGCGCAAAGTCGAGTGCTTGAAGAAAGTTTGATGCAGTCCGGCGTGCCGTACAAAGTCATTGGTGGCACTCGGTTCTACGATCGACGCGAAGTCAAAGATGCACTTGCATATATTCGCAGTGCAGCCAACCCGCTCGACGAAGTCAGCCTTAAGCGAATTTTAAATGTGCCCAAACGTGGAATCGGCGATACGACTGTTGATCGAATTGATGCGTTCGCCGCCAAAGAGCAGGTCTCGTTTGCGATTGCCCTGCGTCGCGCCCAAGATGCTGGCGTAGGCGGTGCTGCAGCCAAAGGCATTGCAACATTCGTGGCGCTGATTGACGATTTAGAATCGCGACTTAAACAAGGTCCAGGTGCGGTTTTGCGTCATGCACTTGAGGCCAGTGGTTATTTCAAAGAACTCGAAGCCGAAGATACCGTCGAGTCGGCTGGTCGCTACGAAAACTTGTCAGAACTTATCGGCAGCGCTAGTGAGTTTATGCAAGTTGATGAATTTCTCGAGCAAGTTGCGCTGGTCGCCGACACAGATCAACTTGATTCAGATAATCATGTAACACTGATGACACTGCACGCCGCAAAAGGTCTTGAGTTTCCGGTTGTGTTTATTGTCGGCATGGAAGAAGGCATTTTTCCGCACAGTCGCGCACTCACAGATCAAAACGAACTCGAAGAAGAGCGTCGATTGGCATATGTCGGCATCACTCGGGCAAAAGAGAGATTGCTTTTATCGCACGCATGGAGTCGCAATCTCTATGGATCAAAACAATTCAATCCGCCTTCGCGTTTTCTTGATGAAATACCTAGTGAGTTGCTGCAACGCGAAGGCAGCATCGACTCGGGTGCAGACGAAGGTCGGGGCAGTTATCGACCACGACCAGATCAGGGCACTGGTCAAAGAATCGAATGGACACGAGCGACGATTCCGAAATATCGCCGCGACGGCGATGCAGTTGGCGATCTAACGGGCGCAAATGCCGGTTTAAAAGTTGGCGACGATGTTGAGCACCCATCGTTTGGCGAAGGTGTGATTATCAATATTCGTGGCTCTGGTGAATCGGCGGAAGCAACAATTGAGTTTGCCAAGCACGGCGCAAAACATCTGGCTTTGACTTGGGCGCCGCTAAAAAAGATAATGGGCTAATTAATTCTCTAGCCAGCGCGTAAATCAATTAATAGTGTTTTTGAATTCTCAACGACTGGTCGCACATCGGTTGGTAGTTGCAATTGATCAACTGTCAGTGTTCGGCCTTCGCAATCTGTAAAGTTGCGCGATTTTTTAATGTGTTCAACGAGGCAGGCTTCATTGCGATCGGCCGGATACGCATAATAAACCTGCCAACCTTTTGCGGGGTCGCTGCCAGTGTGGTCGATCACGATCGATCGCTTGCCAGTTGCGTCGCGTAAATCTGGGTACAAAATTGGGCCACCGTCGTCAATGCTTTTTGCAACATCTTTTACTTGTCCGATTTCAAATGTCTGTGGAACCGTGTCTATTTGATTCTCACGATTTTTTGTTGAGGTACTAGCCAAAATCCACGTGATACCGAAAAGCAAAGCGAATCCCGCGATACCTCCAATAATCGGCAATACCGCGCGAGCAAACGGGGATGTGAATTCGACTCGACGCATGCCGTAAGGTTAATAAGTCGTGAAACGTAATTATCGAGTTGTCGTTGCAAAACCTGGCCTAGATGGCCATGACCGTGGCGCCAAGACGATCACTCGCGCCCTGCGTGACCATGGATTCGAGGTCATTTACACGGGTTTACATCAAACGCCTGAACAGATCGCCGAAACCGTGTTGCAAGAAGATGCCGATGCCGTGGGTCTCTCGTTGCTGTCTGGGGCACATTTGACTTTGTTTCCTCGTGTGATGGAAGAATTGCGAAGCCGAAAACTTGGCGAAATTTTAATTTTCGGCGGTGGTGTTATCCCTGAAGAAGATGTTGCAACGCTCAAGCAACAAGGTGTCGGCGAAATTTTTGGACCAGGTTCGTCGCTTGGTGATATCGCCAAATGGTTAGAGTTGGCGCTTGACGCCAGCCAAAATTAGAACAAAGGATTTCAGTGGATTTATTTGAATATCAAGGCAAACAATATTTCGCGCGTTACGACATTGCAGTTTCGGCTGGCGGTGTTGCGCTAACTGTTGATGAGGCTGTCAAGCAAGCCGAACTTGCACAATATCCAGTGGTGATCAAAGCCCAAGTACAAGTTGGTGGGCGGGGCAAAGCAGGTGGAATCAAATTGGCAAACAATGCCGATGAAGTTCGCACGCATGCAAAAAATATTCTTGGTATGGATATCAAAGGGCACATTGTCAAACGCATTTGGGTTGAACATGCTTCAGATATTGACCAAGAGTATTACGCATCGTTCACACTTGATCGATCTGCCAAGCGACATCTATTGATGCTCTCTGCGCAAGGCGGGGTAGAGATTGAGCAAGTTGCGGTTACTGATCCGACTGCGATCGTCAAGTTATATGTCAACCCAATTGAAGGTTTGAGTTTTGATAGCGCACGTCGAGCAGTTGTTGACGCGCGAATTTCTGAAAAGGCGGTTGATGGCGTGGCAGCAATGTTGGTGAAACTTTATGAATGTTTCACCAAAGGTGATTGTGACTTGGCTGAGATTAACCCATTAATTTTGAAACCAAATGGCGAAGTCCACGCACTTGATGCGAAAGTTACGCTTGACGACAACGCCGCATTTCGTCATCCAGAGTGGGATGAATATCGTGCCACAGAAGAACTCGACGAGCGCGAAAAACTTGCACGCGAGAAAAATCTTCAGTACATCGGTCTTGACGGAACAGTCGGCATTATTGCTAACGGTGCTGGTTTAGCAATGAGCACACTTGATGTTGTCAACCAAGTTGGTGGACAAGCCGCAAACTTCTTAGATATCGGTGGCGGCGCAAATGCCGAACTAATGACTTCGGCACTTGAAGTAATTAATTCAGATACAAAAGTTAAAA
>OFRL01000784.1_pt1 | contig 12702 bp, 15 predicted proteins | sample 1543121 | NCBI WGS metagenome assembly OFRL01 (sample SAMN07774228, study PRJEB24372) | wastewater metagenome | isolation source: Lake Maggiore Cannobio | place: Italy: Cannobio | collected 2016-01
ATGAGAGTTTGTGTCTGCGCGAGTTTTTAGCAATACACACGGGATCAAATCGCACAGCTTCTAGGGCAATCCCTGTAGTTGTTTGCGTGATCTCAGATGAAAGACCACCCATAGTTCCGGCTAATGCCAAAGGATGATCATCATCACAAACCATCAAGTCATCTGGATCTAAGGTGCGCTCTTGACCATCCAAGGTAACAAACTTCTGTGCCTTACCAGCACGCTTAACAGTGAGCCCACCTTTGATTTTTGATTTATCAAAGGCGTGTAGAGGCTGACCAAGCTCCAACATGACATAGTTAGTAACATCCACAACCAATGAAATTGAGCGCATACCCATCTTCTCAATTCGTCTGCGCATCCATAGAGGCGTTGTGGCCTTTTGATCAAAGCTGGACATGGTACGAAGATAGAAAACTGAGGCTGAAGATTTATCCTCAATCTTTGCACTCACACCTTTGCCGGTTTCTGAAAACTTTAATGAACGCAGCGCATCCACTGGATCTGTGAACTTAAGGCCAAGTGATCCGGCGACCTCGCGGGCTATTCCTCGAATACTTAATGCATAACCACGATCCGGATTAACTGCCACATCAAAAATCACATCATTAATCTGCAAGCCCTCTATTGCATCGGCACCAATTTTTGCATCGGCCTCTGAGAAAACCATGATTCCGGAATGTTCATCACTAATGCCTAGTTCACGAGCAGAGCAGATCATTCCATTAGAGGTTTTGCCATAAGTCTCACGGGCACTGATTGCGAAATCTCCAGGCAACACAGCCCCAGGAAGAGCTGCAACAATCATGTCCCCCACTGCAAAATTCGTAGCACCACAAATGACATAGCGTGTTTCCTTTTCGCCACAATCGATGCCCACATAGCGAATAGGTTTCTTGTGCTCGGTCAACTCTTCAATCGAGAGCACTTTTGCAAACTTAAGTGGACCAGTTAAATCAGCGCCCTGATAGATGATTTCTTCAACTTCAAAGCCAACACGAATAAGGCCATCACAGATCTCATCTGCACTGACCTTTGCTGGAATATCAACAAACTCTTTAATCCACGATAGAGGTGCGCGCATTAGAGTCCCACCCCGAACTGGCGCGTGAAGCGCAGATCTCCTTCAACAATGTCATGCATATCAGTAATGCCATGTCGCACCATCAAGGTTCGCTCTACTCCCATTCCAAAAGCAAAGCCACTATAAACATCGGTATCTATTCCACAACTTTGTAGAACCTTTGGATTGACCATTCCACAACCGCCCCATTCAATCCAGCGATTGTTAAAGAATATGTCGACCTCAGCACTTGGTTCAGTGAATGGGAAAAATGATGGGCGAAGACGAGTTGTCACATCTGGACCAAACATATGACGGGCAAAGTTATCCAGCGTTCCTTTGAGGTGGGCCATCGTTATGCCTTCATCAACAACTAAGCCTTCTACCTGATGAAAAACTGGACTATGCGTTGCATCCAACTCATCTGCTCTAAATGTTCGCCCAGGACAGATGACATAAATGGGTGGAGTTTGAGTCAGCATCGTGCGAATTTGAACAGGTGATGTGTGAGTACGAAGCACCATTCCTGATTCAACTGGCTCAACAAAGAATGTGTCCTGCATTGTGCGAGCTGGATGATCTGCAGGGATGTTGAGTGCATCAAAGTTCAACCAACCAGACTCAAGCTCTGGGCCTTCAGCCACTGCATAACCTTGTTCAATGAAAAAGTCAGATACCTCATTTCTAATAATAGAAATCGGATGTAATCCACCGCGGTGTCTGCGATTAACGGGCAAGGTAATATCAACGACTTCTTCCAGCAAAACTTTCTTATCGCGCTCCGCCTCTAGCTTTTCTGTCGCTTGCGCTAGGGCCTCGGCAATGGCTGCTTTGCCATCTCCAATAATTTTCCCAAAACTAGCTTTTTCATCCGGTGTGAGAGAACCAAGAGTTCTTGAGGCTAGTGAAATCGGGGCCTTATCTCCAGCATGGGCTAAACGAGCAGCCTTGAGAGAATCTAAATCTGTGGCGGCACCAAAGGCTGCTTGGGCATCTTTAACCCATTGTGAGACATCTTCTTGGCGCATAGAGCGAACTCTATCCTGTGAGAGTTTAGGAAGATGGGATATTAGCTAGGTGATACATAACAATGGTTGCCGCCGCTGAAAGATTCAGGCTTTCGGCATTACCAGGCATCGATATTTTGACTTGCTCAATAGAAGATACGCCTTGGGCAGTAGATAATCCCCTGGCCTCATTGCCAAAAATTGCCACGCAATCTTTAGTGATCTTCAGGTCTTTCAAAGATTTTTGACCTTCTGCTGCCAAGGTGAAAGCTTGAATACCAAGGGCTAAAACTGTAGATAACTCCATGTTTTCAAATACAGGTGTGTGCCAGAGTGAACCAGCGGTACTGCGCACAACCTTCGGAGAATAGAGATCAACACTTCCAGGTGATGTAATAACGGCATCAATACCAAAGGCGTCTGCAGATCGAATGATCGTTCCCGCATTACCTGGATCTTGTATCTCTGAGAGATAGACAAATTTACGAGTTCCGTTGAGTGCAATTGAATCTAGGGAACTCGAAGGGATAGAGCACACCGCCAGAATTCCTTGCGGTGTAATTGTCTCTGACATCGCCTTCATGACCTCATCGCTAACTTCAACAACATTGAACGCTGTTAAATCAGATATCGGCTCTACTTTTACTCGCCCACTTGGCGTCACATACAATGTTTCAATACGTGGACCAGTAGTTGCAACTATTGCCTCACGAGCACATTGCAAGCCTTCTGCAACAAAGTGTGCTGAAGATTTACGCTCTTTTGTTCCCCTAGAACCAATAAGAGCCTTAACTCGCGCTATATGTGGCGAGTTAAGGCTCTCAATCATTGGGATCTATTAAGCAGATACAAGGCTCTTGCGAGCAACATCAACAAGTGTCTTGAATGTAGCTGGATCATTTGTTGCTAGATCTGAAAGAACACGACGATCTACTTCCACTCCTGCAGCCTTAAGGCCTTGGATGAAGCGGTTGTATGTAAGACCATGTTCGCGGCATCCAGCGTTAATGCGCTGAATCCATAGGCGACGGAAATCGCCCTTCTTGTCTTTACGGTCGTTGAAGGCATAAACCATTGAGTGCGTAACTTGTTCCTTCGCCTTTGTGAAAAGACGGGAACGTTGTCCGCGATAACCACTTGCACGTTCTAATGTTGTGCGACGCTTCTTAGCAGCGTGAACTCCGCGTTTTACTCTCATTTAATTCACACTTCCTTACTTCAAGCCAAGCATGCGCTTGGCTGTCATCGTTACGGTTGGCTTTGCTGACTTCTCAGTTGAGAGACGGCGGGTGACTCGTGAAGATTTGTGCTCGAGTAAGTGGCGCTTTCCAGCACGCTCGTGCATAACCTTTCCAGTACCTGTGATGCGGAAAGTCTTCTTCGCACCACTATGTGTTTTCATCTTTGGCATTTCTTACGCTCCATCCGTTGTCTCTGCTGCGGCATCGGCCTTTGCCTTACGCGCTGCTTTTGCTTCAGCTACTGCTTCTGTCTTTTTCTTTGTTGGGCCTAACACCATTGTCATATTTCGTCCCTCTTGTTTAGGGGCGAACTCAACAAAGGCAAACTCTGCGACATCTTCTGCAAGACGTTGCAATAGCTTGTAGCCCATCTCAGGTCGCGTTTGTTCGCGGCCACGGAACTTCATCGTCACCTTCACCTTGTCGCCACCCTTGAGAAATTTCTCAACTTGATTACGTTTGGTTTCATAATCATGAGTTTCGATCTTTGGTGTTAAACGCACTTCCTTCACCACAATGTGGGTCTGGTTCTGTCGCGCTTCCCGGGCCTTCTGTGCAACTTCGTACTTATATTTTCCGAAGTCCATGATCTTGCAAACGGGTGGATTAGCTTCTGGTGCGATTTCGACTAAGTCGAGACCAACTTCATCTGCCATCTTTAACGCTGTATCGATATCGACAACTCCAACTTGCTCACCGGTATAACCGATAAGACGAATTTCGGGTGTGCGAATTCGATCATTAATGCGTGGGTCAGTTGTGATTTGTGCTCCTTCGGCTTCGTTTAACGCTTTGGTCTAACAGCGCTGCATGAGAAAACCGCAAGGAAAAAGAGAAGTAAATCTCTCATCCGACAAACCAGCTCGCACTAGTGGCGAAGAAGGTGGGAGCGGTAACTCCTCTTGCAGTGATTATTAGGCCACTGGTCTGGGGCAAAGATTACCTGCTGTGGGCTAAAAGATGAAATTGGCCCCTTTTACAGGCTTAGGCACCCATAGCGTGGACGCCACCATCAACATGGATGATTTCGCCCGTCGTCTTAGGAAACCAATCCGAAAGCAGGGCAACAACGGCCTTGGCAGCTGGAACTGGATCCGTCACATCCCATGCAAGTGGTGCTCGCTCATTCCACACTTTTTCAAACTCATCAAAGCCTGGAATAGATTTTGCAGCCATTGTGCGAATCGGTCCTGCTGCTACTAAGTTCACGCGGATATTTTCAGCACCTAAATCACGGGCTAAATAACGAGAAGTAGATTCCAGCGCAGCTTTTGCAACACCCATCCAGTCATATTTAGGCCAAGCAACTGTTGCATCAAAATCTAGGCCCACAACAGAACCACCACCAGTAAAGAGTGGCTTTGCAGCCATCGTCAAGGACTTCAAAGAATAAGCAGAAACATGCATGGCAGTTGAAACATCTTCCCAAGAAGTGTTGAGGAAATTACCACCAAGGGCTGCCTCTGGAGCAAAGCCAATTGAGTGAACAACCCCATCTAGACCATCTGGAAAATGTGCGCGCACTCTTAATTCAAGAGCTGCTAGATCAGCTTCATTTGTAACATCGAGTTCAATGATGGGTGCGGTTTGTGGCAGGCGTCCAGCAATACGAGTTGTTAAAGACAGAACACGACCGTAAGAAGAGAGAACAACTTGTGCGCCCTGTTCTTGGGCTATTCGCGCAATATGAAATGCAATGGAACTATCTGTTAGAACTCCTGTTACAAGAATCTTCTTGCCATCAAGTAATCCCATGTCAGTGACCCATTCCTAATCCGCCATCAACTGGAATCAAAGCTCCAGAGATGTAGCTAGCTTGTGGTGATGCGATAAAGGTAACCACATCAGCAATCTCTTGCGCAGAACAGAATCTGCCAAGTGGGATAGACCCAGCAATTTCATCTCTGCGCTTATCATCCAAAGTCGATGTCATATCTGTTTCCACAAAACCTGGCGCAACAACATTTGCTGTAATACCGCGACTTCCGATTTCGCGTGCAAAAGATCTGGCCATTCCAACAAGGCCGGATTTAGAGGATGAATAGTTCACTTGTCCTGCAGAACCTGAAGCTCCAACGACAGAGCCAACAAATATCAAACGCCCCTTCTTTAATTTCAGAAGACCCTTAGTTGCACGGCGTGCCACACGAAATGCTCCAGTCAGGTTCGCATCAATGACAGACTCAAAATCCTCATCACTCATCCGCATAACAAGACCATCTTTGGTGATTCCTGCGTTAGCAACAATGATCTCTGGGATTCCCCACTGGGCTTCAATCTCATCGAAGGCTTTATCAACACTCTGTGTGCTGGTCACATCCATGATGACGGACTTAAAACCAGTTGGCGGGGTTCCACTGCGATATGTAACAACGACGTCATGGCCTGCGGCAGCAAGTGAGTGCGCCACTGCTAAACCGATGCCACGATTTCCACCTGTTACCAAAGCCAATGAACTCATAGCCAAAACTTACTGGTTACCGCTAGGTATTCAAAAGAAGCGCATCCGTGCGCCTAGCACTACTCTTAATACATGGCTAAGAAGAAGAAAGTATTCAAGATAACCAACGCGCCTTTAGCCCTGACCCAAGATCAAGCCGCTCGTCAAAAAAGGTACTTCATTTCCATGATGGTTCGAACTGTTTGCTTCGTATTAACGGTTATTTTGCCTAGTCCCTACCGTTGGTTCGCTTTGGCCGGAGCCGTTGGTCTTCCATATTTTGCCGTAGTTATCGCAAATGCCGGCCGAGAAACAATTACGAGAAATAATCAGATTATCGAAGAGAAACCTCTATCACTCGATTAATCATGGCAAAAGTTCGCGAACCATTTGCATTCTTTAAATCTTTAGTCGCTCTAGCCCTCATTATTCTCTGTCTTATTGCCGCACAATGGCAATATCAACGTGGTGTAGATAGACATGCACGAAATGCAATTATTGAAAAACATATCGCTCTTGCCCCAACTTCTCTAGATTCGGTGAAAGATTCACCACTAGAGGCTGAATGGCAGAGCGTCACCACACAAGGCGTATTTGATTCAACAAAGCAGATACTTCTAAAGAATCGCTATAGCGAAGGTTTCTATGGCTTTGAAGTTCTCACATTGTTTACGACCCCCAACAAAGAAAGATTCTGGGTGGACCGTGGATGGGTAAAGGCCGGAGCAGAAGCCACAATTGCGCCAACTATTACTGCCCCACCAACAACTCCTGTTTCAATCACGGGTAGGTTGCGATTAGATTCCTCACTTCCTCGCGGATCCTTTTTTGCACTACCACCTGATGGAAGCGGCCTTATCTCTAAACTCGATGCTCAATCCCAACTTGATACAGAGGATTACTACATCGATCTCTTAAGTGGATCAGAAAGCTCACTCACACCAAAAGTTGCTGCCCAACTCCCCGAACTCAGCGATGGTCCGCACATGGCATATGCATTGCAGTGGCTCTTCTTTGGTGGCTTGGTAATTTATGGACGGATATTAATTCGCCGAACCCGTTAAGTCCTGACGGTTATAAAGGTCTGCATATAGGCCACCACGTGCCACAAGTTCATCGTGCTTACCGCGCTCAACTATCTGACCCTTTTCCAGAACAAGAATTTGATCAGCATCTCGCACAGTGCTCAGTCGATGTGCAATCACAATGCTTGTGCGACCCTTGAGAGCGCTCTGTAGCGCAGCTTGAACTAAGGCCTCATTCTCTGAATCCAAATGCGCTGTTGCCTCGTCAAGAATTACCACAGATGGCGACTTTAGAAGTAAGCGAGCAATAGCCAAGCGTTGCTTCTCTCCCCCAGATAAACGATGTCCACGCTCTCCCACCATGGTCTCTAGCCCATTAGGCAAAGACTTAATCAACTCCCAAATCTGTGCTGACTCACATGCAACACGCATTTCATTCTCTGTTGCATCGTTTTTCGCATATCGCAAATTCTCAGCGATGGTTTCGTGGAAAAGGTGTGCATCCTGCATAACAACACCAATTACCCCACGTAAAGACTCAAGGGTGAGATCACGGATGTCATGTCCGTCTATCTCAATTGCACCTGTTGTAACGTCATACAGACGCGGCAACAGCGCACTAATCGTAGTCTTTCCCGCACCAGATGGACCAACTAATGCAGTTAATGTTCCCGGTGCTGCAGTAAATGAAAGGCCACGAAGTACTTCACCACTTTGAATCGTCTCAGGCTTTGCAGCTGACTCAAGGGATGCCAGTGAAATCTCTTCAGCCATAGGATATGAAAAACTCACATCCTTGAACTCAATCTTTGGATGAGTTGGCTTTAACTCAATCGCATTCTCACGATTCTTAACCATAGGTTCTAGGTCTAACACTTCAAACACACGTTCAAATGAGACAAGTGATGTCATAACATCGATGCGCACATTTGATAGTGCAGTGAGCGGACCATACAGTCTTGCTAGCAGGGCAGTAATCGCCAGCAATGTTCCAACGGTTACTCCACCGTTAATAGCTAAATGGCCACCAATTCCGTAGGCGAAAGCTGTTGCAATGGCGGCAACACTAGTGAGTGCTATAAAGAATAGGCGATTGAGCATTGCCATCTTGATACCGATATCGGCAACCTTGCGCGCTCTGGATCTAAAGTATTCGCGCTCTCTGTCCGGCTCACCATAGAGTGAAACGAGCATTGCACCGGAAACGTTAAAGCGCTCAGTCATCGTGCTCGACATCTCAGCATTGGTATTAAAGGAATCACGGGTTAACTCTTGAAGTTTGCGGCCAACCCACTTAGTCGGGATGAGAAATGCCGGCAAGAGAAGAAGTGAAAAGATCGTAATCTGCCAAGATAAAATCATCATGGTCACACCCACTAAAACTAAACTCACCACATTGCTCACTAATCCCGACAATGTTGCAGTAAAGGCCTGCTGAGCTCCCATGACATCCGAATTGATTCTAGAGATGAGAGCGCCAGTTTGTGTGCGTGTGAAGAAAGCTATTGATTGTTTTTGAACATGTCCGAAGACTAAAGAGCGAAGATCATAGATGAGGCCTTCACCGATACGAGAAGAGAAATATCGTCCCAGCATGCTCATTGCTGCATCAGCAACAGCAAGTAATCCAACATAGATGGCTAGCCGAGTGACTAATTCACTATCTTTAGGAATCACGCCTTCATCAATGAGTTGGCGCAAAAGTAATGGTGTGGCAACAATTAAGGCAGCATCAATCACTACGGTAAAGAGAAAGATCCAAATACTGAAGCGATATGGTTTCGCGAAAGTAAAGATTCGCTTTACTGTCCCAGCCTTAAGTTTTTGTTGCTTGACCGATGGGTCTGCGGTCATAGATCTGTGGGTCATCCAAGCCGCATGCATTGACATGTGACTACCTTATTGAGTTATACCTCAGACAGTAAAACCGAGAGCGCGAAGCTGATCTCTTCCATCATCAGAAATCTTGTCTGGACCCCAAGGTGGCATCCACACCCAGTTAATCTTCACATCAGTAGTCATACCCGCTAACGCTGAACGAGTCTGATCCTCAATGACATCTTGTAGAGGGCATGCAGCTGAAGTAAGTGTCATATTCAATATTGCAATATTGGCTTCATCAACCATCACGTCATAGATAAGTCCTAAGTCGACAACGTTAATTCCCAACTCTGGGTCGACAACATCCTTCATTGCCTCTGTTACATCTTCAACACTCGTTGTCATTTGCTCTCTCCCTGTGACTGAATCGCTGCATCTTTAAAGGCCATCCAACCAAGCAGTGCACACTTTACACGACCTGGAAACTTTGACACTCCCGCAAAAGCTACTGCATCCTCAAGTATCTCGGGGTCTCCCGATGTAGTTCCTTTGCTAGCCATGAGTTCTGAAAAAGAGTTCACAACTACCTCTGCCTGTGAAAATGTCTTACCTGTGAGTAAATCACCGAGTATTGAAACACTGGCTTGTGAAATTGAGCAACCTTGGCCATCCCACGAGATCGATGAAATGAAGCCATCAGAGACCGTCAAGTTGAGAGTGATTTCATCTCCACAACTGGGATTAACGTGATGAACTTGAGCTGAATAACCGCTGCGCAAACCTTTATGTTGTGGATGTTTATAGTGATCTAAAATCACCTCTTGATATAGAGAATCTAACTCCATCAGGATTTTCCAAAGTACTTTTGGGCACCCAATAAAGCCTCGACTAACGCGTCAACGTCATTCTCGTCGTTGTAGAGATAGAACGAAGCACGCGTTGTCGCGGGAACATTCATAACTTTGGCTAATGGCCAAGCACAGTGATGGCCTGTGCGCACTGCAATCCCCTGGCTGTCTACATACTGACCAACATCGTGCGGATGAATATCGTTAATCGTGAAAGAGAGAGCTGCTCCACGTGCAACATTATCTTGTGGGCCAACTAATCGAAGGCCAGGAATTTGTAAAAGTTTCTCAAGCGCATATCCCGTTAAAGATCGCTCATGTTGCGCAATTGCATCCATACCAATGTTGGAAAGGTATTTCAGCGCAGCACCCAACCCAACAGCTTGCGCCATATTTGGCACTCCGGCTTCAAATTTTTGTGGAGCATCTGCCCATGTAGCACTCTCCATTGTCACAGCTGTCACCATTGAGCCACCTGTTAAAAACGGTGGCAACTCTCTGAGTAATTCGGATTTGCCCCAGAGAACTCCAACACCTGTAGGGCCAACTGCTTTGTGCCCAGAGAAAGCTAAGAAGTCCACATCTAGTTCGGTGACGTTCACACTCATATGGGGAACTGATTGACACGCATCAAGTACCACTACTGCGCCGACATCATGTGCACGCTTAACAATTGCTTCTAATGGAATAATAGTTCCCAAAACATTTGATTGGTGTGTGATTGCCACAACTTTTGTATTGGCAGTAATAACTTGCTCAATATTTGAAAGATCTAACCTTGAATCTTGATTGACTTTGAACCACTTGAGCTCAGCCCCAGTGCGCTTAGCTAGCTGCTGCCAAGGAATGAGGTTTGCGTGGTGCTCCATCTCAGTAACAACGATGGAATCAGATGCTTTTAATGCAAAGCGATTTCCTGCCTCGGCATTACCCATTGCATATGCAACTAGGTTTAGTGATTCCGTGGCATTTTTTGTGAAAATGATTTCACTTTCTTGCCCGCCAATAAACTTTGCAACTATTGCACGAGCGCCCTCATAAGCATCAGTTGCCTCCTCAGCTAATTGATGGGCACCTCGGTGGACTGCAGCATTGTGCTTTGAGTAGAAGGCACTTTCAGCGTTAATTACCACCCAAGGTTTTTGGGAAGTAGCACCACTATCTAAGTAGACAAGCCTTTTACCATCGCGAATAGTACGTTCAAAGATTGGGAAATCTTTACGTACATCAGCAACAGAAAAACTCATTGGATCCTTACTTGCTCACGTAATCTGCGTAACCGTTGGCCTCTAGCTTGTCGGCTAGATCTGGTCCACCCTCTTCAACAATTTTGCCATTAGCAAAAACATGAACAAAGTCAGGCTTGATGTACTGCAAAATACGCGTGTAGTGCGTAATCAGAAGGACACCTAAATCATTATTAGCCTTTGCGCGGTTAACACCTTCAGAAACGATACGAAGAGCATCAACATCTAGCCCTGAATCTGTTTCATCAAGAATTGCCATCTTTGGCTTCAATAGCTCAAGCTGCATAATTTCATGGCGCTTCTTTTCTCCACCAGAAAAGCCTTCGTTGACGTTACGTGTTGCAAATGCTGGATCCATGTTTAAGGCTTCCATCGCACCCTTTACTTCGGCAACCCATGTACGAAGCTTTGGAGCTTCACCACGAAGTGCTGTTGCTGCTGTGCGAAGGAAGTTAGAGACTGAAACACCTGGAACTTCCACTGGATACTGCATAGCTAAGAACAGGCCAGCTTTAGCGCGCTCATCAACGGTCATATCCAAAACATCTGCGCCATCTAGAGTCACAGTGCCACTAGTGATTGTGTACTTAGGGTGGCCTGCAATTGAGTAAGCAAGAGTTGATTTACCAGATCCATTAGGACCCATGATTGCATGTGTTTCACCAGACTTAATAGTCAGGTCAACACCCTTAAGAATTTCAACGCTACCATTTTCAGTATTAACTGATACGTGTAGTCCGCGGATTTCTAGAACGCTCATTATTTTCTCTCTTCTACTCGTGTACTAAATCTCAACCGTGACGGAATTTCCGTCGATCTTCACTGCATATGTTTGAAGGCTTATATTTGCCGGTAAGGTCAATGCCACACCGGTACGTAAATCGAACTCAGCACCATGTAGCCAGCATTCAATTTTGAAATCTGTTATTTCACCTTCTGATAAAGATGCCTCTGAGTGAGAGCACGTATCATCAATAGCAAATACCTCATCGCCGACTCTGGCAACGCAGATGGTTTTGCCGTCTTTTTCAATCTTGACCGGCTTGCCGACCTCTAATTGATCCAACATCAAGTCGGCCATTTACGCACCAGCTCTTTCAAGTTCGCCATCAATACGTTCCATAAGGCGCTCTTGTACTTCTTCATTTCCGATTTCAGTGATGATTTCATTAAAGAAACCGCGCACAACAAGTCGGCGGGCATCTTCTAGCGTGATTCCACGTGACATCAGATAAAACAACTGCTCGTCATCAAAGCGGCCCGTGGTGCTTGCGTGGCCCGCACCAACGATCTCACCAGTTTCGATTTCAAGATTAGGAACAGAGTCTGCGCGAGCTCCATCTGTGAGTAAAAGATTGCGGTTGAGCTCATATGTATCGGTGCCTTCTGCAACAGCACGAATCAATACATCACCGATCCACACTGTATGCGCATCTTTACCAGCAAGAGCACCCTTGAAATTGACTCGAGACTTTGCATTAGGAACAGCATGATCTACGTGCATGCGGTGCTCGAAGAACTGTCCAGTTGTTGCAAAATACACTCCTAGAAGTTCTGCTGATGCACCAGGTGCTGTGAATTCAACGGTTGGAAGAATTCGAACTACATCTCCCCCAACGGTTACTGTGATTGACTTGAAACTTGCATCCTTATCAACCACAGCATGGTGACGGGCTGTGTAGACACTTTTTGCATCAAACTCTTGAAGCGATACAAAAGTTAGCGATGAACCAGGAGCTAGAGCGATCTCTAGATCTTCTGCCAGCAATGTGTCGCCTATGTTTTCAACGATTACTGTTGCAAGCGCATGATTACCTAGTGAGATACGCACTCTTGAAAGTTCAGCTGAATCTAGAGCACCAGATGAGCGAGTCAAAAAGATTGGCTCTTTAATTTCAGCATTTGCATCAATAGAAAGATGAGCAACATCAGAGACCTCTCCGCGGATGCGCTCGATGATGACATCATCGCTTACAGCAAGAGGCGCTAAAGATTCACGAGTAAAACTGG
>OFRL01000786.1_pt1 | contig 12675 bp, 10 predicted proteins | sample 1543121 | NCBI WGS metagenome assembly OFRL01 (sample SAMN07774228, study PRJEB24372) | wastewater metagenome | isolation source: Lake Maggiore Cannobio | place: Italy: Cannobio | collected 2016-01
TGGGTCGAGGCCAGGTGCTTGGACTGCGCTTTCGGCAGCGCCGCGTCCTTGCCTTCGGCGGTGGTCTTGCGCTTGGCCGCGCCCAGCTTCACCGGCTTGTCGCCCCAGATTTCTTCGAGACGGTAGTACTGGCGGATGGCCGGCTGCATGATGTGGACGATCATGTCGCCCAGGTCGACCAGCACCCACTCGGCTTCGCGCTCGCCTTCCACGCCCAGCGGCATCACGTCGATGTTCTTGGCGAAGCGCACGACTTCGTCGGCAATCGACTTGACGTGGCGGGTCGAGGTGCCCGAAACGACGATCATGTAGTCGGCAACGCTGGACCGGCCGCGCACGTCGATCTCGACCAGGTCCTTGGCCTTCAGGTCTTCGGTGGCTTGGCGGACGCTGGCCAGCAGTTCCGGCACGGACGGCGGCGGGCTGGGCAGATCGACCTTGATGGTCTGGGGCTGGGTCTGGTTGCTCAAAGTGGATCGACTCGATAAACGTGGGGGCGATTATACGGGGATGGCGCCGCTGCGCCATTCACGGCCTGCCCGGGCGGTACAGCCCGTGTGCAGCCACATAGTCCGCCACGCCGGGTGGCAGCAGGGCGCGCCAGGGGCCGCCGGCGGCGATCTGCGAGCGCACGGCGCTGGCCGATTCCTCGCGCAGCGGGTGGTGCAGGCGCAGGATGCGCCCGGCCGGGCTGGCGAACAGGGCCTGCTCGGTGTCGGCCCAACGCCCTTCCAGCGCCCGGCCCAGCTCGCCATCCACCGCGGCCTGCAACGGACTACCCGGGCGCTCCGCCACCACGAAATGAGCCAGCCCGAACAGCGCCTCCCATTCGTGCCAGCTGGACAGGCCAAGCAGGCTGTCGGCGCCGACCAGCCAGGCCAGCGGCCGGCTCGGCCCCAGCTCGCCGCGCAGCTCGCGCAGGGTGTCCACGGTGTAGGACGGCCGACCGGGGAAACGTGCCGCGCGATCCAGCTCGCGCCGGTCCAGCAGCAGGCCCGGTTCGTCGCCGATGGCCAGCGACAGCATGGTGCAGCGCTGCTCGGCCGTGGCGCCGGGCACGGCACGGTGCGGCGGATCGGCGGCCGGCAGCATGCGCACGGCAACCTGCAGTTCATCACGGGCAGCCCGCGCGATCGCCAGGTGCCCGAGGTGCACCGGATCGAAGGTGCCCCCGTAGTAGATCCGCAGGCTCATTGCTCAGGCCCGCGCCAGCAGGCGCACGGCACGCGGTTCGGCCACAGCCACCAGCAGGCGCTCCAGCGCCAGCCAGGCATCGCCGTCGGCGCGCCCCTTGGCGATACGGTCGACCAGTCCCGCTTCAGCCACGAAGCGCTCCCAGCGCTTGCTTTCCGGATGCCGCTGCAGCGCGCGCTTGTACGGCGCCTGCCGCGATTCCCAGATGCCGCGCGATTTCATTTCGGCGGCCAGGTTGCCACCCCGGGCCTGCACCCGGGCCAGGCCAGCACCGGCCAGCAGCTCGCGGATCACCATCGGCATCAACGCAGCCACCGCCTCACCCTCGCCTCGCAGGCCGGCCAGCATGCGCAGCACCGCCGGCGGTTGCCCGGAGAATGTCGCCTCCACCAGCCGGAACACGTCATAGCGGGCGGCGTCGGCCACCAGCGACTCCATGCGCTCCACATCCAGCGGCTGGCCATCGGCCAACAGCGCCAGCTTGTCGATTTCCTGGGCGGCAGCCAGCAGGTTGCCTTCCACCCGCTCGGCCAGACGCTGCACGGCGGCCGGGTCCGCGCGCAGGCCCTTGCCACGCAGGCGGCGCTCGATCCAGTCCGGCAGTTCATGCGGCTTGATCGCCCACGCCACCGACAGCACGCCGATGCGGTTGACCGCTTCGGCCCACTTGCCCTGGTGCGCCTTGCTCCATTCGTTGGCGGTGATCATCAACACCACGTCCGGCGCCGGATTGGCGCAGAACTGGCTGATCACCTCGGCACCGTCCTTGCCCGGCTTGCCGCTGGGCAGGCGCACCTCGACCAGGCGACGGGCGCTGAACAGGCTGGGGGCATTGAAACTGGCGTCGAGCTGGTTCCAGTCGAAATCACGCCCATCGGCGTCGAACACTTCACGTTCGCCAATGCCCGAGGCGCGCGCACGTGCGCGGATGGCGTCGGCCGCCTCCAGCACGCGCAGGGTTTCCGGGCCGGCAATCAGGTAGACCGGCGCCAGCGCGGTATCAGCGCCCTGGCTGGCCAGCTGCTCCGGACGCAGTTCCATGCGCGCGGCTCAGTGCTTGGCTGCGGGGACCGGCTCGGCCGGTACCGCGCCTTCGATCGGCTTGTCCTTCGGCGCCGACAGGCTGCCGCCCTTCTCGATCTCGGCACGCACCACGCTGTCGATGCGGCGGATGATCGAGGCGGACATTTCCCGGCGCAGTTCATTGGCCAGGATTTCACGTTCGGTGGTGGTACCGGTGGCGTCGGTCGGCGGCGACACGTAGTCGCGCGACAGCTCGATCACCTGCTGCGGCACCAGTTCGCTGCCGTCTTCGCGACGGAAGATGAAGATCACCGCGTAGCGCAGGCTGTATTCCTGCGCACGGCCCTGCGAGTCGATGGCGATCGGCAGGTCGCCCCAGCGCTCGGACAGTACCTGCAGCTGGGCGCTGGGCTCCTTGCTGTCCTCATCGGCCAGCCTGGCGCCGGAGGCCAGCAGGCTGCGGTTGAGCAGCTTGACCAGTTCGCTGTAAGGCGCAGTGGAAACCACCTTCACCGGTGCCGTGTCGGTCGGCAGCATCAGCTTGTTGCGCAGATGGAAACCGCAGCCGGCAAGGCCGAGGACAAGAACGAGGGCAAGCAGGATTCGGGTCATGGAGACAGTCTGGCGGAGCCGGGCGATCACGGCAACACACAGCGTGCCCGAAGCCGCGTGAATGCAGGGCCATCAAACGCCGGGCCCTGCACCGGAATGGTACCGGCCACCACGCGGGTGGCCGGTACGGGGTACATCAGGCGGCGACGATGTTCACGATCTTGCCCGGCACGATGATGATCTTGCGCACCGTCAGGCCTTCCATGAACTTGGCCGCGTTGGGCTCGGCCAGGGCCAGTGCCTCGACCTGCTCGCGCGCGGCGTCGGCCGCCACGTCGATGGTGCCACGCAGCTTGCCGTTGACCTGCACGGCCAGGGTCAGCGCGTCGCGCACCAGCGCACCGGCATCGGCCTGCGGGAACGGCTGGTCTTCCAGCAGGGTCTCGCCATGGCCCAGCACCTGCCACAGGGCATGGCTGGCGTGCGGGGTGATCGGGTTGAGCAGCAGCACGATGGCCTGCAGCGCTTCCTGGCGCACCGCGCGCCCCTGCGCACTGCCGTCCTCGAACTTGGCCAGCGCGTTCATCAGTTCCATCACCGCGGCAATGGCGGTGTTGAAGCTGTGGCGGCGGCCATAGTCGTCACCGACCTTGCCGATGGTCTCGTGGGTCTTGCGGCGCAGTGCCTTCTGGTTGGCATCCAGTGCTGCAACATCCAGCGCCGGAGCGGCGCCATCGGCAGCATGCTTCTGCACCTGGGCCCACAGGCGGCGCAGGAAGCGGGCCATGCCATCCACACCGGCTTCGTTCCACTCCAGCGACTGTTCCGGCGGCGCGGCGAACATCGAGAACAGGCGCACGGTGTCGGCGCCGTACTTGTCGACCATCGCCTGCGGGTCCACGCCGTTGTTCTTCGACTTGGACATCTTCTCGGTGCCACCGACCACCACCGGCTGGCCGTCGGCGATCAGGGTCGCGCCGGTGATGCGGCCGCGCTCGTCGCGCTGCACTTCCACATCGGCCGGGTTGATCCAGTCCTTCGAGCCATCCGGGTTCGGGCGGTAGTAGGTCTCGGCAATCACCATGCCCTGGCACAGCAGGTTGCGCGCCGGTTCGTTGCTGTCCACCATCCGCGCGTCGCGCAGCAGCTTGTGATAGAAGCGGAAATACATCAGGTGCAGGATCGCGTGCTCGATGCCACCGATGTACTGGTCCACCGGCAGCCAGTAGTTGCCGCGCTTGTCGACGGCATCACGGGCACCCGGCGAGGTGTAGCGGGCGTAGTACCAGCTCGACTCCATGAAGGTGTCGAAGGTGTCGGTCTCGCGCTCGGCCGCGCCGCCGCAGTCCGGGCAGGTGGTCTTGCGCCATTCCGGATCGGTCTTGATCGGCGAACCGGTACCCGAGAATGCCACGTCCTCCGGCAGCACCACCGGCAGCTGTTCTTCCGGCACCGGCACCGCACCGCACTTGGCGCAGTAGATCACCGGAATCGGGCAGCCCCAGTAGCGCTGGCGGCTCACGCCCCAGTCGCGCAGGCGGTAGTTGACGCGGCGCTGGCCCTGGGCCTTGCGCTCGAATCGTTCGGCCAGGGCTTCGAAGGCACCCTGGAAATCCAGGCCATCGAACTCGGCCGAGTTGACCAGCTCGAAGGCACGGCTCTTGTCGCTGTACCAGTCCTGCCAGCGGCTGCCATCCCAGGTGCGCTCTTCTTCGGTGCGCGCATCCTTCAGCGCGATCACCTGCTTGATCGGCAGGCCGTACTTGTTGGCCACTTCGTTGTCGCGCTGGTCATGACCCGGCACAGCCATCACCGCGCCGGTGCCGTAGCCCATCAGCACGAAGTTGGCGACCCACACCGGCACCGGCTCGCCGGTGACCGGATGCAGCGCACGCAGGCCGGTGTCCATGCCGCGCTTTTCCTGGGTTTCCAGTTCCGCCTCGGACACGCCACCCTGCTTCAGGTCGGCCAGCATCGCGGCCAGTTCCGGGTTGTTCTTCGCCGCATGCAGCGCCAGCGGATGTTCGGCGGCGATCGACACGAAGGTCACGCCCATCACGGTATCCGGACGGGTGGTGAACACGCGCAGCGGATCCAGCACGCCGCCGTCAACGTCACGTACATCGAACTGGATTTCCAGGCCCTCGGAGCGGCCGATCCAGTTGCGCTGCATGGTCTTGACCGAATCCGGCCAGCCGTCCAGCTCGTCCAGGCCGTCCAGCAGTTCCTGGGCGTAATCGGTGATGCGCAGGAACCACTGCGGGATCTCGCGCTTCTCGACCAGGGCGCCGGAGCGCCAGCCGCGGCCGTCAATCACCTGCTCGTTGGCCAGCACGGTCTGGTCGACCGGGTCCCAGTTCACCACCGCATTGCGGCGGTAGGCCAGGCCCTTGCGCATCAGGCGGGTGAACATGCGCTGCTCGTGGACGTAGTAGTCCGGGCGGCAGGTGGCGAACTCGCGCGACCAGTCAACGGCATAGCCCATGGCCTTGAACTGGCCACGCATGTGCTCGATGTTCTTGTAGGTCCAGGCCGCCGGTGCGGTCTTGTTCTTGATCGCGGCGTTTTCCGCCGGCAGGCCGAACGCGTCCCAGCCCATCGGCTGCAGCACGTTGTGGCCGGTCATGCGCTTGTAGCGGCTGATCACGTCGCCGATCGTGTAATTGCGCACGTGGCCCATGTGCAGCGCACCGGACGGGTACGGAAGCATCGACAGGCAGTAGTACTTCGGCTTGTCCGAAGTCTCGTCGACTTCGAAGGCACGGGTGGCGTCCCAGTACTGCTGGGCGGCGGATTCAACCTGCTGCGGGTCGTAGGCGTTGGTTTCAGCGCTGGTCATGGAACACGCGGATGCGGCGGCAAAGCGGTACAGCGTACCGCAGTGCGGCAAACGTCTCCAATCCCGCCCGCTGAAGGCCGGCTCCGCGAGCGCCCGAGGCTGGTCTCAGCGCGGCCGCGACAACGGCAGGGCCAGGGCCAGCCAGGCCGTCCAGCAGGCGAACGCAAGCCGTTGTGCCAGCGGTGCCGCCAACACGCCCTGCAGGGCAAACGCCGCCAGCGCGGCCAGTACGCCACAGGCGAGCGCCACTGCGCCCAGCGCGCGGCCATGCGCCTGGCGCAACTGCGACGTGCCCAGCAACAGGGTCCCGGCAACGAAACCCAGCACCCAGATCATCCAGGCGCTGGCATGCAGCTGGCTGGCCGGCCCGTGCAGGTCATCCACATCCAGCGGCAGCAGTCCCATCGCGGCGAACGCCAACCCGGCCAGCAGCAGCATCTGGCTGCCCACCCGGGGCGCCCAGCCGGCGGTTGCCGGCAGCCCACGGCGCAGGCACTCGGCCACAACCACCGCCAGCAGGCCCGGCAGCACCAAGCCCAGCAGATTGAAGGCCAGCGCATGCGGCACCCCCTGTGCACCCAGCAGCGCCACCGGGTGGCGAGCCTGTGCGTAGCCATCCAGGCCGGCGCCGAAACCGAGCACCGCCAGCACGAACAGCAGTGCGGCGACCAGACCGGACAGGCGCAGCAACGGGGACAGGGACGACATGCAGGCTCCGGAAAGGACGGCGACAGGAAGGCGGCATTGTCAGGCATTTACTACAACCCGGGTTGAGACCGGCATCGATCGTCACCATAGAATCAGTCTCCAGACGCCAAACGATGCTTTCCCCCATGACCGAGACGACCTACGTATTCGACGCCACCACTGCGACCTTCGAGGCCGAAGTCCTGCAGAAGTCGCTGCAGACGCCGGTGCTGGTCGACTTCTGGGCCACCTGGTGCGGGCCGTGCAAGACCCTCGGGCCGATGCTGGAAAAGCTGGCTGCCGAGTACAACGGCGCCTTCGAACTGGCCAAGGTCGACGTCGACAAGGAACAGCAGATCGCCGCCGCCTTCCAGATCCGCTCGGTGCCGACCGTGTTTCTGGTCAAGGGCGGCCAGCTGGTGGACGGCTTCCCGGGGGCCATCCCGGAAGGCCAGCTGCGTGAATTCCTGGCCCAGCACGGCATCGTGCCGGCCGACATCGGCGACGCCGTCGCCGAAGACGAAGCGCCGCTGGACCCGCAGGCGCAGGTGGACGTGCTGCGCGCGCAGATCGCCGCCGAGCCGGACAAGGACGAGCTGAAGCTCGACCTGGCGCTGGCCCTGCTGCAGATCGGTGGCGTGGATGAAGCCGGTCTGCTGATCGATGGCCTGCCCGCAAACCTGGCCACCGACGACCGTGCCGTGCGTGCACGCGCCCGGCTGTCCTTCGCCTCGGCCCTGAAGGACGCCCCGGCCGCCGAAGTGCTGGACGCGCGCATCGCCGCCGATGGCAAGGACCTCAAGGCACGCCACCTGCGTGGCGTACAGCTGCTGCTCGGTGGCCACGACGAAGCCGCGCTGGCCCAGTTCCTGGAAATGCTGCGGATCGACCGCACGTTCGAGGACGGACTGCCGCGCAAGGCCCTGATCGACGCCTTCAATGTGATCTCCGACGAGGACCTGGTCGGCCAGTACCGCCGCCGGATGGCCTCCCTGCTGTTCTGAACGGGAACCCACTTCGTTCAGAATCCCTGCACTGAACGCGGGCAATAATGCGCGGGATGGCGGCCGTACGGTCGCCACGATCCGTTCGGGGGGATGAGGTCGGGGCCATGGGGTCTTGCAGCTGCGCCCCCGCATTGCCGGGATTGCAAACTGTGACCTTCGTCCGCTCGCTGTCGTTCGCCATGCGCTTCCAGGGCGCGCTGCTCTGCGCTCTTCTCTTCCTGCCGGCCATGGCCGCCGCCCAGGACTGGAACTACCGGGTCCGTCCCGGCGATACCCTGTGGGATCTGGGAGGCCTGTACCTCAAGCCCTCGGTGCGCTGGCAGCAGCTGCAACAGCACAACCGCATCGACAACCCCTACCAGCTGCCACCGGGGCAGCTGCTGCGCTTCCCGATCAGCTGGCTGCGCATCGAACCGGCACCTGCCCGCGTGCTGTCGGTGCGCGGCAAGGTCGAACTGTCAGGCGCCGATGGCAGTGCCTCGCGCGCGATACTCGCCGGGGAACAACTTCGCATCGGTGACACCGTGCAGACCGAAGGCGACTCCAGCGTCACGCTTGAATTCGCTGACGCCTCGCGCCTGCAGCTGCGCGAGTACTCCCGGCTGCGCCTGGACCAGCTCAGCCGCTACGGCCACACCGGCATGGTCGATACCCGCCTGCGCCTGCAGCAGGGCCGCGCCAGCAATCGGGTGACACCTGCCCGTGGCCCGGCCTCGCGCTACATCATCGATGCACCTACGGCGACCAGCAGCGTGCGCGGCACCGTCTTCCGGGTCAGCGCCGGTGACACCGGCCAGGTGGCTGCCACCGAAGTACTGCAGGGCAAGGTGCAGGTCGGCAACACCCACGGCAAGCGCCTGGTCCAGCCTGGACAGGCCAGCCGCAGCAGCAGCGCCGATGCCGCACCGGACGCTGTCTCCGCCCTTCTTCCAGCGCCGCAGCTGCGTAGCGACGAGGTGCGCCTGGCGCCCCTGCCGACCCTGCTTGCCTGGGACCCCGTCGACGGCGCCGCGCGCTACCGCGTGGAAGTTGTACAGGCAGCGACGCCGGAAATCCTGCTGTTTGCCGCCACCACCGCCGACACCCGGCTGGCGATCGGTGACCTGCCCCCCGGCCAGCTGCGCATCCTGTTGCGCGCGGTGGATGCACAGGGCGTGGAAGGCCTCGACGCCAGCGCCGATTTCGAACTCAGCGACCAGCCCCCGCCGCCGCTCACCGTGGCCCCACTGCATGGGCAGACCGTCAACAGTGACCGCCCGCGCTTCCGTTGGAGCCAGGCGCCGGGCGCGCGCAGCAGCGTGCTGCAGATCGCCACCGAGCCGAGCTTCGTGCAGCCACTACAGGAACAGAGCACCCCAGGTACCGACCTGCGCCTGGCGCAGCCGCTGCCGCCCGGCGAGTACTTCTGGCGGGTGGCGTCGCGCGACGGCAACGGCCATCAGGGCCGCTACGGCCAGGCCCTGCCCCTGCAACTGAGCAATGAACCGGTCGACCCTGCCCTGCAGCCGCCTGAGGCCGCGCATGGCGAACTGACCCTGCGCTGGCAGGCCGGCAGCGAAGGCCAGCAGTACCGGGTGCAGGTGGACCGTCGTGGCGACTTCAGGACACCCCTGGTCGACCAGACCGTGAGCGAGCCGCAGGTCAGCTTCAAGCGGCCGTGGAGCGGCACCCTGCATGTGCGTGTGCAGTACATCGACGACGATGGTCATGCGGGTGAGTACTCACCGGCCCAGCAGATCAAGCTGCCCTGCCGCCTGTGCTACGGCGCCGGTGGTGGCGCCCTGCTGCTGTTGCTGTTGTTATGAGGCGCTCGCCGCTGCCGTGGCCGAAGCGGATCCTGCTGGCACTGCTGGCCGGGGTGCTGACGGTGATCGCCAGCCAGGGCCAGTGGCTGTGGCGGCAGGACGAAGCGGCCTACGACGCCATGGTCGGCAACTGGGACTACCGCCCCGACCCCAGCGTGCTGATCGTGGCCATCGACGAGGGCAGCCTGCAGCGCATCGGCCAATGGCCCTGGCCCCGCTCGATCCATGCCCGCCTGCTCGACCGGCTGACCGATGCCGGTGCCGAGCGCGTCGCACTGGACCTGATGCTGTCCGAACCTGATCGTCGCGACAGCCGCCAGGACGATGAACTGGCCGCCGCGATACGCCGCAACGGCCGGGTGGTGCTGCCGGTACTCGCGGCACCGGCCGCCGGCGACCGCATGGCCGAGGAAATGCTGCCGATTCCGCAGATCGCGGCCAGTGCCGCAGCGATCGGCCACACCGATGTGGAAGTGGATGGCGATGGTGTCGCGCGCGGCGTGTACCTGCGTGCCGGCATCGGCCAGGCCCACTGGCCAGCACTGGGCCTGGCGCTGGCCGACCTGCCGGCGGGCGCGGTGCACGGCCTGCCCGACCCCGACCCGGAGATCGGTTCGCCCTATCAATGGCGGCGCAACGACTACGTGCGGGTGCGTTATGCCGGACCGCCCGAACGCCTGCCGCAGGTGTCCTATGCCGATGTGCTGGATGGTCACGTGGACATGGCGATGCTGCACGGCCGCCGCATCGTGGTGGGCATGACCGCCAGCGGCATCGCACCGCGGCTGCTGACCCCGACCACCCGCGAGTTCTGGATGAGCGGCAGTGAGTACCAGGCCAACATCGCTTCGATGCTGCTGCAGCACAAGCAGATCGACCTGCTGCCCCGCCTCTGGCAGCACGCCATCAGTGGCGTACTGGTGGCACTGTGCGTGATCCTGCTCGGCCTGCGCCTGCCATGGCTCGCGGCGCTGTGCTCGCTGCCGCTTCCACCGCTGCTGAGCTGGTTGCTGTTGCGCGCCGGTGACCTGTGGTGGGCACCGGCCAGCGCCATGCTGGGCATCCTGCTGGTGCTGCTGGCCTGGGCGACCTGGCGCGTCTCGGCCTGGCACCGCCTGGCCAACCGCGATGCGCTGACCGGTCTCGGCAATCGCCTGCGTTTCGAGCAGTCGCTGCAACAGGAATGCGATGCCGCGCGACGCAGTGGCAAGTCCTTGAGCCTCGCACTGATCGACGTTGACCATTTCAAGCGCCACAACGACCGCCACGGCCATCAGGTCGGCGACCGCGTGCTGCGCGATGTTGCACGCCTGATCGGTGCGCATGCGCGACGCCCACGCGACATGGCCGCGCGCTACGGTGGCGACGAGTTCGCACTGGTGCTGCCCGATACCCCGGCCGAGGGCGCGCGCCAGGTCATTGAGGACCTGATCGCCTGCGTGCGTGCACTGCCGGCGCCCGGTGACGGCAGCGAAGCAGGCGTCACCCTCACCATCGGCGTGTTCACCCGCGTACCCGACGGCACGCTGCAACCACACCATTTCGTCGAAGGCGCCGACACCGCGTTGTACCAGGCCAAGGCCAACGGCCGCGACGGGTATGTCATCGACGGCGAGGCGTGACCCTCGCCGCCCGGGGTGCAACATACGCATGCGAATGGTTAGACTGGGCGCCTCGCCCTGCGCCCCCGGACCCGCATGAACGCCCGCCTGTTCCGCTTCGGTATCAATCTCTGGCCGCCGTTCCTGTTCACCGGCATCCACGTCACCCGGGTCTCGCCGGACTACCGGCAGATCGACGTCGAACTGCGCATGCGGCCCTGGAACCGCAACTACGTCGGCACGCATTTCGGCGGCAGCCTGTTTGCGATGACCGATCCGTTCTGGATGCTTGGCCTGCTGCACATCCTCGGCCGCGACTACTACGTGTGGGACCGTGCCGGCGCCATCGATTTCCTCAAGCCCGGCCGCGGCACCGTGCGTACCTCGTTCCGCATCGACGACGCACTGCTGGACGAACTGCGCGACGAAGCCGCCGCTGGTGACAAAGTGCTGAGATGGTTCAGCAATGATGTCGTCGATGAAAGCGGCGAGGTGGTCGCCCAGGTGCGCAAGCAGGTCTACCTGCGGTTGAAGCCGCACGCACGCTGAGCGCGCTTCAGTCGCGTCCCGCAGCAGTCGAAGCCGATTCCTTCTGCAACGGCACCGACAGCCACGGGTTCTCTTCAGCGCTGCGCGCTGGAGAGCGACGCGGCACCTGCAGGTGGCGGCCGTCGGCCGACAGCTGCGGCGCCCGCACCGGCGAGCGGAACTGCATCGGCAGCCGCTGCAGTGCGTCCACCGGATCATCCGTCTGCTGCCGCAGCCAACGCTGCGCCCCCAGCAGCCGCACCATCGCCGCGGCATCCTGTGGCCGTGACGAATAGGCAGGATAGATCGGCGCGGCGATATCGGTCAGCACGCAGCCCATTACGTTCGACAGGCAGCCGAAGTCATGCTGCGGTGGCGCCGGCACTGGCAACGGGCGATCCGCTTCCAGCGCCGACGTGGCTGCCGCGCCACAGGCCCAGCCGAGATTGCCGGCCGCGCGGGCCAGGGTGCTGCTGCGATCCAGCACCAGCACGCCGCCGAACTCCCGCGCCGATGTCTCGATCGCCGCCCGGCTCATCGCGTACTCACCCTGCATGGCACGGCACAGGCTCTGTTCCTCGGCCCGCAGCGGCTGCATGGCCTGTTCGCACTCCGCCGGCAAGGGGTGGTCGGCCGGCAGTTCGACCAGCATGTCGGCCAGCAGCTGGGCATTGGCCTGCACCAGGCTGGCACCGATGATGCTCTCGACCAGATAGCTGCTGCCGGGCAACAGCCGCCGGCCCAGTTGCAGGCCACTGCAGGCACCTCGCAGGGCACCGTCGATATCGCCCTGCACGTACGCCAGCGCGCGTGCACTGGTGGCGTCCATCACCACGCCATAGGTCGGCAACGGAACCAGAACGCCCTCGCCCTTCGGCGGGAACGGCGACATGAAGTAGTCCGCTTCGGCCAGCTGATCCAGCCGCGCATGCAACTGCTGGTGCCCAGCATGGGCCTCCACGAAGCGTTGCGGGTCCGCGCGGACCTGGGCGAGGCAGCCGCTGGCGGCCGGCCCGCAACTGGCACCGGGCCGCGAGCGCAGCTCAGCATGGTTGGCCACCAGGTGTGTCTGGCCGCCGCTGCTGCCCCGCAGGTCGGCCTCCCAACGGCGCACGTCCTCGGCCAACGCCTGCTCGCGCTGGCGGGCATCCAGATCGTCGAACGGCAGCGTCCACAACAGGGCATAACCATTGTGGCCAGTCGCCGGCAGGCGTGCTTCCAGTCGCTGCTGCGCCTGCAGCCGCGATTCGGGCACCGGCCACATGCGCGAAGCGCACCACACCACGATGGCCAGCACCAGCAGGCCTGCCAGGGTCCAGCCCAGTCCGCGCAGAATCTTCAACACAGCTTCCCTTCCATGTGCCGTTGCCACAGTCGATTCCCCAGCGTAATCGACCGGCAGTGACCGCTACAATGCGCGCATGTCGCTCGAAGCCCCC
>OFRL01000788.1_pt1 | contig 12661 bp, 10 predicted proteins | sample 1543121 | NCBI WGS metagenome assembly OFRL01 (sample SAMN07774228, study PRJEB24372) | wastewater metagenome | isolation source: Lake Maggiore Cannobio | place: Italy: Cannobio | collected 2016-01
GCCGAGCGAAGGAATATCGCGGGTATGGGTCTGGTCATATACCCAGCCTGCCATGGCAAAGAGCATCCCCGTGGCCATAGCATGGGCGAACATGTACATCACAGCACCCGTCAAGCTGATGTAGTCCAGCGCCGCCATGCCGAGGAAGACATAGCCCATGTGACTTGAACTGGAATAGCCGATGACATACTTCGTATCTTTAGCGTAATAGGCCACGAACCCGCCATAGACGATGCTAAACATGCAGAGCACGGCTGCGATGGGCATGAGTTCTCGGGTCGTCTCCGGCAGGATTTCGAAGGCCACCCGGATGATGGAGAAGTGACCGAGCTTCATCAGCACGCCCGCGTGTAACATGCTCGTGGCGGCCGGAGCGGCGGCGTGGCCCACAGGCGACCAGGAATGCAGTGGCCAGAGGGGTGCAATCGAGGCAAACCCGAAGAAGATCAGCAGCCAGATGATCTTGTCCAGCGTCGTGCCCAGAACTGGGATGTGCATCAAGTTGGCATGTTCGCGCAACACTAGAATATCGAAGGTGTTGAGCCCCGCATATTTATAAATCAACAGAATGCCCATCAAGGCCGCGACGGCAAAGGCGGAAAGGAAGAGCACCAGCTTCATCGCGGCATATTCTTTACTGTTGGAGCCAAAATTGTAGATGAACCCAACCGAGTCCCGCAGCTTCAATCCTTCCGGATCCGTCATCTCGTTGTACTTCTTCGTATGGCTGCCCCACATGCCCAGCAAGAGATACATGGGGATCACGGACATCTCGTAAAAGAAATAGAGGAAGAACAGATCCAGCGACATGAAGACGCCGATCGTAGCGGCGGCGAGGATGAGCAGCCAGATATAGAATTCTTTCGTCCGGTCTTTGATGTGCCAGGAGACGAAAATGCCGGCAAACAGCAAAATACTGGAGGCCAACACCAGCGGTGTACCGATGCCATCCACCCCAAGGTGGAGCGAGATCCCTAACTGATGCGACCATTCGAACTTCTGAACGAACTGGAAGCCGCCCTTCACATAGTCGTAGGCATAGAACAAGTAGAGCGACGACAGCAGGGAGACAAAAGCCGACCCAGCGGCGATACCCCGCACGAGCATCAGCTCCCGGTTGGAGACGAAGATCAGCGCGATGGCCCCAAGGAAAGGCGCAAAGAGAATATAGAGCAGTGCGTAATCACTCATCAGATCAATCCACCCTTATCTGAGGCTTGAACTCGAGTGGCAGCATAGCGCCACGGTCTACTCGATCGGCGAGCGCCTGCACCGACCCGTTCATCATTCTCAAAAAGGGAGCGGGATAGAGTCCAATCCAAAGAATCATAACCGACAGGGCCGAGGCGATAATCATTTCGCGCGGATGCAGATCGAGAAGGGAATCCTTCACCGCCTTACTGACCGGTCCCAGCATCGCTCGCTCGTAGTACCAGAAAAAATAGGCTGCGCTAAAGATCACGCCGGTGACTGCGATCCCGCCATACAACCAATTGGCCTTGAAGGCGCCCAAAAGGATCAGGAATTCTCCAACGAAGCCGTTGGTGCCTGGCAGACCGATCGAGGCCAGTCCAATCAATAAGAAAAAGCTGGCGAGCAAGGGAGTCTGCTTGGCCATGCCGCCGAAGACGTTCAACTCAGTGCTCTGCTGCCGTGAATAGAGAAAGCCCGCGATAAAGAAGAGGCCGGCCGTGCTGAACCCCAAATTGATCATGGTGAGCAAGCTGCCCTGGAGCCCCTGATAATTTAGAGCAAAGAGGCCGATCACGACGAATCCAAGGTGGCTGATGCTACTGAAGGCCAGGAGTCGACGGAAATCCGACTGGATCAGCGCCATGATGGCCCCGTACAGAATGGCCAACAAGCCTAGCACCATGATGACCGTCACGACGGTTTGACTCTTCGAAGCATCCGGCAGCAAGGGAATGCTAAAGCGAATGAAGCCGAAGGTCCCGAGCTTGAGCCCTGCCAGCACGACCGCCATGCCGATCGGTCCCTCCAAAAGAGCATCTGGGAGCCAGGTATGGAACGGAAACAACGGGGCCTTGAACGCAAAGCCAAGGAACAGGAGCCAGAAGATGAGGATCTGCTGGCTAAGGGGAATCGGCACGGCAAGTAGCTCCAGCAAATCGAAGGAATAGGTCAAATCCATATGGTGCCACGTCGCCCACTGGTGGTAATTAAGGTCCAGGAGAGCGATGCCGACCAGCATGAACACGCTGCCGAGCAGGGTATAGAGCACATATTTCAACGCCGCGTAGTGCCGCTCTGCGCCTCCACCCCAGAGCTTGATCAGAAAATAACTAGGGATGAGCATCAACTCCCAAAAGACGAAGAAGAGAATCAAGTCGATGGAAAGGAAAACCCCCATCGTCGTCGTTTCGAGGGCGAGCAGGGCCATCATGTAGAGCTTCACTTGATGGCGAATCGTGTCCCAGGAATAGATGACGATTAGGACCGTGAGGAAGGCCGTGAGCCCGACGAACAACACGCTGATCCCGTCGACCGCGAGGTGATAGCTCACCCCGAGGGCAGGCATCCACGGCACATGTTCCGCAAACTGCATCGCCGCAGAATCGGGAAGAAACCGAAACAACACGAACACGGAGAGGGCCAACTCTACCAACGCGATCGTCAAGGTGGAGGCCCGAACCGTGTCCTCGTCCTTGAGCAGCCACAAGAGCATCGCCCCGACGAGAGGGAAGAAGAGGATACAGGTCAGAATAGGAAATGTTGAAGCCAGTTCTTCTAACATACAGTGTGCTTACAGTTGCATGATCAGCTGAATAATCACCGCTAACAGGAACAGGCCCGCCACCAAGATAGCGGCATAATGATGCACCATCCCGCTTTGCAGCTGCCGCCATTGTCTGGCGACGAGATGATTGCCGTATCCAATCACGTTGAGGCCGCTGTAGACCACATACTTCTCCACCCAGGTCGACCCAGCCGCGCCTAATTCCGCCATCTGGGCTACCCCGCGGACGAGGCCATCGATGACAGTGCGGTCGAACCAATCGAGCAGCGCTCCCAGTTTTTTGGTCGGCTCCACAAAGAGCCGGTCGTAGAGCTCATCGACATAGTACTTGTCGAGTACTGTCTGATAGGCAGCCTGAAACTTAGCTGCCAGCCGGTCCGGTGCCGCAAGGTTCACGCTGTAAAAATAATGCGCGATGCCCCAGCCGAGCAGCGCGATCCCTGTGGCCACCATCATGAGCGTGAGGACCAGATCGGTACTCGCGGCATGTTCGGTCCCCGATCCCGCAACTGGCATCAGAAATCCATGGAGCCAGCCATGCTCAGGAGGAAAGCCCAGAAGCCCTCCGAAAATGGATAGCACACCCAACGCCATCAGCGGGCCAACCATCACCATCGGGGATTCATGGACATGCTCCGCCGTGTGCTGATCCATGCGTGACGTACCGTAAAACGTCAGATAGGTCAGGCGAAACATATAGAAGGACGTCAGCAAGGCACCGATGGCAGCCATGCCATACAACAGATAATGCTCGTGCGTAAAAGCATGGGCTAGAATTTCATCTTTACTCCAGAACCCCGCCAAGGGAGGAATGCCCGCGATCGCGATCGTACCGATCAGGAACAGACGATAGGTCCAGGGGATCTTGGCGTTGAGGCCGCCCATCTTTCTGATGTCCTGCTCGCCCGAGAGGGCGTGGATTACCGATCCAGCCGAGAGAAACAAAAGGGCCTTGAAGAAGGCATGGGTCATGAGGTGAAACACGGCTGCCGTATAGGCCCCGATCCCACAGCCCAGGAACATATAGCCGAGCTGGCTCACCGTCGAGTAGGCCAGAACGCGCTTGATATCCGTTTGCACCAGGCCGATGGTCGCGGCAAAAAGCGCCGTGAGACCGCCGATGACCCCGAAGATTGTCATGGCCGTGGGCGACAGATCAAAAATGGCATGGTTCCGCACGATCATGTAAACCCCAGCTGTCACCATCGTCGCAGCATGGATGAGGGCGCTGACAGGGGTCGGGCCCTCCATCGCATCCGGCAGCCAGGTATAGAGCGGGAGCTGTGCGGATTTGCCGATCGCACCGACAAGCAAACAGAGCGCGATCGCCGTGGCCATATCCGGAGAGAGCTGCCCGACCTGGGCAAACACCTTCGTATAATCGAGCGTCTTGAAATTGATAAAGATCAGGAAGATGGCCAAGAGGAAGCCCGCATCACCAATGCGGTTCACGACGAAGGCTTTCGAGGCGGCTTTCGCGGCAGAGACCTTGTCGTAATAGTAGCCGATCAAGAGATAGGAGCAGAGCCCCACCCCTTCCCATCCGATAAAGAGGACGAGGTAGTTGCTCCCCATAACAAGGAGCAGCATGGAGACCATGAAAAGGTTCATGTACGTGAAGAACCGGGTGAATCCCGCCTCCCCATGCATGTAGCCGACGGAGTAGATATGGATCAGGAACCCGACGCCCGTCACCACCAGCAACATGATACAGGTGAGCGGATCGACAAGGTACGCCAGATTAATCGTCAGATCGCCACCGAAAATCCATCGGTAGGCGACGACTTCATGCGCGGCACCGGTCTGGACGACGTCGGCGAAGACGCCGAGCGTGCAGAGAAAGGATAGGCCTACCGATCCGCAGGCTAGACGATGGGCGATCTCATGGGAATAGCGCTTGCCCACGAGCCCGTTCAGGAGCACGGCCAGCAAAGGGAACACCGGAATCAGCTGGATCAATAGATCTGTCACGTTACCACTTCAAAAGATTCATCTCGTCCACGTTTGTGGAAATCTTGCCACGGAACACGACAATGATAATGGCTAACCCAATCGCGGCTTCCCCTGCTGCAATGGCAATGATAAAGAGGGCCACCAGCTGGCCCGCCATCGACTCCAGGTAGTAAGAAAAGGCAACGAGATTGATATTGGCCGCATTCAACATGATCTCGACGGACATCAACACGATGATGAAATTCCGCCGGATCAACACACCGAGCAGGCCAGTGAGAAAGAGAATGGCGCTGACGGCGACATATGCGCTTAAAGGAACCATAGACCTCGTGAACTCAACTAGCTAAACCCATTATCAATCATGCTGACCGACAATCGACTTCGGCGTTTTCGCCAGCACGATCGCGCCGATAATAGCACCCAACAGGAACACCCCGACAATTTCGAACTGCAACAGATAATCGCTAAACATCTTGATACCGACTGCGTAGGTATCGCCGTCCTGGAGGACCGCCACCGTGGGGGCGTCGCCCATAGCTCCCTTGAAGGGCGAGCGAAGCAGGAGGAATAAGAGATAGGCCGATCCGATGGCGCCGGGCATCAGAAAATACCGGTAGGAGGAGTGAAAATACCGGTCGTCGGTTTTCAAATTCAACAGCATGAGCACGAAGAGGTAGAGAACGAGGATGGCGCCGGCATAGACAATGACCTGCACGGCCCAGAGGAACTCAGCGTTGAGGAGGATGAAGAGGCCGGAGACATGGAGTAATAGAGCCAAAAGCGCCAGGCCGCAATGGACCGGGTGCTTGAGCGCAACCGTCATGACGCCTGCCACGATGCTGGCCAATGCAAAATACGTAAAAAAGACCACGCCCATGAATCGACTCAGCCCAGATGCTTCGGTGGTGGTTGAGTCGGCTTCAGTACCGATTGCGGGAAGTAATACCGATACTCCCGGCTTTCCTCAACATTCTTTTCCTGATTATGTGCGTACAAGTATTTTTTTGCATCGTCGAGATGACGCTCGCCGATGTCGTACAACCGCTTCTTGTCGAACAGCAAGGTGCGTTTGTCGTGTGTTGAAAACTCATACATCTTCGTCATCGCCAGGGCATTGACGGGACAGGCCTCAACGCAATAGCCACAAAATACACATTTTGTAATATCGATATAGAATTCGCTCGCGAACCGCTGTAGCGGACGCGTCACATCTTCCGCACTGATGACCTTGATACAGCGGGAGGGACAGGCAGCTTCGCAGAGGTCGCAACCGACACAGCGCTCCTGATGATCGTCGTAACGTAGCAAGGCCAGCGCCCCTCGGTGCGTATCAGGAAGGATCCGCTGCTCCCGTGGATACTGGAAGGTGATGGGCTTGTGAAACATGTGCTTGAACGTGACCTTCATCGCGTCCCAAATCTCATAGAACAGGGCAGCCTGGAGAATTTTTTTGATTAGTACAGCGATACGCATGGGCGACTCCGGTTTCCCCTTAGGCCTTTTCGATTGTCACACGGGTCTGCTTGAACGAGGGTACGCCGGTCGTCGGATCGATCTGGACCGACATCAGGTCTTTCACCGGGGGCTCATTGAAATGCTCTGGGAAGAAACAGGTCTGCATCGTAACGAACTGATCCGCCTGGACCGCCAGCTGGAGCGACCCGCTATCCGACGTGAGACGCACCTTCGCCCCCTCGCTCACTCCGAGCCGTTCCATATCCTGTGGATTCATCTTGAGCCGGCCTGTATTGGGGGCAATCTTGATAAGGCCTGGCGCAGCCGTGGACAACTTGCCTGAGTGATAGAGGACCTGCCCCATCAGTAGCGTGAAGGGACGCGGGCCTTTAGGGGCTGAGACAGAAGCCTGATAGCGCGCCGAGACTTCGGAGGCATAGCTGCCGGATAGATACGGGTCCACCACCGGCACGACTTTGCGGGGCTGCCCGAGGTTGTAGTATCCAGGAAGCAACTTCATGATTTCCGCTTGAATATCGTTCGAGGATTCATAGGTCCACGCGCAACCCAGCGCGTTGGCTAGGGCCGTCATGATGTGCCAATCTGGCAAACTCTCCCCGATCGGATCCATGGCCTCACGGACACGCAGAACGCGGCCTTCGAGATTCGTGAAAGTGCCGTCTTTTTCCGCAGAGGTGCAGGCAGGTAGCACCGCATGGGCCATCTGAGCCGTCTCGGTCAGAAACGGATCTTGGACAACGAGGAACTCCAACTGATCCAGCGCGGCACGGACTTCCATCGAGGCAGGCAAGGTCGCCAGGGGATTTTCTCCGACCACATAGAGGGCACGGATCTCGCCGCTCTTGCAGCGCTTGAGAATCTCCATAAGGTTCGCGCCAGAACTGGCTGCCGGGAGCGACATATTCCAGGCTTTGCCAAAACGCTCACGCGCAGCTTGATCGTTAAATGAAGCCTGACCGGGAAGGAATTCCGGTGCGACGCCCATGTCCACGGCGCCCTGTTCGTTCGGCTCTTCCGTCACGGTATTCACCCCGCAGCCAGGCTGCCCCAGCTTGCCGGTGATCCAAGCGAGGTCGATCAACTTCAACACGTTCTGATAGCCATTGGCTTGGCGGACGATCCCCTCGGCGCAGAGGATGATGGAACGAGGCGCTTCAGCGAAGATCGCTGCGGTGCTTCTCAAGGAATCAACTGACATGCCGGTCTGCGCCTCGACCTGCTCCAATGAAATGTGGCTCACGGCAGCCTTCAGGGCCTCGAAGGCCTGCGGATACTTTCCGACGCTCGCCTCGTCGATCAAACCCAGTTCCAGTGAGGCCTTAATGAGTCCATCGATTACAACCCCTTCCGTTCCCGGGTTAATCAGGACGGGATGGGACGCGAGCCGAGCCATGTTCGTGACGGTGGAATCAATCACGACCACTTGCGCCTGGTACACGCGAAGCGCTTCCTTGATACGCACGGCCGTGAGCGGATTCGTCTCGGTAATGTTGGAGCCGATCAGGATAATCGCCTTAGCCTTGGTCAGCTCTTCCCAATCATTCGGGCTCCGCCCGATCCCCAACGCCTGCCGGGAGGCATGAACGAAATTGAGATGTCCATAGCGCGCGCTACTGTCAAGCTGGTTGGTCTTGAACCCGGTCCGCATAAGCCTCTGGAACAGATACAGCTCCTCATTGGTGCAGCGGGCGGTAATCAACCCGGCAATCGCGTCCGACCCATACTTGTGCTGGATCTCAGCAAATCGCTCAGACACAACATGCATAGCTTCGAGCCAAGGGGTTGGGACGAGCTGATCGCCTTTGCGGAGAAGTGGCTGCACCAACCGGGCCTGGCTGTCGATGTACTCGAACCCGAACCGCCCCCGCACGCACAGCCCGCCATGGCCCTTGGCCGTGTCGGCCCGGTCGCCCCATTTATTCTTCCAGGACAGAGGCGACGTCACGCGGACGACTTCGGCGTCCTTGGTCTCAAGATGCATCTGGCAGCCATCCCCGCAAAAGTTGCAGGTCGTCGTGGTCTTTTTCATCTGCCAGGGCTTATACAGATACTTGGAAAACTTATTCGTGATGGCGCCGACCGGGCAAACTGCGAGGCAGTCGCCGCAGAATTCGCAGGACAGCGCGACATCGCCCTTCGGGACGACTTGATTGAACCCGTCCTTCTTCATGAACTGGAGCACGTCAATCATCAGCACGTCCTTACAGACGTTGATACATTCCGCGCAGGCGATGCAGCGGTTCATGTTGAAGTCGAGCACCGGGCTGCGGGTATCTTCCGGAATGAATTTCTGTTTCGCGTTAGGCAGGTTCGTGACCCCATGCTGGAACGCCATGTCTTGCAGTTCACAATCGCCGTCGGCGTCGCAGATGGGGCAATCGAGCGGATGGACCGAGAGATGCTTCTCTAACGCTTTCTTCCTGGCCAAGAAGAGGTCCTCGCCCTCGGTTCTGACGACCATACCAGCCACCGCCTTGGCGGTGCAGGAGCGAACTGGCGATTTCTTGCCTTCCTGCATGACCAAACACATGCCGCAGGACCCGAAGGGATCGAACGTATAGTGGTAGCACATGGCCGGAATGATCTTCCCTGTGCTCGCGATCACGTCATACAGCGACACGCTGTCCTTGGCGGTCACGGTCTTCCCATCGATCGACAATTCGATCGTGGCGACTTCCACGTCAGAATTAATTACTGATTTTAACCCCATGTTCTTTTCCCCATGAAACCTAAAACGAAATTGTGGCTCGACCTTTTAGCTGTCACTTGTCACGTTTCACGTCTACCGGTCGCACTCACCCATTACAATGTCATAGGTCCCGAAGAGCGTGATCGCGTCGGCGATCATGTAGCCCCTGGACATATAGTCGAACGCGCCCATGTGAATGAAGGAGGGGGCGCGAATCTTCAAACGATACGGTTTTCCCCCGCCTACGCTGACGATGTAAAAGCCCAGCTCGCCCTTATGCGCTTCCGTACCGCAATAAATCTCTCCCGGAGGGGCATCGAACCCCTGAGAGAAGAGCTTGAAATGCTGGATCATTGATTCCAAATTCGTAAAGACTCGCTCTTTCGGCGGCAAGGTGACGCTGGACACCTCGGCCATAATGGGACCGTCCTGCATCTGCTCGAGACATTGCCGGATGATCTTCACGCTTTCATAGAGTTCCTGGACCCGAATCCAGTACCGATCGTAGGTGTCGCCGTTCTTGCCCAGCGGCACGCTGAATTCGCATTTCGGATAAGCCGAATAGGGTTCCGCCTTCCGGAGATCGTAGTCGACGCCGGACCCGCGAAGCGTTGGACCGCTCAGGCCGAAACTGACAGCATCTTCCGCCGAGATCACCGCCACGCCCTTCGTCCGCGCTACCCAGATCCGGTTCTTCTCCAAGAAAACGATGTACTCATCGATTTTCGGCGGGAAGTAGTCTAGGAACTGTTTCAGTTTATCGAGCAGCGATGCGGTAAAGTCCCGCTCAACACCGCCGATGCGGTACCAGCTGGTCGTGAGCCGCGCGCCACAGAGTTCGTCGAACCAATCCAGCAGAATTTCCCGGTCGCGGAAACAATAGAAGAAGACGGTCATGGCGCCGATGTCGAGAGCCTGGGTGCCGAGCCAGAACTGATGACCGATGATCCGCTGCACCTCCGCCACGATCGTCCGCAGATATTCTGCGCGGTCCGGCACGGTGATGTTCATAAGCTTTTCTACCGCGCGGCAATACGCAAAGTTATTGTACATCGCGCAGACATAGTCGAGCCGGTCCGTATGGGGGATGAACTGGTGATAGGTGCCATCTTCCGCAAGCTTCTCCACCCCGCGATGCAGGAATCCCAGCACGGGGGTCGACTTGACAAGGCGCTCGCCTTCCAGCTCAAGAATGACTTTCAGCACGCCATGGGTACTCGGATGCTGCGGCCCCATATTAAGTAGGAGCTCTTCCGTCCGCAGAGTCGGGAGCGTCTCGCTTTCCGGATGAGCCGGATCGACCTTATAGACGGTTGTACGTTGATCCTCAAAAGCCATCGTCTATCCTAATCAGGGCCTACCGGGCCGTTTCGTCCAAGAATTCAAAGGTGTCGCGCCAGCCCTTACCGCGCAGCGGGAAATCTTTTCGAAGCGGATAGCCTTCAGTGTAATCGTCTGGCATGAGGATCCGTCGTAGATCCGGATGGTTCCGAAAACGGATGCCCATCATGTCATACACTTCGCGCTCCATGAAGTCCGCGCCCTTCCAGAGATCCGTCAGAGAGTCCACAATGCAATCCGATTCCGGCGTCCTGGTCTTGAGACGGATGCGCTGGCGCTTCCTGACTGAATAGAACTCGTACACGACTTCGAAACGCTCGTCATCATCAGGCCAATCGACCGAACTCACATGCACGATGTAATCGAAATCCATGGCTAGGTCGTCATGGAGAAACTGCGCCACCTCATGAAGCCGATCCCGCGGCACGGTCACGGTGAGCTCGCCGCGCCACTCGGCGAGCTTTGTCAAGCCGGCAGGGAAGGCATTTTGGAGCTGGCTCATCACTTGCTGCAATGACATGGATTAAACCCTATACCTTATAGCCCAGCCTGACCTGCTCCGGTTGCCTCAGGAACACGCGCTTCTGCATGATCCGCTCTTGTAATTTGAGGATGCCGTCGAAGAGCGCCTCCGGCGTCGGCGGGCAGCCCGGCACATAGATATCCACTGGCACAAAGCGATCGACGCCCTGAACAACGCTGTAACTGTCGTAGATATTCCCCGACGTAGCGCAGGACCCCATCGCAATGACGTATTTCGGCTCAGGCATTTGGTCGTAAATTTTCCGGATAACGGGTGCCATCCTACGGCAGACGGTCCCAGCCACGATCATCAAATCGGACTGCCGAGGCGAGGCCCGAAAGACGCCGGCCCCATACCGGTCCATATCATAACGTGACGACACGGCGGCGATCATCTCAATCGCGCAGCAGGCCAAACCGAATGTCATGGGCCAAAGTGAGCCCTTGCGGGCCCAATTAACGGCTTTTTCGACCGTAGTAGTCACGATATCCGGCGTACCATCCTTGTCGTGTCGGCCGATTTGGATCAGTCCCATTCTAGGGCTCCCTTGCGCCAAGCGTAAATATAGGCGACCAGAAATAACGCGATAAAGATCAGCATTTCGATCAGTCCGATAAGCCCGATCTTGGTGAACACCACCGCCCACGGATAGAGAAAGATCACTTCGATGTCAAAAATCACGAAAAGCATCGCAAAGATATAATACCTCACCGGGAACGGCATACGCGCATCCGAAAACGGCTCCGATCCGCACTCATAGGTCGTGAGCTTCTCCGGTTCCGGATACTTGGGTTGGACCAAATAACTGAGAAGCAACGTGACTACGCCGAACGCCAGCGCCACAAAAATAAACAGCAAAATCGGGAAGTATCGGGTTAGGTACTCAAGGAGTAATTCGAAACCACTCATAGGTCTAACCTTTCAATGCCTTGCGTAGAAATCAGGAGGAAATCTTAGACTCTGGATTGCAGGGATAGCAAGAGTCCAAAGGACCTATGGCCGCGACCCCAAAGTCCTAGGCGCAGCGGCCTTGGCAGAGGGTATCCCTCGATAGGGGCGGGAGTCGACCATCTAGCAGAGGAAGCGCTACTAAGCTTTTTTGGCTTTGTTTGGCGGGGTAGGCGCCATGCGTCTTGATGGCATGCGCAAATGGGAGGGAGGGACCTGGTCGATTTCATCCCACTCAGGCTCTAGAGCCGAAAAGGCCTTGGCCTTCTTTCGGCGGTGAATCTGAGTTTCAATGCGAGGAGGATCGGGGCGTGGAGCCTTGCCGGAAGAAGGTCTGTCAGGAGCCATGAACGTTCCCACTCTGTAAGCCATCGATCTGCGAGCACCTTAGCACCTGATCAATTGACGGGTCAACGAGGCAAAGCCTCAATATTATTAGCAATATCGGCATCAGGACCTCCTGCACCTCCGGCTGGTGGAGTCCAGGCGTGGCGGCGGGAGATCTTTGCAGGATCTACACGTAAACACATGGAATCTTCATCCGGCCACCAGTCAATACCTGAGGCATTCTCGTTGTCCCCGCTTTTCCACTGCTGCTACAATGCCGCATGATTTCGACCCAAGCCCCTCCCCGCACGGAGCAGGAACCCCTATTTGCAGACATCATTGTTCCCCGACACCTGGCAGGCCCCTTTACCTATATCGTTCCTCCGTCGCTCAGACCGACGCTGCGCATTGGCCATCGCGTGCTTGTGCCCTTCGGCCGAATCATGCTTCAAGGAGCGGTCATCGCTTTCCCCCCCGTGCTGCCTGATGGTCTGAACCGGACACGCCTCAAAGAAATTCACTCGTTGCTCCCAGAAGGAACCGCACCCAATGTGCCCGCCGATCTGTTCCAACTCTCACGACAGGTGGCCGAGCAATATGTCGCGCCATGGGGGCAATGTCTCAGGCTAGTGCTGCCTCCAACCAC
>OFRL01000790.1_pt1 | contig 12618 bp, 19 predicted proteins | sample 1543121 | NCBI WGS metagenome assembly OFRL01 (sample SAMN07774228, study PRJEB24372) | wastewater metagenome | isolation source: Lake Maggiore Cannobio | place: Italy: Cannobio | collected 2016-01
CTGCCAATCACCGCTAGCCGGCCGATGTCTCCCCCGGGAAAGATGAGGGGATGCACCACGTAGGAGTCGGTGGTGAACGCCAACTGTCCCTCGATGGGGGGCAGTAGGGCGGCGTCGTGGAGCAGTCCATCCTGGGGGCCAAAGGCCGGCACCAGCAGCTCCTGGATCAGCTGCTGGCTGAGCTTGCCGCCACCACCGTGGCCGAGCTGAATCACCGGTTCAGCAGCGTTGGTAGGGCAGATCATTTACGGGCGATAGCGGTGGTCGACTCATAGCTATCCACCCGTGCCCAATCGCGCTGCAGTTCGAGCAGATACTGCACCGACGTCATCGGCGTCGCGCCAAGCTGGATCATTCGCTGAACCGCGCGCTCATGCGCTTCGGGCGAAACGTCGCCGCAGGCATCGGCGATGAAATAGACATCGAAGCCCTGGTCGATCGCCGAGGCCACGGGACCGACGATGCAAACGCTGGTCCACAGCCCGGCGAACACGATGCGGGTCTTGCCGATGCGGTTGACCTCGTCGATCACGGCGGCATCTTCCCACGTGTTCATGCTGGTGCGGTCGAGCATTGCCTGGCCGGGAAAAGCGTCCTTGATCTCGTCGAACATCGGGCCCGAAAAGCTCTTTTCGGCAACCGTCGTCAGGATCGTCGATACGTTGAAGGATTTGGCGGCATTGCTGATGAGTGCTGCATTGTTGCGCAGCAATTCGGCACCGATCGATTTGGTGGCGAACGCCATTTGCGACTGGAAATCGATCAGTACGAGCGTGTGGTCGGTAGGCGAAATCAGCGATTTGCCGGGCGTTGCGGTCGCGGTGATGGTCATGGGAGGAACCTTTCTTACAATGTCGGAGTGGAAAGCGTGGTGTGGATCGCGATGCCGCTTTTCAGCGTCAGCGTGACGGGGGTGCGCTCGGCAATCTCGGCCAGGCGGGTCTGTGCGGCGGTGTCGGGCCCGACGATCGTCAGCAGCCGTTCGACACGGTTGCCATCTGGGCCGCCGACCAGGCGCAGCGCCACGTCGAGCGTTTCGATCGGCCAGCCCTTGCGATCGGCATACATGCGCAGCGTGATCGCGGTGCAGGCCCCCAAAGCGGACAGCAGCAGGTCGTACGGCGCGGGGCCGGCGTCTGCGCCGCCACGGCTGGCGGGTTCATCGGCGGTCAGCATATGGTGCCCGGTCGTGATCGCGGTGCGGTAGAATTCTGTGCCGATCCGGGCGGTGGCAGTGGCCATGCTACGATCCCTTCAAAGCGACAGCAGCGCGATCGCGTCGATCTGCGCTGGGTTGAAACCATGGGTCGACAGGCCATCCGCGAGGTCGCGGGCCGGGGTGCGGCGGCGGCGGGTCGTGCAGACGAACCGGCGGACCGCCTCGCGGCGCGGATCGGCGGCCACATCGGCGTTGCGCTTGCGGAAGAAGTGCGGCGCGCATCCGCAGGCATCGGCTTCGCGCAGCGCTTCGGCGACGGCTGACCATTCGCGATTGTTGAGGACGGGCGGTGGGAGCAAAGACGACATCGGAACCTCCTGTGGCGACCCGGCAAGAGATGGCGAATTCGCGACGTCAGCGGCAGACGTATAAAATCGGTCAGAACGTTCCAAATTGTTGAATAGCGTTCCCATGAGCTCTGTTTAGCCACATTGGCGAGAACGGTCTTGGATCGCCGTGATGCGACCAGCATCTATCTGCGACACCCGTTCGTGCGCGCAGCCGACATTTCTAATAATTCGAACGAAAGATACAATTTTATTCCACTGGTTGAGGGGGAGGGGCAGTGCCATCTTTGCGGCAACGGCGGGATTGGTCCGCCCCAAAGGAGATTTCCCATGGCTACCCTACCACTCGGTGCAACTGCCCGCCCCTCGACCAGCGCCGCTGCGCTTCCGCTCGTCGGCCGTACCGCGATTGCCGCGATCTTCGTCCTCAGCGGCCTGTCCAAGCTCGCCGCGCCCGCCGCCACGATTGGTTATATCCAGTCGGTCGGCCTGCCCTTGCCGCAAGTCGGCTTGGCGATCGCGCTGGTCGTGGAATTGCTCGGTGGTGTGGCGCTCATCCTTGGGTATCGCACGCGTCTGGTGGCGTCGGTGCTGGCGGTGTTCGCGATCGCGACCGCGCTCGCCTTCCACAGCGCGCTTGGCGACCAGAACCAGTTCATCCACTTCTTCAAGAACGTCGCTATCGCCGGTGGCCTGCTCAACGTCATCGCGCTGGGTGGCGGAGCGTGGAGCCTCGACGCCCGTCGCTGAACCACGGTCCTGCGCAGGAGAAAAAAAAGCCGGACGGGGTACCCCGTCCGGCTTTTTCGTGCGCGGATGTTGCGTCTATCCAAGATCGCGCCACGTTGTGCGGTTATGTTCGCCGTGAAAGGAACTTCGATGTCCGACCCTGACCCCAACCCCGACTCGACGCCCGATGTGCCGGCCGAGGACCATGAGGAAGAGCTGATCGACGAAGGTCTCGAGGAAAGTTTCCCCGCCAGCGATCCGCCCGCTGCTCCGCGTTTCGATTGAGCGGGGCGATGCAGAAGCTGCTCGTCCTTTATGGCTCGTACCGCTCCGACCGTATGGGCATTCGCCTTGCGGATTATCTCGTCCGACGCTTTCAGGCGCGCGGGGTCGACGCCGAATTGATCGACGCAAAGGCGGTCGGGCTGCCGATGCTCGATCGCATGTATAAGGAATATACCCCCGCTGAGGCACCGTCGGCGATGGCTGCGCTGGCAGCCAAGATCCGTGAAGCCGACGCCTTTTTGTTCGTCACAGGCGAATATAATTGGGGCGTGCAGCCGGGCCTCAAGAACCTGACCGACCATTTCCTTGAGGAATGGTTCTGGCGTCCCGCCGCGATCGCCAGCTATTCGGCGGGGCGGTTGTCCGGGGTGCGCGCCGCGCAGGCTTGGCACCCGACATTGGCGGAAATGGGCATGGTCGTGGTATCGAGCACTCTCTCTATTGGGCCTATCAGTGCAACGCTCGACCCCGCGGCGCAGCCGATCGGGGGCGGCGGTGCGGCGCTGGAAGCGGGGTTCGACCGGTTCGCCGATGATCTGACCTGGTGGGCGGATGCGGCGGCGCGGCAACGCGCGGTGGTGGCACCGCCTTATTGACCACGAGCGTTCTGCTGCGTTCGCGGCAGAACGATTTCGTTTGATAAAGGTGGGGGCTAAAGCGCAGGTGCACTGGTATCGTGCGCTTCCCGTCCTTCGCCGGACAGCGCGATCGTTGCGCGCGGAGGAGCGGGGGGTCGATGAGTAGGGATGTAGTGATTGCCCATGCGCGCCCCGGTTCCTCGCGGGCAGCACCGATCGCGCCGTCGCGCCGCGCCGTCGTCACCGGCCTGTGCGCCGCAACCCTGTGCGCCGCCGCGCCCACGCCCGCCCGTCCGCAACGGATCGTCTCGCTCAACCCCTGCCTCGATGTCATCCTCGTGCAACTGGTCGACCGCCGCCGGATCGCGGCGCTCAGCCATTGGGCGAGCGAGGCCAATGGCTCGACCATCGCAGCCCTCGCGCGCACGCTGCCCAAAACCTATGAGAGCGCGGAGGAAGTGATCGCGCTCGCGCCCGATCTGGTGTTGGGCGCAAAGCTGATGCCGCTGGCGACGCGGCAGGCGCTGGCGCGCAGCGGCTTGAACACCGCTTTGTTCGATGTGCCCGAAACCATCGCCACCAGCATCGCCCAAGTCCGCGATGTCGCGCGCGCCGTGGGGGAAAGCGCGCGCGGCGAGCGCATCGTCGCGCGGATCGAGGCCGCGCTGCGCGCCGCCGCGCCGCCGCCGGGCATGGCGCCCGTCTCGGCGCTGGTGTTCATGGCCGGTGGTTTTGCTTCGGGGCCGGGGACGCTGATGGACGAACTGATGCGCCGCGCAGGGCTCAGCAACGCGATCACGCGCTATGGGTTCACCCAGTCGCGCAACGTGCCGCTCGAACTGCTGGTCGCCGATCCGCCGCAATTGCTGCTGTCAGGCGAAACCAGCGCGGGCGCGCCGGGATGGGCGCAGCGGGTGATGCAGCATCCAGCGCTGGCGCATGTCGCCGGCGGGATGCGGCGCGCGGTGTTCCCCGAGCGGCTGCTCTATTGCGGAGGGCCGGTGATGATCCCGGCGCTCGCCACGCTGGTGCGCGCGCGGCAAAGCGTGGTTGGGGCATGATGCTGCGGCGGATCGCGCTCTATGCCGGGCTGCTGGTGCTGCTCGCTGTGCTGGCGGGGCTCAGTTTGATTGCGGGGCGGGTGTGGGTGCCGCTGTCGGCCTGGAATGTCGCGAGCAGCGATCCGCGCTGGGCGATCATCGCCGATCTTCGGGTGCCGCGCACCATCCTTGGCATGTTGATCGGTGCGGCGCTTGGCCTGTCGGGCGCAGCGCTGCAGGGTTATACGCGCAATCCGCTGGCCGATCCCGGCGTGCTCGGCGTGTCGGCGATGGCGGCGCTGGGCGCGGTGCTGACGCTGTATTATGGCGCGACACTCGCCAGCATCTGGGTGCTGCCCGGCGCGGCGATGCTTGGCGCGCTGATCGGCGTGGCGCTGTTGTTGCTGCTCTCGGGCAGCCGGTCGAGCCTCGTCACCTTCGTGCTGGCAGGCGCGATCCTCAATATCGTGGCGAGTGCTGGCATCTCGCTCGCTTTGAGCCTCGCGCCGAGCCCGTGGGCGGTGGGCGAGATCGTCGACTGGCTGATGGGATCGCTGCAGGATCGCAGCGTCGATGAAGTGTGGCTGGCAGCACCCTTCATCCTCGCCGGCACCGCGCTGCTGCTGACGACGGGCCGCGCGCTCGATGCGTTGACGCTGGGCGAGGCGGGCGCGCGTTCGCTCGGCATTTCGCTGCGCCGGACACGCTGGACGCTGGCGCTGGGCGTCGGTCTCGCGACGGGCGCGGCGGTGGCGGTGAGCGGGGTGATCGGCTTTGTCGGGCTGGTCGTGCCGCATATCCTGCGCCCGCTGGTCGGCGCGCGGCCCGGCGCGTTGCTTGCCCCCAGCGCGCTCGGCGGCGCGGTGCTGGTGTTGGCGGCGGACATTCTCGTGCGGGTGACCCCGGCGGCGGGCGAAGTGAAGCTCGGCGTGGCGATGGCGGCTTTGGGCGGGCCGTTCTTCCTGGCGCTGCTGCTGACGCTCCGGCGGAGGATCGCATGAGCGTGCTGTCGTGCCGCGATGTGCGCGTAACGCTGGGCGGGCGCGGCGTGCTGGCGGGCGTGGACCTGACGCTCGCGGCGGGACAGGTGACGGCGATCGTCGGGCCGAATGGCGCGGGCAAATCGACTTTGCTGGCCTGCCTCGCCGGGCTGCGCACGCCTGATAGCGGGGCGGTTCATCTCGACGGCCAGCCGGTCACCGCCATGCCGCCGCGCGCGCTCGCCCAGCGGCTCGCCTTTCTGCCGCAGACGCCGGAAATCGCCTGGGCGGTCGATGCGCGGACGTTGGTTGGCCTCGGTCGCATTCCGTTCCTCGGCGCGCGCGGCGGCGGCAGTGCTGATGCGGCAGCGGTGACGCAGGCGATGGAACTGGCCGGGGTCAGCGACTTCGCTGGCCGCGTGGTGACGAGCCTGTCGGGCGGCGAACGCGCCCGCGTCCTCATCGCCCGCGCGCTCGCCGGGGAGCCCGAATGGCTGCTGGCCGATGAGCCGCTGTCGGGGCTCGACCCGGCGCATCAGCTCGACGTGGCGGGGCTGTTCCGCGTCATGGCGCTGGCCGGGGCCGGGGTGGTGGTGACGCTGCACGACCTGACGATGGCGCTGCGCCTCGCCGACCGCGTGGTGGTGCTGGCGGCGGGCGCGGTGCTGGCCGATGGCGCGCCCGTCGACGCGCTGAGGCCGGACGTGCTGCGCGCGGCTTACGGGATCGAGGCGCGCGTGCTGGCGGGGGCGCAAAGGCCGATCATCGATGTGGTGCGCCGCGCGGGGTGAGGGGCGTCGCCTGTGCTTCTCCCTCCGTTCGTGCTGAGCGTGTCGAAGCACCTCTCTCAGCACGCGCAGAACGTCACAACCGAATAAGAGCATCGGGTGGCAACTTCCCATCGAATCCTGAAGCATCGCCAACGGCCTCCCCACACAGCACGAAGGTCGGCACTTCGATAAAGGAATTCGGAGCCGGAACTGCAAACGGTACATTCGGGGCGGGAACAGAATCGATATTTGCCCCTTCGACTATGCCAACATGGCAGATGTTGTGCGCTCGCAGGCTCCGTATCGACTGAATCAGGCGCTCGTAATTTGGGGCAGGTCCTAAACGGATCACCACGACCTTCAAAGACTGTCCGCTTTGGGTCATGGCGGGAAGTCGCACGCTTTCATCAGTGCGAGGGTCGGGGTTCCATCGACCCTTAGTCAATACGGTTGTCTTCTGGCTCGGGGACACGGACAGGACCAAAGAGTCGATCCCTACATAGGTGATCGCCGCATTGGGCCTGGTTGAATCGTAGGCGCGCCAACCGAAGAGCGCGATATTGCCGATCAGAAGAGCGGCGGCGCTGATTATGAGAAGAGTCCGTCGCCGGGGCATGGCGCACGATACCATCCCCATGCTTTCCCTTCTATAGGTTGAGGGGGAACAGCAGGGGCGCGCCGACTTGACGCAGCGCCAGCGCCGCGCATGACAGGCGTCATGATACCCGAGATCGAACCCGCCACCGCCGCCGATGCCGCCGCCGTCATCGCCTTGTGGCACGCGTGCGGCCTCACCCGTCCGTGGAACGACCCCGCCACCGACTTTGCGCTCGCGCTGCGGGAGGCGCAGTCGAGCGTGCTGGTCGTACGCGGGGAGGGCGGCATCACCGGCAGCGTGATGGTCGGTTTCGACGGCCATCGCGGCTGGGTCTATTATCTCGCGGTCGCCCCCGCAGCGCGCCGTTCCGGCCTCGGTCGCGCGCTGATGACGGCGGCGGAAGCCTGGCTGCACGCGCGCGGCGCGCCCAAGCTGCAATTGATGGTCCGCGGCGACAACACCGCCGCGCTCGGCTTTTACGAAGCGCTCGGGCTGGCGCGGCAGGATGTCGTGGTGCTGGGGCGGTTTCTGGCGGATGGGGGAGTGGGGTGAGGGGCGCTGTTTGCGAAGTTGCTGCAGGTGACCTTGCTGGCGAAAACGCTAAGCGGCCTTAACATAGAATGGTGGAAACCTGCCGTTGGCTCGGTGCACGAATCTGCCTACTATTGGGCATGGTAATGGCTGAAAATCACCCTCCGCGTAGCCTCGGCCTTGGTGGAGACGGGGACGAGATAGCCGCGATCAAAGAAGTTGAGCGATGCTTCGGCGTTCGGCTCGACTACTCCGACTCGCAAAGCTGGGAAACGGCTGGCGACGTGTTCGCTGCGCTCCAGAGGACGCTTCCTGCCGAGCGAGCAACAGCGCGCGACACATGGGCGCGCTTCGCCAAAGCCATCTCCTCCGAAACAGGCGTCGACCCTTCGCGAGTGACGCCCGAGACCCTGTTGCTCGGCCAGCATCGGTTCGACCGCCGAGTCCTACTGGCCGTTGCGATCCTTTTCGGTTTGACGCTGGCTGTCATCCGCTACTGGTAAATGGCAGCAAGTGGGGCGCGAGCCGCCACGCTGCTTTGACCTCCGCCGATCGCCAGCGGGAAAGGGGGAAAGTGGTGGGAAGCGGACATAAAATCGAGGTCAAAAGAGGTTCCAAGCTCGCCCGCCCCACCAAACCCCGAGGCCGACATAAAACGCAAATACAAACCAAAATTGGACTGGACGCTCATTTCGCCTCGGACTGAAATTTGGACTTCCAGCGGGCATTCCGGTGCGAACCGTGCGCCATGCGAGCCAAAAGCTTGCTAAGGCTGCCAACGTGCCCAGCATCTCACTTAGCGTTGGTGGCACTGGCGGGACTGCCTTTCGACTACGGACGATTAAACACACCGCTGATTTGCCTCGTTTTTTGAATGTCCGCAACTGGGCGAAACCTCCCAGCATCCTGTCCTGCAAACACAGTCCCTGCTATGTCAAATCCGCTCTTTGAAAGTCCCCCCCCCACCGAAACGGGCTGCACTCCGCGCCGTCCCCCGCTAAGAACGCACCCTTCCTCGCAACAAGCCACGAGACCATCATGCCCGCCACCGTCTATGGAATCCCCAGTTGCGACACGGTCAAGAAGGCGCGCACCTGGCTCGCCGAGCATGGCGTCGACTATGCCTTTCACGATTATAAGAAGCAGGGTGTCGATGAGGTGGCCCTGCGCCGCTGGGTCGATCGGCTTGGGTGGGAGGTGGTGCTCAACCGAGGCGGCCAGACCTTCCGCGCGCTGCCCGAGGGTGACAAGACCGATCTTGATGCCGAGAAGGCGATTGCGATCATGCTCGCCAAGCCCTCGGCGATCAAACGCCCGATTCTCGAATCTGGCCTCGAATCCGACGCTGTGCTGCTGGCGGGGTTCAAGCCCGATACCTATCTAATGACTCTCAAGCCTTAAGGAGAGACCGCCATGCCGACTGCACGCTGGAACGGGGCCGTGATCGCCCAGTCCGAGGATACCGTTGTGGTCGAGGGCAACCATTATTTCCCCGCCGACAGCATCGTCGCCGATTATTTCGAAGCCAGCGACACGCACTCCTTCTGCCCATGGAAGGGCGAGGCGAGCTACAAGTCGCTGGTGGTCGACGGCAAACGCAACGCCGATGCGGCGTGGTTCTATCCCGACCCCAAGCCGAAGGCCGCCGAGATCAAGGACCGCTTCGCTTTCTGGAAGGGCGTCACGGTCGAATAGCGCCCGTCACCCCTCCCATTGGAACACCTCGTCCAGGGGCTTGCCGAACACCTGCGCAATGCGAAACGCGGCCTCGAGCGTCGGTGAGTATTTGCCGGCCTCGATTGCCGCAACCGTCTGCCGCGTCAGGCCGATCTTCTCGCCCAGCTCGGCTTGCGTCATTTCCCCGGCCATGAAGCGCAACAGCCGGATGTGATTGGTAATCAGCGGTTTAGCCATGCCAGCCTCGGCGATAGCTGGCGACGATGATGCCATATCGCACAGTCTCCGCGATCACCAAGGCGAGCAAGGCCGTATTGATGATCTTCCAGCGCGAATCGGTGAAAGGCATCACCACGCCGACCAGGATCATCCCGACCATCAGCACATAATAGCCCATGCTCGCGCCACGGCGGGCGATGGCACGGTCGCGCTCATCGGGACGGGCCTGCGCCTCCCGCCTCGCCTGAACCGCGAGCAGGATACTGCCGATGATGACGACGACGACCTGTACGCCGGTTATGCCGCCGAACCACCACACGATCGTGATCGGGCGGGGATCGGGGCCGTGGGGTGCCAGCAGAACCCAGCCGAAATAGACGCTGTACGCGACAAGCATACAGGCAAGCGTCAGCCACGCCGTTTTTTCGCGAAATGCCATGTCAGTTCCCCCGGCGACGATCGGGCATCGCGATCGATTGTGATCCGCAGGGTGCCTTGCCAACCAGCGTCGCAGACTTTGCGGCAATTCTCATGAAAAGCACTGTGAACCTCCTGTCCGACTCGACAAACTTGAGGTAAATGATATTTTACATAGAGTCAATTTTGTCGAACGTTCGAAATATCGAAAGCTGGCGCGGCGTCGCGCGATCGGCTACCCGGTTGGGCCATGTCCACGACCTTCACCATCGACACCGCGACCAGTCGCGCCAACCCGACCCCCGCGCCGATGAAGCGCCTTACCGTGCCGTCGATCCGCGCGCGCAAGGGGGCGGAGCCGCTGGTGATGTTGACCGCCTACACCGTGCGCACCGCGCAATTGCTCGATCCGCATTGCGACATGCTGCTGGTGGGCGATAGTCTGGGGCAGGTGGTGTACGGCCTGCCCTCCACCGTGCCGGTCACGCTGGAGATGATGGCGGCGCATGGCGCGGCGGTGGTACGCGGCAGCTATCATGCGGTGGTGGTGATCGACATGCCGTTCGGCAGCTACGAAGCCTCGCCCGAAAAGGCGTTTGAAAGTGCTGCGTATCTGCTCAAGCAGACCGGTGCGGCGGCGGTGAAGCTCGAAGGCGGCCGGGCGATGGCCCCCACGGTCAAATTCCTGTCCGAACGCGGCATTCCCGTTATGGGGCATGTCGGGCTCACCCCGCAGGCGGTCAACACGCTCGGCGGCTATGGCGCGCGCGGGCGAACTCAGGCGGAAGCCGCCAAGATCATCGACGATGGCCAGGCGATTGCCGCGGCGGGAGCCTTCGCGCTGGTGATCGAGGGCGTGGTCGAACCGATCGCAATCGAGCTGACGCGCACGATCGATTGTCCGACCATCGGCATCGGTGCCTCGGCGCAGTGCGACGGGCAAGTGCTGGTGGCGGAGGATATGCTCGGCCTGTTCGATCGCACTGCCCGCTTCGTGAAGAAATTCGATGATCTTGCAGGCCGTATTTCCGCCGCGGTTGAAACCTATGCGGCGGATGTCCGGTCGCGCGCCTTCCCCGGTGCCGAGCAAATCTATGCCCCAAAGGACTGACGCCGCTTAGGAGTTCCGCCCGATTTTTTGAGCGCTTTTGTTTGTCTTCCGGCGCGGCTAAGGTCCGCGCCTCCCCGCCCTGATCCGATGGAGTTTCCCCCTTGGCTGTGCCGCCGAATACCGATGCCGCATTCCTGCGTGAAGTCGACGAGGAACTGCGTCGCGATCAACTGGCCAAGGCCGCGCGGCGCTACGGCATCGCCGCCATTGCCGTCATATTGCTCGCGCTTGTTGGCTTTGGCGGGTGGTTGCTGTGGCAATCGCATGAGCAATCGGTCGCGGGCGAGCAGGGCGAAGCACTGTCGAAGGCCTATGAAGACATGGGCAGCAACCGCATCGATTCGGCCAATGCCAAGCTGACCACGCTGGCGACCTCCAATATCGGCGGCTACCGCGCGCTGGCGTTGATGAGCCAGGCCGATTTGCTGTTGCAGAAGCAGGATTTGCGCGGGGCCGCCGCGAAGTTCGCGCAGGTCGCGGGCGATACCTCGATCGGCCAGCCGCTCCGCGACGTCGCGTTGATCCGCCAGACCACTGCCGAATTTGACTCGCTGAAGCCCGACGTCGTCATCGCGCGGCTGCGCGGGATCGCGGTCAAGGGCAATCCCTGGTTCGGCAACGCCGGAGAGCTTGTCGCGATTTCCTATCTCCGCCAGAATCGGCGGGATCTCGCGGGTGTGCTGTACGGTCAGATCGCGCGCGATCCGACCACGGAGGAGACGCTGCGGCAACGCGCGGTTCAGATGGCGGGCGTATTGGGTGTGGATGCCGTCACCGAGGCTAAGGAACAGAAATCGCAATGAAGATGACCAACCGCTTTCTCGTCGTGGCCGTGACTGCTGTCGCGCTCAGCGGCTGCGCTTCGATGAAGGGCAAGAAGAAAACGCCGGTGCTGGGGCAGCGCATCGCGATCTTGGCCGGGGAGCATGACGTGCTCGCCGACAAGACCATTGCGGGTGTCGATGTGCTCGTGCCGCCTGCGGCACCCAATGACAGTTGGGCCCAGCCCGGTGGCAGCGCGTCCAAGTCGCTTGGTCAATTGAGCCTCGGCTCGTCTTTGTCGCGGGCATGGAGCGCCTCGATCGACGGGGGCAGCAATCGCCAACGCCTGGGAGCCGCGCCGGTTATCGCTGACGGTCGACTGTATGCGATCGACGTCGATGCGACGATCCACGCCTTTTCGTCGACGACGGGGGCGGCTGTTTGGTCCACCAACGTGGCCGAAACGCACAAGGGCAAGATCGACAAGAAGACCCGCGGCGCGCGCTTTGGCGGCGGCGTGAGCTTCGATGATGGCAAGATCTTTGCCACTGACGGCCTGGGCGATGTCGTCGCGCTCGAGGCAGCGACTGGCAAGGTGCTGTGGCGCGTCAAGCCGGGTGCTCCGCTGCGCGGCGCGCCGACCGTGGCCAATGGGCAGATCTATATCCTGAGCCAGGACAATCAGCTTTACGCGTTGTCGCAGGCCGATGGCGCTGTCGTGTGGACGCAGTCGGGCTCGATCGAGACGCAAGGCGTGTTTGGCGTGGCCGCTCCGGCCGTCAGCCAGGGGACCGTGGTCGCGGGCTTCTCGTCGGGCGAACTCAACGCCTATCGCTATGAAAACGGCCGCACGCTGTGGCAGGACGCGCTGTCGCGTTCGACCATCTCGACCTCGGTTTCCTCGCTGGCCGACATCGACGCCGATCCAGTCATCGATCGCGGGGTCGTGTTCGCGGTCGGGCAGGGTGGCCGCATGGTCGCGCTCGAAATCGTCTCGGGCCAGCGCATGTGGGAACAGAATTTCGCTGGCATCTCCACCCCGTGGGTGGCCGGCGAATGGGTGTTCCTGGTGACGGACGATGCTCGTCTGGTTTGCCTCGCCCGCGCGACCGGAAAGGTCCGCTGGATCAGTCAGTTGCAGCATTTCAAGAGCGAGAAGCGCAAGAAGGACGGCACGATCAAGGACAGCAAGAAGGCCAATCCGGTCACCTGGTTCGGTCCGGTGCTGGCGGGCGGGCGGCTGGTGCTGACCAATTCGCTCGGTCAGATCGTCTCGGCGTCGGTCGAAAATGGCAAGGTCGGCACGGTGATTGAGTCCAAGGCCCCGTTCACGCTGCCGCCGGTCGTGTCCAACAATACGCTGTACGTGCTCGACCAGAAGGGCCGTGTCACCGCTTACAAATGAGGTGCGGCGC
>OFRL01000791.1_pt1 | contig 12615 bp, 10 predicted proteins | sample 1543121 | NCBI WGS metagenome assembly OFRL01 (sample SAMN07774228, study PRJEB24372) | wastewater metagenome | isolation source: Lake Maggiore Cannobio | place: Italy: Cannobio | collected 2016-01
CCGGCCGCGGGCCGGCAACCCGACCGTCGCTGAATGCCGGCCAGCGGCCGGCACTACCACGCCTCCGTCTTGACCTCTTGATCTATTGACCTCAACCATTGTTGAGGTGCGATAACAGTCTCCCCACGGCCAGCCCCCTTGGCCTTCCCCACGGAGATTGCTTCGATGTCGTACTCGCTTCCCCCGCTCCCCTATGCCTATGACGCCCTCGAGCCGCACTTCGATGCGCGCACGATGGAAATCCATCACAGCAAGCACCACCAGACCTACGTCAACAACCTCAATGCCGCCATCGAGCAGGCCGGCATCGCCGAGCAGCCGGTCGAGGCGCTGATCACCAACCTCGATGCAGTGCCCGAGGCGCAGCGTGGCGCAGTCCGCAACAACGGCGGTGGCCACGCCAACCACAGCCTGTTCTGGACCGTGCTCAGCGCCAACGGCGGCACGCCCGATGATGAGCTGGCCGCCGCCATCGACCGCGATCTGGGTGGCTTCGATGCCTTCAAGGAGGCCTTCACCAAGGCCGCGCAGACCCGCTTCGGCAGTGGCTGGGCCTGGCTGACCAGCGATCGCGACGGCCGCCTGAAGGTTGAAAGCAGCGCCAACCAGGACAGCCCGTTGATGGGCGCTACGGTCGGCCTGTCCGGCAATACCCCGATCCTCGCACTGGATGTCTGGGAACACGCCTACTACCTGCACTACCAGAACCGCCGCCCGGACTACATCGGTGCGTTCTTCAACATCATCAACTGGGCCGAGGTCGGCCGGCGCTACCGCCAGGCCCGGGCCTCATGAGCGGCGAGACACTGCCGTACGCCGGGCCGTGGGCGGGGGTGTTCCCCGCCCCGGCCCCGGTGCCGTCGGTCGAGATGCCGCCGCGTGCCCTGCGGCGGCTGCTCGGCCACTTTCCTACCGGCGTGGCCATCGTCTGCGCGCGCGATGCGCAGGGCAAGCCCATCGGCCTGACCATCAATTCGTTCGTGCCGGTGTCATTGCAGCCGCCACTGGTGCTGTGGAACCTGGCGTTGCACGCGCAGAGTCTTTCCACCTTCCAGCGCGCCACCCGCTTTGCGATCAGCGTGCTGGCGGCCGACCAGGAAGCACTGGCCCGGCGCTTTGCCGATCCGCAGGTACGCAACCGCTTCGACGGTCTGGCATTGCTGGATGACGACGAGGACGCCCCGCCACGCATCGCGGGCGCGGTAGCGCATCTCACCTGTACCCGCCACGCACAGTGGCCGGTGGGCGATCACCTGTTGCTGGCCGGCCGCATCATCGAAGTGCACGAGAACGGCGGCGCGCCGCTGCTGTTCCATCGCGGCCGCTTCCAGCCGGGACCGGCCGAGCTGCTGGTGGAGGTGCGCTGATGAACATCGAGGCTCTGGAATGCATGCTGGCCAGCGGCAAGGACGGCGCGCTGCTGCGCTTCGGCCTGGGCAAGGGCTGGCTGGATGCCGGCAACCCGGTGCGCGCGGCAACCCATCTGGGCCGTTGCGTGGTCCTTGATCCGCAGTATTCGGCGGCGTGGAAGCTGCTGGGCAAGGCCTGGCTGGCCAGTGGCCAGCCGCAGGCGGCGCGCGAAGCGTGGCAACGCGGTTTGAGCGTGGCCGGCAGCAAGGGCGACCAGCAGGCACGCAAGGAAATGCAGGTATTCCTGCGCCGCCTGGACCGCGAGCAGGCGGCCCTGGCGAAGGCGGGCTGAGTCGATCAGCCCGCGTTGGCCGATGCCGGTGCGGACATGATGTCCGACATCGGCAGGCGGCGCGGCTTGCTCGGGAACGCGTGGCGCAGGATGCGCCAGACCACCTGGCCGAACTGGCGCGGCAGCGAGCCGTTGTTGTAGTGCTGGCCGTAACGGCGGCAGATGTCCTTCACTTCCTTGGCAATGGCCGCATAGCGGTTGGCCGGCAGGTCCGGGTAGAAGTGGTGCTCGATCTGGTGGCTGAGGTTGCCCGACAGCACGTTGATCAGGAAGCCGCCGCTGATGTTGGACGAACCGCGCAGCTGGCGCAGGTACCAATGGCCGCGCGACTCATTGCGCAGGCACTCCTTCGGGAAGGTTTCCGATTCGGCGGTGAAGTGCCCGCAGAAGATGATCACGTAGGTCCAGATGTTGCGCAGGCCGTTGGCCACCAGATTGCCCAGCATCACGGTGAGGAAGAACGGGCCGGCCAGCAGCGGGAAGAACACGTAGTCCTTCAGCACCTGACGGGCCATTTTTCGCGCCACCGGGCGGGTCTGCATCCACATCGCACGGCCACTGATGCGGCCCTTCAGCCAACGGCCCAGGCGCAGGTCCTGCGCGGCCACGCCCCACTGGAACAGCAGCGCGAAGATCGGCGCGATGATCGGCTGCAGCAGGTAGAACGGCTTCCAGCGCTGTTCCGGGAAGATGCGCAGCAGGCCGTAGCCGATGTCATCGTCCAAGCCACGCACGTTGGTGTAGGTGTGGTGGCGGAAATTGTGGGTCTTGCGCCAGTTGTCGGCGGTGGCAACGATGTCCCACTCGTAGGTGTTGCCGTTGAGCTTGGGGTCGCCGGTCCAGTCGAACTGGCCGTGCATGACGTTGTGGCCCAGCTCCATGTTCTCCAGGATCTTCGACAGCGCCAGCAGCAGCGTGCCGGTGATCGCGGCCGGCCACAGCAGCGGCATCCAGAACAGTGGCGAGAACGCCGCCAGGAACAGCAGGCCACGGCCACCCACGCCGAACCAGCGCACGGCGGCGGCCACGCGGCGGATGTAGCGGGTATCGGAGGCGCCGAGGCTGCCGATCACACGGTCGCGGATCGCATCGAGTTCCTCACCGAAGGCATGCATCTCGGCGGTGCTCAGGGCACGGTCGGTAGCGCGGGTCATGGCAGACGTCCTCAGAGATCCAGGGTCAGGTCGGTGGTCGGTGCGCTCACGCAGATCCGCACCGGCTGTGCCGATTCGGACTGCAAGTCGCCGGTGCGCAGGTGGCGGGTGGCGCCACTGACGCGGTCACAGCTGCAGCTGTTGCAGATACCCATGCGGCAGCCGTGTTTGGGCTTGATGCCATGGGCTTCGAGGCTTTCCAGCAGCGAGCGGCCACGCGGTACGCTCAACTGTCGGCCACTGCGCGCAAGCGTCAACGACACCTCTCCTTCGCTGCTGGCATCGCGCAGCGGCGCCGGCGGGGTGAAGGCTTCGGCCTGGAAACCGGCCACCTGGTGCGCCAGACGCTCGCGCGCAGCGGCAACGAATCCATCCGGGCCGCAGGCCAGCACATGGCGCTGCGCCAGAGGCGTGTCATCGCCGGCCACCTGCAGATCATGGGTATCGATACGCGCGGCCGGCGCCTCACCCTCGCGGGTGGTCAGCAGATGCACGCGCAGGTTCGGATGCGCTGCGGCCAGCGCCTGCAGTTCATCACGGAACTGCAGATGGGCAGCGGTGCGCTCCCAGTAGAACAGGTCCACCGGCGCCGCCAGCGGGCGCTGGCAGGTGTCGCGCAGCAGGCTGCGCATCGGCGTGATGCCACTGCCGGCCGCCAGCAGCAGCACTGGCGCCGCGGCCGGCATATGGAATTCGCCGAAGGCGGCATCGAGGCGGAATAGTTCGCCCGGCTGCGCATGATTGACCAGATGCTGGCTGACCCGGCCGCCATTGATCGCCTTGACGGTGATCGCCAGCTCGCGCCGACCGAGTGCGGTGGGGCTGTAGCTGCGCTGCCACAGGCGCCCTTCAATCTCGACGCCGAGAGTGACGTGCTGGCCAGCGCGCATGCCGGCCCAGTGCCGGTTAGTGCGCAGGACCAGGGTCGCCGCGCCCTCGCCGGCCGGCTCGCACCGGACCAGGCGGGCCACCGGCTCGCGCAGGGTCCACAGGGGATTGAGCTGGCCCGCCCAGAAATCGAACAGCGACGGCGAGACCCAGCGGTACGGAGAGAACAGGGACGGACGGACGACAGCGCTCATGGGCGCACTATACGGGCGCACATACACCTGTGTATACATGTGTATATTGAACCGGATTGGGTATGATTCAGCCTCGCCCCACCGGAACCCCCATGGCCGCCGCCACCGCCTTGTCGACGCCCGAAGATGCCAACAGCCCGGCCCGCCGTACGGTGAGCCGCGAGGATCTGCTGGCTGCTGCTCTGAAACTGATCGGGCCGCACCGCAGCCTGTCCACGCTCAGCCTGCGCGAAGTGGCGCGTGAGGCCGGCATCGCGCCGAACAGCTTCTACCGGCAGTTCCGCGACATGGACGAACTGGCCGTGGCGCTCATCGATGCGGCCGGCCGCTCGCTGCGCACCATCATCGGCGAGGCCCGGCAGCGCGCCACCTCCACCGCCACCAGCGTGGTGCGGGTCTCGGTGGAGACCTTCATGGAACAGCTGCGCGCCGACGACAAGCTGCTGCACGTGCTGCTGCGCGAGGGCGCGGTCGGCTCGGACGACTTCAAGCATGCGGTCGAACGCGAGCTGCACTACTTCGAGGAAGAGCTGCAGCACGACCTGGTGCGCCTGGCCGCACTGGATGGCGCCGTACTGCATGCCCCGGAACTGGTGGCCAAGGCCATCACCCGGTTGGTGTTCGCGATGGGTGCCACCGCCATGGACCTGCCACCGGAGAAGGATCCGGAGCTGGTCGAGCAGATCTCCACGATGATCCGCATGATCATCGTCGGCGCCCGTACCCCCGCCGCGTTCCGCCGCGGCTGATCGAGGCCCCTGGGTCGGACCCCTTTCCAGGGGAAAGGGCTCTGACCCGCCCCAGCTCCATGAAGCCCGCCACGCAGCGCCACGGCGCCGATGGACTGTGGCCGCTGTCACAGATCTAGATTGCAGATGCGCAGCTTGAGCATCCTGCACGCGCCATTCACTGCGGTCTCACGCACGCTGAATTATTCAGACCGCGCGCTCCATTCAGTTTGGTGAGTTATTGAACGGGGTTTGAATCCGGCAAGTGCCGCTGCAGTCCTTTCAGATTAATTGCATGGCCCAGGCAAGACCCGATCCGCACAGTGCCGCCTCCGGTCCTGCGGATGCAGGTCCCCCCCAATGAGCTTCAAGGAGAAACACCCATGCGCATGATGCAGTTCACGCCGAAGTTTCCTTCCACGCTTGTCCGATCACGGCTGGCACTTGCACTCGCCGGGCTGATTCTCGTGCCCTCCATGGAGGCCGCGGCCGTTGATCTGAACAACGGCGCGTCCGCTACGGTCGTTCCGGGCCATGTCTGGGTCGGGCAGGACTTCACGCTCCGTGGCAATTCGCAGCTGAACGTCGACGGTACTCGAGTAGGCTCAGTAAATTCGCAGAATTCGACACTCACCCTCAGTAACGCATCCGCCGGCCTGGTCTCGTTGATGGATTCCGTCGGCGACATCCGAGGCAGCACGCTGGCCGGCCTGAACACCAGTGCATTTCTGTCCAACCCGACATCGGCGCGCACAGTCATCGCCATTTCAAACAGCCGCGTCGAAAGTCCTTTTACGGCTTCGCGCATTTCGGGTGGCGGAACCATCCGTGCCTCATCGACGGCCTTTGCTGGCGATGTGCACGGCGTCCTGATGCTGGCGGGCATTCTGGAATTACGCAGCGGCTCTTCTGTCGTCGGCGCGCAGGATGGCATCGACAGCAGACACAACGCCGGCGGCCAGCCCGCCATGGGCCCAGATGGGTGGTACGTACTTGTCGATGGCTCTTCGGTGGAAGGAACCGCTGGCGCAGCGCTCAGCGCGAATACCCAGGGCTCAGCTCCGCAGGTCAACCGCTTCATTGTGCAGAACGGCGCCACGCTGAAGGGTGGCAACGGCAACCTCCTGCAGGCCAATGCAGGTGCCCGGTTCGACTTTAGCGGCCGAACTTCCACGCTGGCCGGTAACTTCACCATCGCAGATACCGCCACCGGCACGCTGCGCTTCCTTGACGGTCTCGACCTCACCGGCCGCATCCTCGGCCCGGCCGACGTCATCGTCGACCAGGGCGGTCGCTGGACGCTGTCCGGCGACAGCAACACCGGCAACCTCACCCTGGGTGCAGGCAGCAATATCTTCCTCGGTGCTGCGGGTACGGCGGCCTATCCGCAGCTGACCGTCAACGGCAACTACGCCGGCAATGGCGGCACCCTGCACTTCAACACGGTACTGGCCGGCGACGACGCGGCAAGCTCGCGCATGCACGTGACCGGTGATACCAGCGGCACCACCCAGGTCACCGTCAACAACATTGCCGGCGCTGGTGCACAGACCGTCAACGGCATTCCGTTGATGCAGGTGGACGGTGCCAGCAATGGTCACCTCGCGCTGCAGGGCCGCGCCATCGGCGGCATGTACGAGTATTTCCTGCGCAAGGGCACTCCGGGCGCGACCAACGGCAACTGGTACCTGACCTCGGCCTACACCGGCAATCCGTGCGACATCAATCCGGCGCTGCCGGAGTGCCAGGGCACTGGTCCGGTGGATCCGGTCGATCCTGTTGACCCGGTCGATCCGGTCGATCCGGTGGACCCGGTCAATCCCGTCGATCCGGTCCCCGTACTGCGTCCGGAGCCGGGCGCGTACCTGGCCAACCAGGCCGCGGCCGTGCAGATGTTCCAGCTGCGCCGCCATGACCGCGGCGAGCCCGGCTTCGACCGCGCCCGCATCGGCACCTGGGTGCGCGCCGGGCGTGACCAGCTGCAGGCGAACGTGGCCGGCCAGGTTGACGCCCGTACCCACATCAACACCCTGCAGCTGGGCAGCGATGTCTGGCGTTGGGGCGATGGCCGTGGCCAGGTCGGCGTGATGCTGGGCACCGGCGAGGCGACCACGCAGGCGGTGTCGACGCTGAGCGGCTATGGCACGCGCGGCAAGGTCAAGGGCAAGTCGGCCGGTGTCTACCTGGGCTGGGTGCAGGATGCACAGAGCAGTGCCGGCCTGTATGTGGACGGCTGGCTGCAGGCGGCGCGCTTCGACAACGAGGTGCAGGGCGAAGGCATCGCCCGCGAGACCTACGATTCCAGGACCCGCAGTGCGTCGCTGGAAGCCGGATATGCCTGGGCCATCCGCAGCAGTGAGGCCAGCACGCTGTACCTGCAGCCGCAGGCGCAGCTGACCTGGACCGACTACGACGGTGACAGCCTGGTCGAAAACAATGGCACCACGGTCGAGGATGGTCGCGGCGGCGGCCTCAACAGCCGCCTCGGCGTTCGCCTGTTTGGCCAGGGCACGCTGCAGGGCAACCGCGTGCAGCCGTTCCTGGCGGCGAACTGGCTGCGTGGCCAGCGCGATGAGGCCATGCGCTTCAACAGTGAGTCGTTGAGCGCGAAGACGCCGGAGAACCGCTACGAAGTGCAGGCCGGTGCCCAGCTGCAGCTGGGCCAGCGCTGGAGCGCATGGGGTGACCTGCGTGTGCAGCGTGGCGACAGCGGCTATCGCAACCACGGTGCCCAGGTCGGCCTGCGCGCCGCCTGGTAAGCCCCTCGCCGCCCTGGGGCCAGACCGGGGCGGCGTTCCTCGATTTCGATCGCACCCTGCCGGGCATGACATCCGGCAGGGTTCTGGCGCTTAATTGTAATGTTATAACGCCGTCGTCCGCGATGTTCTGACCCTGCTTTCGGCTTCGTGATTGCACGGACTTATTTATATAGCCGTTGCTATATCTATGACCCTCTGCTTTTATATGCGTCAGCCAGGTCGCCCTCGCCGCCTTTCCTCTCCCAAGGACGACGCCTTCATGCCCGTTTCCAGACCCCTTTCCCGCCGGCTGCCTCTGGCTGCCGCCATCGCCCTGACCCTGCCGCTGCCTGCGCTGGCAGCCACACCGAAGCCGACCGAGCTGGACCGTGTGCAGGTCAAGGTCAGCACTGCCACCCGCAGCGAACGCCTGCTGTCCGATGTCCCGATCCGCACCGAAGTGCTGCGCAAGGAAGACATCGCGCTGCGCGCGGCCACTGACTTCTCGCGTGCCGCAGAGCTGATCAACGGCCTGCGCGTGGAAAGCAACTGCCAGAACTGCAACACCAGCGAGGTACAGCTGCTGGGCCTGCCCGGCGCCTACAACCAGCTGTTGTTCGATGGCATCCCGCTGCTGTCCACGCTGGGCAGCGTGTACGGCCTGGAACAGATTCCGGCCGGGTTCGTCGACCGCATCGAAGTGGTCAAGGGCGGCGGCTCGGCGCTGTACGGCCCGGGCGCGGTGGCCGGTGTGATCAACCTGATCCCGCCACTGCCGGCGCGCAGCGGCGGCCATGTGCAGGCCGGCGTGGATGTGCTGAAAGGCACGCCGCAGAAGAACGCCGATGTGCGCCTCGACCTGGTGGCCAAGGATGCCGACGCCGGGCTGTCGGTGATTGCCCAGCGCAACTGGAACAGCGGCATCGACTACAACGGTGACGGCTATACCGAGATCACCCGCAAGAACCTCAAGGTCGGCGGGCTGCAGGCCTGGTATGCGCCCACGCCGGGCACGCGGCTGCGCCTGGACCTGCAGGTGACCGATGAAACCCGCCGCGGCGGCAACCGCCTGGACCAGCCCGAATACCTGGCCAACATCGCCGAATCGCTGGATACGAAGTACCGCCGAGGCAGCGTGTCGTGGGATCAGGAGATCAATGCCGACCTCGATTTCCGCCTGGCCTATGCCTTCGCCGACATCGACCGTGACAGCTTCTATGGCGGCCTGGGCGATGTGGTCACCGATCCGTCTGCGCCTGGCTATGACCCGTCGCAGCTGGATCCGAACGTAGCCGGCAGCGCCGCCTCACGCTCATGGCGCCAGTACGGCCGCACCCACAACCCGCTGCACTACATCGACAGTCAGTTGAACTGGCGGTTGGGTGCGCACGCGCTGGCCTTCGGCGTGCAGTACAAGCACGAGTCACTGCGCGACGACAACCGCACCGGTGACGGGCAGCGCCTGGCAGTGCTGGAGGATGCCACTTTCCACAACCTGGGCGCCTTCATCCAGGACGAGTGGAGCCTGCGCGACAACGTCGACCTGGTGCTGGGTGCGCGCGTGGACAAGAGCTCGGAGCTGGACAGCGCGGTGTTCTCGCCGCGCATCGCGCTGGCCTGGCAGGCCACGCCCAACCTGAAGTGGCGGGCAGGCGTTGCCACTGGCTTCCGTGCACCGGAAATCTTCGTCGAGGATGTGCATGTCGATACGCTGGGTGGCGAACAGGTGCGCGTGCGCAACACCGACGGCCTGAAGGAAGAGCGCGCGTTGACCACCCTGTTCGGCTTCGACTGGCGATCTGACCCGGCCAATCCGGTGTGGAGCTGGGATGCCACCGCCTCGTATGCGCGCATCCGCGACACCTTCGCACTGGGCGAGATCCAGCGCGGCGATGACGGACAGCTCAGTCAGCTGCGCTACAACGCGTCCGGTTCCAACGTGCTGGGGGCGGAAACCAACCTGGGCTGGCAGCCGTCGCCACAGTGGCGCCTGACCGCGGGTGCCTCGTGGTACCGCTCGCGCTTCCGCGAACCGCAGCGCATCTTCGACGACACCGGCGACGGCGGCGACACCGTGATCGAAAGCCGGGACTACCTGAAGACCCCACGCTGGACCGGCCTGGCCCAGCTCAGCTGGATGCCGGCCGAGCCGTGGGAGACCTTCGTCGCGCTGCGCCACACCGGGCCGATGTCGGTGCTGAACAACCGGCTGGGCGAACTGCACCGCACGCGTTCATTCCTGGTGACCGATCTGGGTGCGCGCTGGCACCGTCACCTGGGCGCGCAGGCGCAGCAGGAAGTGTCGGTGGCCGCAGGCGTCAAGAACGTGTTCGACCAGCGCCAGAAGGATCTGGAGGTGGGTGCGTTGCGTGACAGCGACTATGTCTATGGGCCGCGCTTCGCGCGCTCGTGGTACGTCAACCTGCGCTATGCGTTCTAAGCCGCTACGAGCGTTGTTGCTGGCCTGTGCCGTGCTGCTGGCCGCACCGGCGATGGCTGCGGACCTCCACGCGCAGGTCTCGGCCTCGCTGGTGCGGCCGGATCAGCGCTCGCTGCGGCCGATGCAGTGGTCATCGCCACCGAAGCTGGTGGCGTTGTACTTCGGCGCCGACTGGTGCGCGCCCTGCCATGCCTTCGTACCCACACTGCGCAGCGTGCGTGACGCATTGCGCGAGGCCGGCGCCGATACCGAAGTGGTGTACGTCAGCCTGGATGAGAGCGAGGCCGCGCTGCGCCGCTACATGCATGCGCAGGAGATGCCGTGGCCGGTGCTGGACCCGCGCCGCGCCGCGCGCATGCCGGCACTGCAGGCGTTGGCTGGGCTGGCACCGCCGAATCTGGTGCTGATCGATGCCGACGGCAGGGTGCTGGCCAATGGCTGGCAAGGGCGCCGCTACGAAGGCCTGCAACCGGTGTTGAAGGAATGGGCGAAACACGCGTGCGCGCAGCAGCAGGCCCATTGTCCGCCCGATCTGTAGAGTCGAGCCACGCTCGACTCATTCCATCACCGCGCGAACAGCCGCCGGGCATGGCCCGGCGCTACCGTTACGGCGCCTCGCCCTCAGCCTTGCGCACGAACGCTTCGAACAGCGCCAGCGTCTGCTCGCTTACATGGTGCTCGATACCCTCGGCATCGCGCCGCGCGGTATCCGGGTCCACGCCCAGCGCCAGCAGGAAACGCTCCACGGTCTGATGGCGCTGGCGGCTGGCATGCGCCAGCGCCTCGCCTTCCGGGGTCAGGAACACGCCGCGGTACGGCCGCTGCACCACCCAGCCATCACGGGCCAGCCGCCGCAGCATCTTCGCCACGGTGGGCTGGGCTACGCCCAGCCGGGTGGCGATGTCGACCTGGCGGGCCTCGCCGCCGTCGGCCAGCAGGTCCGAGATCAGCTCGACATAGTCCTCCACCAGCTCCATCCGGTGCGCCTCGCGCACTTGCCGGAAGCTCTCGACCTGGCGCTCGGCCTCGATCAAGGGGGTGCTTTTCAGCGATGTCGAATCGTCGGTCTTGCCCACGCCTGCGCCTGTCCTTCCGGTTGTTCCGGTGTTGAACCTGAATTCTGGACCAGTAACGCGATAAAGACGATTGTTTCACATTGCTAATGACTATAGCAGGAGCTATATTCGGAGCCATGAACACCCTGGCACCCCGCGACCCTTCGGCCTCCACTGCGGCCAGCCTGGGTGCGCTCAACGCCTCGGTGGCGGTGCCCGACAAGGGCCATTGGTGGTTCCGCCTGCTGGCCTTTCTCGGCCCGGGCTACATGATCTCGGTCGGCTACATGGACCCGGGCAACTGGGCCACCGACCTCGCCGGCGGTTCGCGCTTCGGCTACCTGCTGCTGTCGGTCATCCTCATTTCCAACCTGATGGCGGTGATCCTGCAGGCGCTGTCGGCGCGGCTCGGCATCGCCACCGGCATGGACCTGGCCCAGGCCTGCCGCGCGCGTTACCCCAAGCCGGTGAACCTGGCGCTGTGGGCGCTGTGCGAGGCGGCGATCATCGCCTGCGACCTGGCCGAAGTGATCGGCACCGCGATCGCGCTGAAGCTGCTGTTCGACCTGCCGTTGCTGTGGGGCGCGGTGATCACCGCCCTGGACACGCTGCTGGTGCTGCTGCTGATGAACCGCGGTTTCCGTGCGCTGGAAGCCTTCGTGATCGCATTGCTGATGGTGATCTTCGCCTGCTTCATGGTGCAGATCGCGCTGGCCGCACCGCCGGTGATGGAAGTGCTGGGCGGTTTCATTCCGCGCGCGCAGGTGGTAACTGATCCGCACGCGCTGTACATCGCCATCGGCATCATTGGTGCCACGGTGATGCCGCACAATCTCTATCTGCACTCGTCCATCGTGCAGACCCGTGCCTACCCGCGCACCGATGAAGGCCGACGCAGCGCGCTGCGCTGGGCAGTGACCGACAGCACCCTTGCACTGACCCTGGCACTGTTCATCAACGCCAGCATCCTGATCCTGGCGGCGGCGGTGTTCCATGCCAATGGCCGATTTGATGTGGAAGACATCGAGCAGGCGCACCAGCTGCTGGCGCCCATGCTGGGCGTGGGCGCCGCTGCGACGCTGTTTGCAATTGCGCTGCTGGCCTCGGGCCTGAATTCAACGGTGACCGCCACGCTGGCCGGCCAGATCGTGATGGAAGGCTTCCTGCACCTGCGTCTGCCGCCGTGGCTGCGGCGGCTGATTACTTTTTTGACAAACGCTGGAAAGCCATGATGGCCTCATTGTCTCTCAATGCGATCCCCATTGATCGCGAGGTCACTGGCCGCAAATCCTCAGAGATGATCAAGGAACTCATTGAGGATGGCTGGAGTTTGATGATCTACCCAGAAGGCGGCCGGTCACCTGATGGCTGGGGCCAAGATTTCAAAGGTGGCGCCGCTTATCTCTCGGCAAGAACCGGTGCCGCCGTGGTCCCAGTTTTCATCGATGGCACGGGTGCGCTTTTCGGCAAGGGAATGAAGCGACCCAAATTAGGAACTACAAAGGTCGTTTTTGGTCAACCATTACGCGCTCTCGACGAAGAAAATACACGTAGATTTTCAGCGCGTATTGAGGCGGCCGTAGCTGAACTTGGTGACGAGTCTTTAACCGATTTCTGGACTGCTCGACAACGTTCAGCGCGCAAAGAAAATACAAAGTTGACGGGACCCGAATACACCGGATGGCGACGTCAGTGGGCTCTTTCTGAGCGACGCGA
>OFRL01000795.1_pt1 | contig 12582 bp, 14 predicted proteins | sample 1543121 | NCBI WGS metagenome assembly OFRL01 (sample SAMN07774228, study PRJEB24372) | wastewater metagenome | isolation source: Lake Maggiore Cannobio | place: Italy: Cannobio | collected 2016-01
GAGAAGTTGTAGGACTGCAGGCAACCGCTGTAGGAGAACGCCGAGAAGCTAGTGGTGTTGCCTTCCTTGAACAGCAACGGGGTTGCCTGGTTGGCGTAGGTCGGGGTGGGCAGCGTCTCGTCAGTCGGCGCGTTGTAGATCCCGGTCATCGTGAAAGAGATGGATGGGATCGCACCTACTTCGGCAGTGAGATCAAAGGTGCCGCGGCAGCCCGTCAGCTTGTGGCGAATGCCGTCTTCGTGGTAGTAAATGGTGCAGCTCTCAAAGCCGCTGCTCTCGGGCGCATAGGTGGCGCTGGTGCTGGTGACCAGCGTCTCACTTAGGCCGCAGCTGCGCAGCACTGGGCCATAAGCCGGGGCGGTGCCTGCCGTACCGGAGCCAGCCAGCTCAACTTCAAAAGTGACTTCAACGCGAGTTTGCGCCAGCAGTTGATCAGCTTGGCCCATGTATGGGCGCACCAAGTCGCGGTTCACCGTGTCGGCAACCAGCGGCTGGATCTCAAGGTTGCGCACCAGGATCGCGTTGCTGCTGCCTGTCGGCGATGAGTCGGTGCCGTAAGTGCTCTCAATCTTCGCCAGGATCAGGCGTCGGCGAGTCAGAACTGATGCCATTGGAGGCTACCTCGAAGGTTGGATGAGGGGCCGGCTGGGTCCGCTCGACGAGCTTTCGCTTGCCGGTTTTGGGATCGACCAGGTAGCTGCCGCCCTGGCCTTTGTATTCGTCCATCATGATAGCTGCTAAGGGCTGAGGGATAAATCGGCCACTTTCGTCCGATACCTGACAGCGTAATCGCAACTGATCACACCACTAGGTTGATCTGCTTCAACCAGATCAAACGAAACTGAAATGGGTTGCACGTCATAAGCATTACCGCCCAGCGTGAGGTCTGCCATCACCTTGGCGTGGAGGCTTTGGACTGTTGCATCAGCCACTTGATCGGGGATGTCGCCGCGAACGATCACCGAGATACGAACGGTCAAGGTCCAGTCCAGCGTTGGCAAGCTGGTGTTTTGCTCAGCGTTATCACTGACAGGCTCAACCACAATCGCTGGCAGTTCGCCTCTGCTCATTGGTTCCACCCTGCTGCGATAGATCCGCGTGCTAACTCCTGTGGTGCCCGTTAGTGCGGTGCGGATCGCCGCCAAGATGGTCTCGCGTTTGGTTGCCATGTGTTAAGCCGATGCGACTTGAACAACAGTACAGATGATGCCGGGGATGCTTGGATGCGCGAACGGGCTGGTCTGGGCTGCCTCAGCATGGATGTAGGCCGTGACGTTGCTGGTTGCCCAGATCAGCTCGAGGTAGTCGTTGGTCGTCACGCCTAGCACGAAATTGACGGTGCCGATTATGTTGCCATGAACGTTGCCATGCTTTGCAGTGATGCTAAATCGGCTGTCGCTGGCGGGCACGTCCGCGCCGTTCTTGCGAAGCCAGACATTGATATCGTGAATGGAGTTATCCGTATTGCTAAATTGAATTGAGAACGTGATGCTGTAAATGCCGGGATGATCGAAAGTGATCCGCTCGTTTGAAATAATCTTCGTGCCACGGCTTGTCGTGTCAACTTGCCGCAGCTTGATCGCATAGGCCGTATTGGCAAGCGCTGCCACCTGCGAGGTCTCATCCCAGAACGAGCCCCAGTAGCCAGGGTTCCCGAAGTAGGGCAGGCCAGACCATGCCGTGCGGCCATCGCCAATCTTCAGGTTCTCAGTTTCGCTTTCAATGCCAGGCTCACCAGCCAACACCACTGGGTTGAGTGCTGCCCATTGGCTGCGTGTGTTGACCTTGAAGGGGCCACTCATGTCTTTTGCAGTCCGATTTGAACAAACTTGCCATCGTCCATCAACATGGTCTCGCGGCTGCAATAGATCCGCGCGCCGACGCCGGTGGTTCCGGTGAGCGCCGTGCGAACAGCAGTCAGAATTTGCTCGCGTTTAGTTCTCATGCCCAGGCTCCAACGGAGGTATCGGCGCCAGCGGCGCCGATAGGCCAGATGGCTATGTAGGAGCCGGCCAAGGTCGAGTAGGCGGCGCCAGACGCTAATGCTGCGGAAAGCTTGTATTGGGGGATAAACGTACCACCAGCGTTAATGCTGATTGTGCCTCTGGTTATTGCTGTAAAAGTGGCATTGGCAGTAGTAATAGCACCGGTCAAAACAACGTTTGCAGTGGTTGTATTCCAGCCAGCTGCTGTGGTGAATGTACCACTTGATCCAGAACTTGCCGCAGTGCTGTCCCTGGTAGATGTAAAAAAATAACTAATGTTGTTGTTGGTTGCAGTGCCGCCGTACAGAAGTCCAATTGTGTGGGTTGCGGTGCTAAGGGTTTTCTGGAGAATTAAAAAACTTTCAAAGGCGTAAACCGTACTTGCCTCTACCGTTACACCAACATTAAACAGTGACTGCGCGGTAGAACCATTTGTTCCAGCAAAGTTACTATTTAACCTATAAAACATCATTGACGGCGATACGCCGCGACTGGCTGGTGTGCTGTATAAAACCTTGCCGTCAAACTCGACAGCGCCGGCAGCTGCTGTCGTTAGGCTAGTGCCTGACTGCAGTTTCAGCGGCGCGTTTGACGTCGTGCCAGCAGGGAGTGCAATGGGCGTGAGAAAGTTACGGCTCATCAGCCAAGCACCACTACGCGGTAGGCGTTAGACGCAGGAGCAGTGGCAAACACCACTGCCACAGTGTTTACGCCCGTGCGCTGTGCATCCACTTCCACGTCGTCGTAGTCGCCCGAGTTAGGGAATACTCGCACAATCACGTCTCTCGTATTCAAGTTGTGAGTCACGGTATAGCTGGTGGCGCTGCCGTCACCAACGTTGCTGGATACTTTACGCAGACGACCGGACCAGCTGGCCAACTTGAGTGGGGTGACGATGCGAGCATCATCGGTGCCGGTGTCGGTTTCGGCCTGTGTTGCCAGTTCAGCGATGCCTGCGGTAATTTCACTAGCGGCGGGTGCTGCAGTTCCAAAAGCAACCCAGCTAATCGAGCTGCTGCCGATGGTGCCGTTAATTTGATCTTGGCGCCATGTCGTAGCAGCGCTGGTGCCTTCCTCGACGGTGGTGACGGCTTGCTCCAGCTCGGCAAAAGTGCTTGCATCCAGCGAGCGGGTCATGGCGGTGCTAGCACCGTTCCAGACGTAGATGCCGTTTTCGGATGCGGTGGATTGCGCTCGCACCAGCACCCGATCTTGACTGGCCATCGTGATGCCATCAATAGTGGCGCCAGGGCTGCTCAGGTTTAGGTTTGACTGGGTGGAAACACGGCAACTGTCTTTCCACGCCAAGCCCTCTACTAGCGAGTCCACATAGGATTTGGGCACCGCATCGCCAGTAGCCGACGGGCTTGGCAGGTTAATAACCTTGGAGACCGACTGGAAGTCGAAGTCTGCAAAAATCTTTCTAGCCATATCAGGTCAACCTCGCAAAGCCGGCCAGGGGTACTGAGAACAGGATAACGGTCTGATTGGTGGTCGGATGCGATACGTCCGCCTCGATCTCCTGGCTGCCGCTGTCGAAGACCTCGACGCTCGGCACAAATCCCAGGTTGTGGTTGATAGTCCAGGTGCTGGCTGCCACCGCCTGCGTGTAGACATAGGCGGCGCCGCTATCGGGGCCGTCCACCCATTGCGTGCCGTCGTACTTCAGCACCTCGCCAGCAGCCGGGCTCACCAGCGCAACATCGCTCAGATCATCAAGGCCAAACTCACGCGGCTGGCCGCCAGGTGCTGTCGCTTCAGCTGCCAGCTTCATCAGGCTGATCTCTACGAACTTGCCATCATCAATTCGCCGATTCTCGCGGACCTGATAGTTGATGCCATCAACCGTGATGCCGTCGCCGTAGATCAACCCGCCAAAGTCGGCGTAGCGGGCGGTCAGCGTGTAGTCGGTGGTCAGCACCATGTCGCCGGCGAGCACCTGCGTTGGCATATCCAAGATGCCATTAGCAGTAACGGCGCCAGCTGTGGAGCTGACGCCAAAGTCTGCCAGGAAGATGTCCAGATCTTCCGTGATCGCCATCAGCTGTACTTCTTGGAGCCCAGGCCGACGATCGTTACAGCGCCGGCACCAGTGCCGCCTGCAACCGTTACCACTGCCTTAATGAACCGCTTGGTGTTGTCAGAGTTGACCGAGATCTTCTGAACCGATGCGGTGTTGGCAGCAGTAATTGTGAACGCGCCACCGGTCACATCGGCGTAGGTTCCACCTGATGTATCAGATTCGGTCAGCTTGCCGAGGTAGGTAACGCCAGCGCTGCCAGCTTCGGCGCAAAGGATCACAGCGATGTCGCCTTCATAATCCACCAAATCGATGGCGGTGCTTGCGGTGACAGTAGCTGTCACCACATCATTAGGCAGGAAGTTGAGGACCTCAGTTTTGGTCCCAAGATTAAGAATGGTCATGGCTTAGTCCTCCGTCGGGGGGATTGTGGTTTTGATGCAGGCTCAGACTGAATTGCCTGAACAATAGTGGCTGCCACGTTGGCAACCTTGATCGCCTTACCAATGCCGATCATTAGCCTGGCGTCAGAAGGGGAGGCCTCAACGACCTCCCCAATCCGAACTACCTGGCCCGCCAGCATTGTTTGCCGCAGAACCTCGATCAACATGATCAGAGGGTGTTGTTGCCGCGGGTGAAGGATTCAGGATGACGAACAGCAATGTCCACATCTTGCATAGCTACAACCCGAACAGTGCCGGAGGTGCTATGGGTGTAAGGGTCCACCATCAGATCCAAGCCGGAGAAGTAACCAATGATCAGATCAGCAAAGTTGCCAAACCACAGATCATTAGCTGCCACCTGGTTGGAAAGCACGCCGGGGTAACCGTTGACTTCGCCATTCTCCATGATGAAGATGCCGGAGCCCGCGTCCTTCTTCGTGGTCTTCAGGTTGCCGCGCATAGCAGCGTTCATCAAATAGACAGGGCTGCCCATCAATGCGTTGGCGGTTGCCACATCGCTCTCAAGCGCCACCACCTCAGCGAAGGTAGGAGCATCATTGGCAAAGTCTTCGGTGCCGATGCCGGTGGTCAGTTTGAGGCCCAAGGGCTCGCTGTTGCTACCGGTGCCGTAAAGGCCAGACAGGTCAATCTTCAGGGCAAGAACAGTGGCCAGATCGGTGCGGATCATGTTCTCCACGTCGATGCTCGACTGGAGCATCAGGCGGCGGCTGTAGTCAGTGAAAGCGGCAACCGTTTTAGGGGTCAGGCTCACCTGATCAACAGTTTGCTGGCTCTCAGTAGGCGAACCAGATTCAGCCACCCAGTAGGCGGTGCCAGCACCGGATTGGCGAGGGATGGCAACGTTGCCGGTAAGGCCGGTCAGCACGGTGGCGCCAGCTTGATCCAGTGCCGACGCATTGCGCAGCAGGTCGATGAAGCTGCCAGCATCAAGCTCAGTAGCAACCAAGTTGCCGCCAGCTGACGCAGTGCCAACGTTTAGGTCACGGCGCAGCACATCCTGAGGGATGGTGATGCCACGCGATTGACGGCCCAGCTTTGCAGCTGCAGCGTCAGATGCTTCGATCTCAAAAGCAGCAGCCTCACGGGCTGAGCGATCGGTCGGGTTGGCTAGATAGTTGATGGCACGCAGGAAGGAGAACTTACGGCTCTCCTGTGCGGTAAGGCCAATTTCAGCGGCGCTCATGTTGACAGGCTCCTGTTGAATGTTCATTTTGTCAAGAACAGCAGCCCGTGCCTCGTCGATTGAACGACCAGACTCGACCAGCTGGCGGCCCAGCTCGCCCATGTTGTGCTTATCGCACATGGCAGAGATTTCAGCAATGCGGGAGCGCTCAGCCTCAACGGCTTCGGCCCGCACCACGGCCAGATCGGTGGCGTTGGTTTCCATTGAAGGAAGGGGATCAGGGGATGGTGCTGCCGAAGCAGCGGGTTTTGTGGGCGTCAAAGCGCGGCCGATGCCCACGGTTTTGTCAGCAGGAACGCTGACGATCGACACCTCGTAAGGTGCCCAGGCAGTGGCAACAAAGTCACCGCTGCCGCGCTCCTCCATTTTGTCAATGGAGTAGCCGAAAGACACGTTCCGTAGAACGCCGTCCTTCACATCACCCAAGATCTCTTGGGCAAAGGCATTGCGGCTGAACCGCACCCGCGCATAACCGCGGCGCCCTTTGCTGTCGATTCTCGCGCCTTCAACAACACCAATCACTCGGTCCGGGTTGTGGTTAAACAGCAAGGGTGCGCCATCGTTCAGACGGCTCAGGTCAGCCGCGCTGGCCTCATGGCTCAGGATCTCGTTGCCGAAATACCGAGCAACGGGGAACTCAGAACTGAACGGGAACTCGTAGGTGCGATCCTCCACCTCGTCAAAGGTGGTCAGTTCAGCGCGTTGATATTTGCCGATGCCAGTCATGGCCCGCAGTGCGTCGATCTTGGTCAGCGTCGAGAACTTGTGCCCAACCATCGTCTCGGTCGCCTCCCAGCCTTCATCGCCTTCGCTGTAGATCCTGATCAGCGCAGCCGGATCCTCAGGGGTGGCTTCAATGCTGAACTCAGTATCAGGCACATTCAAGCTGCCTTCTCGAAGCACGTTTTCAATTCGGCCCCGCGCTGTGCCACCGCTTGAATCCCACTGAACGAAATCACCATCGCTCAATTCATTAGGTTCAGCCCGGTCGGCAGCCATCGCGCGATCTTCTTGCAATGTCTTGATTCTATCGGCTTTTGCGCTAGCCCATACTTGACCATCATCTCCACCCCATGCCGCCCATGCAACACGGCCGGGTGATGGATAGCCGTTTTCATCGGGACTAAACCCTTCGCCTTGCTTATCGACTTCATGCCTGGCGAACCACGCCGCCATCGTGATCACCGTGTCTGGGCTCAACTCATCGCCGCTCAATATTTGGCTGGCCCGGTTCGCTGCCACCTCAGTGCCACCCGGCTCGCCGTCAGCTTTCCACTCGCGGTAGCGCTCCGCTTCGGTGCGCATCCCATCGGTTGGCATCAGGTCGATCTCAGTGCCGTTGACGTTCGCCATCAATCCTCTGGATCCTCCAGCGGATCCTCTAGCACTGATAGCTCTTCATATTCCTCCTCTTCCATTGGCGATTCGGTTTGTTCAAACGCAGGCTCAGTGCCCATTGGGATGAATGGCTGGGAGACCCCGCTGCCGTTGACTTCGCTGGGGTCAGTGTCTAGCACGATGTCCAGCTCGTCAAGTTTGGCCAGCTCTGACTGACGCTGCGTTAGCACATCATCCAGATCGCCACCCTGTTCGCTGATCACTTGCGCCAGGGTCTTAAACCCGCATCTCACGGCCGCCTTATAAGCCTCGACCTCGCGCTGCGGATCCACCCACTCCCAGCTGCGGGGCACCCACTTGCTAGCCCGGTAGCGGTCAGGGTTGGTTTCGTAACCCGGCAAATTCAGCGCACCGCTTAGCACCGCCATCTCAAGCCATGCCTCAAAAACCGGCTGATGGAAATTCTCGATCATGTACCGCTGCAGCACCCGATAGGTGTCACGCTCCTCCAGCAGGCTCAGCCGGCTGCTGCTGTAGTTGCTTTCGCTGAAGTTCTTGCTGATGCTCTCAAAGCTCACACCCACGCCAGCCGCCACGGCCCGCAGCATCGATCGGGTGAACGGCTCAAGCTGACCATCAGGTGCATTCAGATCAGGTACTGTCACGCTCTCGCCTGGTGCCAGATACTTGAACACGCCTGGCGTGAACTCACTCACCCGCTGACCTTCGTAAACCTCATCACCCATCAGTTCGCCCTCTGGCGATTGGATGAATCCCATCAGTGCACTGCTAGCACGGGCACGCACCAACTCGGCTTCCTCATAGCCCTGCAGCATGTGAAGCCGCATCAAGGCAGACGCAAACCACGTCACGCCCCTGGTCTGGCCCGGCCGCTCAGGCAGGAACAGATGGATCACCTCATCAGCAGGCACCCGGATCTTCCGGCCATTGGTCCGAGGGTTGCCCGCGTAGGTGTCGCCCGGATGGTTTGCGTAGAAGTGATACGCCTGCGGCCGCAGATACCCATCCACCTCAATGCCCATCCGAACCGTGTTGCCGTCCGCTGCCTGCGGCACCTCATCATCAATCAGATAATCGGCCTCAAGCACCTGCAATGCAAATGGCACCCGGCTGCCACCAAATGGTTGCCGGATCATCCGAATGAAGACCTCACCCGACTCGGCCATGCTGCGCGCCAGCAGACGCTCCATGTCGTGGAAGCCCAGAAGCCCGCTTACATCGCAGCGGCTTTTGTGCATCCACCGTTCCCACTGCTCATGCACTTGGCCATTGATCACCTCATCAAGGCGTGAGCCATTCAGCATCTTGATCTGGCCTTGATGCCGGATCCCATGGCCGATCACATTGTTCTGGATCGCGCGCACCGTTTGCCTTGCGTAATCGTTGTCACGCACCAATTGCCGCGCACGGTTGCGCAATGCTTTGAAACTTGATTTGATCTCGCTGTCAGCGCTGGTGCCACTTGTCACCCAGTCAGCAGTTAGCCGGCTAACCCGTGCGCCTTGATAGGCCCGACGCTGCGGCCGCAATGGCTCAAAACCCATCGCCCTAAACAGCCGCGTGCGCAATCCCATCAGAACCTCACGAATAGATTGTGCGGGTTGCCGAGCCCATTAGCAATCAAGTCTGCCATTTGCTCGCGCTTCACTTCAGCCTTGAGCTTACTTTCAAGCTGCAGCAAATCGGCCATATCGTACTTCTTGAGGTTGCGGTTGCCGATCGTGTATTCCTTCGCAACACCGCCAGCCACAATGGCGCGGATTGCTGCCTGCACCGCAGCTAAATCCTGCTCTGACTGCGACCGTCCATCAACCGCTCCAGGTGTGCCGCTATAGCTCAAGCTACGCAACACCGTCAGCTGCCCAGATCCCATCGTCACCGTGCTGCCGGTCTTGGTAGCAACTGCCTGCCAAAACCACTGCCCAGCATCAAACCCCGTGCTGGTGCCCGCGGCGATCGTAAGCCCCCATCCAGTCCCGTAAGCAGTGCCAACCACCGTTGCGCCTTCGGTGGCCGTATTAGTCCGCAGGTAATAGGTCAGCGTGTAATCGGAGCTGCTGATCGCATTGCCCAAATTATCGGCACCAGGTACATCCCGCCACTGGATCGTGTCGCCTGCTCTAATTTCGCTCGGGATGTTCACGGCCTACCAGTTGCTGACGAAGCCACTGACAGCTGCAGGAGCCGGCTGTCGTTTCGATCTTAGCGGCGGCGTCTTCCCATGCTCAAGCCTTTTCTCCAGCTGGTCCCAGATCGTTCGCCGGTCATACCGCTGGTACATCAGGTTTAGCGCCGCATAGGCATAGACCAAGCAATCCAGCGCTTCGTTTCTGGCTGATGGTTTCTTCATCCATTCTCTCGTCGGGAAACCGCCGCGGTTGTAGCGCAGCACCTGCTTCTCAGCCGTCAGCTGCTCAAAGTATTCACCCGTCGTCTTCATGTGGAAGTGCAAGAAGCCAGGCCCTGGATCGTTGTGTTTCAGCCGTCCGAACAGCGTGGTCTTCACCGTGTCGCCACCCACCGGGTAGACCAGCGCGCCACGCTTAAGCGTTTTGCCCTGATGATTCACGTCCACCTTGCTGGCCTTGCCGATCGGTGGCTTGCCACGCTGGCTCTGGCCCTTGATCGCCACCACGCCCTGGCGCCCGCGTTCCCTCGCGTACTGGTACACCTCCGCCGTGAAGTGGCCACCCGAGTCGATTGCCACCACATCAGGGCGCAGCTTGTAGCCACCCGCGTGTGGCCACTCGCGCAGCGTTACCTCATCCAGCTGTTTCCACAGCTCCGGCCGTGACGGGTCGCCATAGATCTCCTGGTGATCCAGCAGCCAGCCTTCCTCCTCGCGGCCCCATGCCCACACGCTGACCGCCAGCCGGTTGTCCTGCACGTCCACGCCCACCGTCAGCGCCAGCCCGCCCTCGGGCACCATCGCCGGCTCGTAGTGCTCGCACCGCTCCAGCAGACCATCGGCGCTCACCTTGCTGGCGTAGTCCTCCTCCCACGTCTCGCCCAGCACGGTATTGACCCAGGTCTTCAGTCGCGGTGCATCGCCCTTGGCGCGCAGGAAATCTTCAACTACTTCCTCCCAACTTTTCCAACCCAGCGGGCTGTACAGGCTGCTGATGTGGAACCCTGCGGTCTTGCCATCACCTGGCGCCGTTGCGCGCCACTCACCTGCGGTCAACATCCGCGTCTTGTTGCTTTCTGAGAAACGCTCGCAACAGGCCTCGCACTCATATTGCACCGTGCTCGGCTCGTTGTCCTGCCATTTCAGCTGCGGCCATTTCAACCACTGCATCGCTTCGCAGCACGGGCATGGCACAAAGAAACGCCGCTGATCGCTCAGCAGATACTCCGCCTCGATCCGGCTGAAGTCCTTCACCGTAGGCGTGCTGGTCATAAAGATTTTGCGCCGGCTGAACGTCGTGCTCCGCCGTTCGGCCAGCGTTACCGGATCGCCCTCGCCATCTACGTCACCAGGAAAGGCATCCACCTCATCAAGGAAGATGTACCGGCACGGAGTGGAGCGCAGACCGGTAGCCGAGTTGGCGCCGGTCAGGATCATCATCCCGCCGGGGAACTCCTTGGAGAACATCGTGTTGCCCGAGTCCCGCGATCGGGCCGGCGCGATCTTTTCAGCCAGTGTCGGCGTCTCGTTGATCAGCGTTTCCAGCCGCTGCTTGCTCAGCCGCTTTGCCATGTCCACCGTCGGCTGCACCATCAGCATCGGCCCCGGCGCGTGGTCGATCACATAGCCCAGCCAGTTGGCGCCGCCCTCCGTCTTGCCCAGCTGCGCGCCAGCCATCAGCACCACACGTTGAACCGTGCTGGTCGTGCTCAAGCAATCCATCACTTCCCGCAAATACGGCGTGCGATCCGTGCGCCACGGGCCGGGCTCAGCGCTGGCCTTGCCTGACAGCACCCGATGGTTGTCAGCCCACTGGCTCACCGTCAGGTCAGCCTCAAACCGCAACGCCTCGCGGCATACCTGCAGCAAATCATCAATCGCTGATCGCACTACCCAAGCTCTCCAATGCTTGCCCGATCTCCTTAAGCAGCATCGCGTGGATCTTTACCTGGTCGGTCTCGGCTGCCACGATAGGCGCCACCCGGTCGGGGATAGTGCGCAGGCTGTCGCGCACTCCCATGTGCAGCTTGGCCAGCCGCATCTTCAGCTCGTTCTTGTCAACCAGCTTGGCGCTCCGCTGGTCAAACTCCAGCCGCGTCAACCGCGCTGCATAGGCTTCGCGGATTGCCCGCGACTGCGCAAACGATGGGATCGCCGCCGCTTGGTTCTGCTGCTGCACCAGAGCCTGATCAATGGCCGGAGCACCACCACGCCCACCGCGGTCCGGTGCCTTGGCCGCCGCCACCTGCCGGTCCAGCTCCTGCGGGTCCACCACCACCCACAGCCGGCCTTCCTTGCGCATGGCATCGCTGTTGAACCGGCCCTGCCCAGCCCACTTGCTCAGCTGCGTGTATTCAACCTTGCGATCCTCGGCGTACTTGCGCAGGTTCATCCAGCGTTCTCAGGGAACAGCTCGCCCGTTGCCTCCAGCGTGGCGGTCTTACCCGTGAACTGCTGCCACCGCTTGACGATCACGTCCACATAGGCCGGGGTCAGCTCCATCGCGTAGCAAACTCGACCCGTGCGTTCGGCACCCATCAGCGTGCTGCCGCTGCCGCCAAACGGTTCAATGCACAGTCCACCTTTTGGCAGGCTTGACAGCATCACGCGCTCCATCATCACGACCGGCTTCGGCGTGGCATGGCCGTGACGCTCCTCGCCAGTCACCCGCCCGAACTCCCACACGTCGCGCATCACGTCATGCGCGTTGTCGAAGTAGCTGCGGGTCTCCCGCTTGAGCTGGTCGTACTCCCGCTTGAGCTGGTCGTACTCCCGCTTGAGCTGGTCGTACTCCCGCTTGAGCTGGTCGTACTCCCGCTTGAAGGCTTTACCTGCTGCAGCCGCTTGGATCTTTTGGTATTGCTCAGCCGTAGGAAACGCCCACTGCGATCTGGTGACCCAGTGACCACCCATGAAAGTGTCGGTTGCTCTATTCAGATCAGCTACTTTCCAACCGACCGCCTTCATCTCCTGCTCAAGGTAGGCGCGCAGAGGTTCCCATCCTTCCCAATAATCAGCTGTGTTTATCTTGCCGATCAGCTGATTGCCAAGCTGAAAGAACAGGCAATGCTCAGAAGCCACCGGGTATTGGTTGAGGTCTGGCGATGCCATCCCAGGGATTGCCTTCTTGTCCCACACGATCTGGTTGCGCAGCTCCATCAGCTCGCTGCTGCCAAGCCCTGCCTTGTACCAAAGCCGCCACAGCTCCGGCGCGTTGCCCCAGATGTAGGCGCTGTCGTTGTCCAGCAGGGACGGCCGGAACGTTGCCCACCACTCCATCTGGAAAGTGTCCAGGTCGTCGTTGTACAGGTTGTCATTGGCTACACCGTCCGACGCTTTGCCCATCCCGTAGGGCGGGTCGGCGTGCATCAGCGCAGCCTTGGCGCCAGCCATCAGCCGCTCAACGTCTGTGATGACGGTGCTATCCCCGCCCATCACCCGAT
>OFRL01000796.1_pt1 | contig 12564 bp, 14 predicted proteins | sample 1543121 | NCBI WGS metagenome assembly OFRL01 (sample SAMN07774228, study PRJEB24372) | wastewater metagenome | isolation source: Lake Maggiore Cannobio | place: Italy: Cannobio | collected 2016-01
CCGATTTAACCGTTAGAACGGGATCATCCGTATTATTCTTTTTATTTGCACGTATGATGTGTTGGTTAACGTGAATTATCGTCTTTTTTGGTTTCGACATTTTTATCGTCCTCATCTTCTGAATCCATTTTTGAAATCAACATGTCGGCGTAGATGGCTGCCATGGCGCGCATTTTATCTTTATCCAGTAATTTAATCACATAATAGGGGTAAAAAATAAAATAACCCAAAAAAAAGACCATCGGGATCCTCATTTCTAGACTTCAACCTGAAAAATCCTTTGCCCCTCTTTAATATATAGATTCTCGTTATTCTCAACTCGAAAATCAGGATTTTTACCAGAATAAATCTGCACCACTTGTTGCGGTGGTCGATTGTCCATCTCTACAGCATATATTCCATCAGAAACAGCAAATAATATGACATCTTTTCTTCCCGGATAAAAATCAATATGAGTAATCTTTTTGTCAGTAATGTAGACTGTGCTCGTCGCGGTACAGTCTAGACTACCACAGAGTGAGGGCAGTACTGCTGGAGACTCTTCCATCAGCCGATACTGAATTTTATTCGCATCATTCCAAATAACGACTGATCGACGAATCAGCGGTTCAGAAACTTTATTCTTTTTAAATAAGGTGAGTGTCCTAGTAAACATGTCGTTGGCGACCATAGTGGTCGAGGTAGCAGAGTCAAAGAAATTCTGGTCCCTCTCTATTTCGGCTGGGATGTCTTGTGTTTTTAACTTCCTCGGAATGAGCAGTGGGTACATTTCAGAAACTTTTTCAGCATGTACCATAATCTCCTTGCTCCACGGAGTGTACCATTCTTTTTTTATAGAAACCTGATACCGTGCCGGTAAAATATTTTCGATAAAAAAGCCTTTTTTCAAACTTTTGACATTCTTTTGCAAGATACCGTTCAAAAATATCTCAGCATCAGAATCTATACCACCTACATACATTCCCCCAACACGAACCAGTAAAAAACCTTTGTCTAATCGATACCCTTGAACAAACAAAATAACCACCGGAATCAGTACAAAAAAAAGTACCGTAAAAATATAGAGGTACCAGCGTCTTTTTTTGTTTGAAAGGGGTTGCATAGTTTATAAAATTATTTTCTCGGCGGCTCGCGATGCTTAGGCGTAACCCAAAAACCCATATATTTTCCCAAGAGAAGTCTGGTCTGGGCCTCGAGTGCTGGGATAGCACCAAAGACGGTAATCGTTAGTGGAATAAGTACCCATTGAATTGCCATGTATAGAGTATCACGTTTTTTATATGAAGTCGGTCGTGGTGGCAAAAAACTAAAAGAAACCATGGCCGAAACAACAAGGCCAATCATGGAAAAATACATAATATAGCTAGTAATTACCGGCAAATTATACGACAAAATGGTGGTACGAAATAGTCGCCCACCAAGCGCTATCGGCAACCAGCCCAAGAGAAAAATCATAATCGGGTTGGTGGCGAGAGACCAAAAACCTTCGAGCTGTGTGAGTACTGCGCGAATCTTTTTGCCGAGCGGTATCGCTTTGTTTTTGATACACGCCAAAATAACATACGGCACATTTTCTACACCCCATGACCAGCGTCTCTGCTGTTTATACACGCTTAGCATTGTTGACCAAAAACTACCAGCCAAATTTGCATCCATCGACACCGGATAGGCCAGTGGCACCACCGAGTAGTCACCATCATTTGCCACAAAGAGATTCCAAAAAATGCGCGAATCTTCAGACACCATGTTTTTTTGCCAATACCCCACCCGATACAACGCTTCAAAACTGACCGCATGCGAGGAAAAAGTTGCCAAACGTTCCGGCCGTTCTTGTTGAATCATCTGCCAAAACGTTGCAGACATCGCCACTACCCGAGAAAAAGCTGGGGCCTCCCAGATATTGTTATTGTAAATTGGCACCGGCTGAAAGGATGTCTTGTGTGGATTTGGTACTGTGAGAAAATTCCAGGTCAAACATTTAAAATAATTTGGATAGACGACGGTATCAATATCGAATGCGGAGACTAGTATATTGGTGTATGCAATCTTTTGAACATCGAATACCTGTAGACGGACTTGCTCTGCTGCATAGGAGATATTAGAACCCTTTCCTGGCATTTCGCCGGGAACTTCTTTGGGGTGTACGGTGCACAAAAAGTGGGCAAATTGCGAGCCATATTTACTCTTCATTTTGAGTGCAATGTCGCTGGCAGTATCCCCCGCTTTTTCTTCACCAGCAAGAACAATAATAATGTTTTTAGCATCCCACTGTGCCTGTAAAAGGGAGATAATACTTTTTTCTACCAACTCTTCTGCCTCATTAAAAAATGGCAAAATAACCACATGAGTGATGTGATCATACTTTAGATTTGCTAGTAGCGGATCCCAGTCGAGAGCCAGCATATACTTCATACGCTTCCAGTTGTATCGTAAATGTATTGAGAGATAGATAGTTTTAAAAAACCAATACAGATCAAAAATAATAATAAAAAGTGCAGCAAAACGAGGACTATAATACGAAAGTACCACGGTCATAACAATAGTGCCGATAGACAAAAAACCCGGAAGAATCTCGAGTGCACGATAAAGTGTTCGGTCAAAACCGGAAAGGTCGGTTGCCCGGCCTACAGAAAAATATGGGGTATCTCGATAGCTCATAGGTTCTATTTGACTTTCTTGTCGTCTGTGACAGCAAGGGTTTCTTCTAAATTATGGATTTCATCTCGAATCTCAGAAAGAATGTCCACCTCTCCTTTTATCTCAGTCTCTGTTTTTTCAAAAAATTTCTTTTCCTTCTTAATGCCGGAAAGGATGATCTGGTCTCCAATAAAGACCGACACCATGAGACCTGTCATAAGCAAGATGAGTAAGCCGATTATAAATGTTCCTGGGCCAGAAAAAATACTCGCCAAAGGACTTTGCATTTGCAAAAAATATGCCTCGAGTGAGTCGGCCGTATGCCATACCCCTCGCCAAAATAGCACGATGCCGATACCCCCAATCACCGCATAGATAATTGGTTGACGACTGAGCTTTGCCCTAGCCTTATCCTCCAGCTTGTCAAAGAAATTAACAATAGCTTTGATTGTTCCTGTTTCTTCTTTCATAGCGGTAATAGTACCATATGTTACTCTACAGATACAAAGAAATTATTTTTGTGTTAGGACCGTGCTATCCTTATTACCTCTTGTAAACATGTGAAGCGGGATCATGGCCACTGCCCCAAGTGTATCCATCAGCATGTCTTTTTGAGCATCCCAGACATCACCCTGACTGCCAAGGAATGCCGCACCCGCCGTCGGATCACTGGTTACCGCATAGATCCACTCGACAAGCTCATACCCCATAGCCACAAAAGTAATTGAAAAAAGTCCGAATGCATACGCAAGTGGTCGAGACATTTTCCCCGTACGGAGAAGGTATTCAATAATAGGAAAAGCGTAGAAACCGACAGAAAAATGTCCAATTCGATCATACATATTTCTTTCAAAGCCAAAAAAGTCTGTGAACCAATCAAATGGTACGAGCTCAAAGGTGTAGTGTCCACCGACTGTATGCCAAATTAGTAGAAAAAACATCAAAACATATGAGAGGTTTGAAAAACGAGTACCTCGAATATAGAAAATAGTTAGAATAACGGCAATTGCAAGAATCGGGCCATTTTCAACATACCAAACAGCACGTGAGTAAGGCTCAATCGCCGCCCAAATAAAGACCAGTGTATAAATTGCAAGTAAAATGTGCGGAATGTGGTATGATATTTTTTTCATATTAGTAAAAGTATAACACAACATGGGGTAGAAGCTAGATTTCAGAAGTAAAATTTAATATGGTGGGGGGGGGACTTCCTCCAAAACCAACTGATTTTTAGAAATACAGAATGCCTTCGGTATTGACACTCACCCCCAATTCATAACTCGTGAATCATACATCCTAAATCTGAACTCCACACAGTTTTCTAATGGCACTCAAATCGGTCTTTGTTAGTGTCTCATTTGTCGCCTGATTTTGTTTATACATAATAGCCTGGGGGTTGTCGAGGTGCTCCAAGCCGACCGCATGACCGAGCTCATGTGCTAGCACACGGAACAGTTGCCGACGAGTACTAAACTCAAAAATGTCTACCCTTTCTACCAAACCACTCCGGACATAGACACCCTGTTCAAAAGCCGGTGTTTGCTTTCCAATCGTATTAAATGCTCCGATCCCCATATTGAGATCCTGGGCAATACTATTCAGCGCATGCACAAGCGCATTAATTGTAGCAACAAGCGTATTGAGATTTTCTTGTTTTATTTGCAAAGTTTCTACCAAAACAGTCAGGGCTTCACGCTCTTTTTCAAGTGTTTCAAACTGTGCTTTCGGAGCCCCTCCGCGATTATTCCAATACAGCACTTGTTCTTCGTATCGAGCATTGCGAGCAGTATACTCAGCGGTCAAAACATCAAGTTGTTTTTTGTTTTCAAGATACTGTATTCGTATGCTTTCATATTTTTTCCTAAGTTTATCAAAAGAAGATTTTGTGTTTTCAATCTGTAAACCGAGTTTTGTCAGCTGATTGGTTGATTCTTGCCTGGTGTCGTATACAAGGTTGATTCTTAAACCACCACTATCTTGCTCTATAAAAATATCCTGCCCGACAGCATTTTCCCAAACCGCACTCGCCTTCCGAATACTTTCATGGAAATCTTCAAGCGAAATCTGAAAACGTGGATCGATAGTACCAATCGAATACTTAACCTGTGTAGTACAGGACTTTTTTCCAGATAGTGTTTCTTGTGTCTTTTTAGATACCACCTGTATCACAGGGGCTAATTTGTCGAGAAGGTTTTCAGTATTTTTCAAATCACGGGTAACAAAAAACCAGGTTACTGTGCAAACAATAATTAACATGAGAGCCGCAACACTTTTAAATATAAACTTGACTATCTTCCTATAGTACCTCGTATTAGTAGGAAAAAGCTAGTCCGACCAAACCCTAACCTTCGTGATGATATTTTTCTCCTTTGATTACCGTAAACGCTCGATAGATCTGCTCCGATAGAATCAGCCGTACCAGCTGATGTGGAAAAGTCAGTGGTGAAAGTGACCACACAAGCTGTGCCCGATCCCTCACCGACTGGTCGAGCCCGTACCCACCGCCGATCGCAAACACTAGTCTCTTTGTCCCAGAAGATAACACTCTTTCAAGATATTGCGAAAGATCGACGGTGCTCAATGTTTTCCCCTTCTCATCGAGTGCCACTAGCGTATCCGCATCGGCAACACTCTTTAAAATTTTTCCTGCTTCTTCTTCCACACTTGAGGCAGGAATAATGATCCATTCGATCGGTACATACCGACTGAGTCGAGCGGTAAATTCAGCCACTCCGTTCTCAACGAGTGCATCATGTTTTTTACCAATAGCAATAAAAAGTAGTTTCATTTAATGATCAGCCATTTTCCTATCTTGAATCGCAAATGCATTTTTTACTGCATCTTCAGATGTACATCTTCCTGCTAGATAGTCAACTATAATTTGTCTCAAAGCTGGAATTTCCATGTCATTCGCACCCATAGAAGAAACATTAGTTATGATCATATTAATAGTCGCCACTGGACTCGATGGTATTTCTACTCCTCCATATTCTAGTTTTGACATACCCATTAGTATACACAAAACAAATATAAAAAACACTTTTTTATTAAAAAACCGCCACACACCCAGAGACTGGATATGGACGGCTGACATGGTCACTTCCCTAGCACTCTTCACACCGCGACTGGCTGAACATTCGGCACCGCAGGATGTCTCGGCTGAGCAAAGGAGACCAGCGAATTCGGACAAACTTGCATATGATCTCGGCTTGATTGATACGGATCTCCCATTTGACCAAGCTCGTGCGCGATATCTTATAAACGATCGAGTGATGAAATATGCCGGTGATCCTGATTTTTCAGTAAAGATTAGACAAGAAAAATAACCTTTGAGATATATTCACTCAACCCCCGCGAGGACAGTGCGGAAACAGCTCGTCAACACAAGAGTTCCGCATCCGTCCGAGCTCCACAAAGGCATGACGAAAAGAAAAGAATAGTGAAAAGCACTGGGGAGCTAAAAACATATACCTACTATCACTGTACAAAAAAGAATAAGGATATTAAATGTGACCAAAAACCACTAAAGCTCGAGGATGTTGAAAAACAAATCGATATTGAACTCGAACGATATACCATCCTACCTATTTTCCAAAAGTGGGCCATTGAAATCCTTAACCGTAACAACGACAAAGAAATTGAGGAACGGACCAAAGTATATAAGACCCAACACAAATCGCTCACAGAAACCCAGAAGGAGCTAGACATGCTTACCAAAATGAGATATCGGGAGCTTATTGATGACGAAACATTTATCAGAGAGCGAGATGAGCTCAAAACGAAAATTGCCAAACTCACAGGTAACTTGCGAGGGACAGAAAGTCGAGCCGAAAAATGGCTTGAGCTTACAGAAAAGACTTTTACCTTTGCCTGTTATGCTCGGAAAGAGTTCCTGGTTGGTGATCTGAATAAGAAACGAGAGATATTTTCAGCACTTGGTCAGAACTTTTCAATAAAAGACCAGAAAATCCATATGACACCTAACGAATGGTTTGTTCCTATAGAAAAAGCGTACCCTGCGTTGAAAACAGAATATATTCGGCTCGGAATGGATAAAAGCCTATCTGTTGAGGCACGGAATGCACATTTGGCTCAACTTATTGTCTCTTGGGGTGCCGTGATATGGGATGTTAGAAATATTTTTGAAGGAATAAGTGACGCAAGCATATGTATCCCTGATTTTACACCTCTAAATCATAAATAAAAAAACGCTTCCAGGTATTTAAGCCAGAAGCATTTATATAAATCTACCCTCAAACTTTTGAGACCACTTCTGAAAAGGATGCAGCGCCACAGACTTAATGTCGCCTAAGCGTTGTCCTAATTCAGTGCAGACTGCTAAGTAAACCTGATTAGCATCCTGCTGTGGTGCAATCAAGAAAACCCTATAGCCCCCAAGTTGTCCGAGTCGACGACAGTAGTCGTAGTGGAAGTTTTCTCGCAAAGCGGAATCGATTTCTCGGCTCACTTCTTGTAGTGCTCCCTCCTCAACAGGCGTGCCGTTCGCAAACTGAACAAACAGAGTGTACTCAACGACTTGTGTAGATGATCTTTCGGGTGCCACCATCCAAAAACTAGGTTGGTGATTAACCCTTGAGACCACTTGCTTTACGACGTTGCTGACAAACTGCTCGTTGAGTTTCTCTCCGCAAATATCGACGACTTTATCTTGCTTGCAGACGAAGCGAATGAGTGGACACTGTGCCTCAAACCCCAATACCTCAACCACGTCATTGAGTCGGTACCTATAGAGACCGCCACTAGTGGTGACGATTACCGAATACCTTTTATTGACTTCGAGTTCATGCGCCAACCTGATCGTTTTACCCTCGACTTCTTCAAACTCGAAGAAATGGGAGTTGATCGACAGGGCCGACGCTTCGCCTCGAAACGGAAACGAAACGAATGCCTCAGTCGCGATCAAACCTTTCGGCTGAATCGTAACATTTGGAAAGTAAGCCCGGAGCTGCTTTACAGCTTCACCAGAATTACCATGCGCCCAACAACTAATAAGCTTCAGATTGGGCCAGATCGCCTCATAAAGACATCCGTTTTTTCTATCTCGGATTTCTTCGAGCTCACTTGCTCGCCGTGGTGACTTTTTCAGACTTTTTCGAATCAACGCGTCGACCTCAGGTGTGACCCCGAGATCAACCGACATCGAACCAGTCCGTATATCCTCAATGAGTTGGTCGAACCATTTTGGAAGAGGACTCAGGAACAAAGTTGCGAATGTCGGATTCCAGATGGATACCCACGAGAGCGACTTTTCCTGTAACAAGAAACGAAGCGTGGCATATCTGAACGCATCCATGTCTTGGATGAGAGCAAGCTCCGACGGCGTAGCCATCACTGTGCCGAGGACCCACTGTGTGAATCTCCCGAAATAAGCTCGCTCGTCGTCAAAGCCAATTGGAATACCGCCAGACGAATGACGCTTTCTTTCACCGATCGGAGTGACCGACCAGTAGGCTTTTCCGCCAAGTATCTGCGAATGGTCTCGCATCATATGATGTATCCACGGATCGATCCCCTCCTGAAACTCAGCGACGAGTGACGCCGTGTAGGGCACCAATTTTGATGCACTCGTCGAGCCACTTGATACACCAAATCTCTGAACGGAATCGGCGGTAAGCACATTTTTCGTGCCAGTCGCTATTTCGTCGATGAAGGGTTTTACATCTTCGTAAGATTGGATCGGCACAGTTTTTTGAAAAGCTGGGACCGAATCAATCGTTCCGAAGGAATACTTTTGACCAAACTTGGTCTCGGCATTCCTTGAAAGAAGCTTCTTCAGGATTTTGACCTGAGTCGCTCCTACGTTTTTACTTGCTTGCCTCCAGATCCTTGTCCTCACGGCTGAGTACAAGAACCATAGGAGGTTCGCCGTGAGGACTTTTATTTTCATGTGGTTCCTTTTTAGTTAGGTGTTTTGAGTAGTCGGACAAGTGGTGGTGCAAAATTTGACACCTTCACTCTCCCGACACAAACGAGTTCCGTTCCCGAAAGATACGTTGGGTTCCTCTCGAGGAAGAACTTGGTATGCAGATCGGGCTCTTGTGGTGGCACCGCATCGATGCTTCCTGGTATCAAGCGTTGAGTTTCCCTTGAGAACATTATGAGTCCCCTGTCGGGGTCATAGTCACTTGAATACTTAACGACTCCGAACGCATCCATGACAGCTTTGTCTTGGGTTGGAATTGGACTGTCGTGCTTTGGCGAAAACTCTTTGAAAAAGAACGGTAGGACTTTGTATGTCCGCCAGCCTTTTGAGATCAACACGTAGTAAATCTCATGCTCGGGAAATGTTTCCAAAGCTTTCATAAAGTAACGTCCTAACTCGACACCGATTCCACCGCTCGTTCTGAATTCAGGAAGCACCGTAGTGTCTCCTGAAAAAACGGCTTTCACTTTTCTGCCTTCGATCGGGATATCGAGAAGCATAAAAGTTGAGAAACCGACTATTTCTCCTCTGCAAGATTCCCTGCGAAGGAGCGCGACTGCGTCTTTCTCTTCAAGATCGTGGATAAAGTCTTCGCGACGTGTTCCAAGAAACTCGAGAGAAAGAAGGCCGAACATAGTAGCTCTTTCTGAGGGCGTCAGCTCGACAACCCGCTTGGTCTGACTGATGATTTTAGCCATATTACAATGACAATTAAGGGTTTCAACGAACAAAACCTATACTCATTACTACCATAAAAACCACTTTATTGGAAGCCTAAAAAATAAAAAGCTTTATCGTATTCGTAATACAAAAAAAGCTGTTGCGATTAGTCTTTTGCTGAGATACTGTCAACGTATTTATGAAACACGTAAATAGCGACAATCGCTAGGAGAACAAGGGCTATACCGTACCACCCAAAAGTCCCGTTGTCGTAGTTTTTTCCAAAATACACACCGAAGTAGGTTAATCCACAGGCCCACAAAAAGGATGTGATGGTGATGATTGCTACATACAACATCCGATTCATACGCGCAATGCCAGAAACTACGGGAACAAGCACCTTTACTCCTGGTAAAAATTTACCAATGAAGACAATAAAAGCGCCGCGTTGTTCGAATGCTCTCTGCAACTTCACAACTCTTTCCTCAGGAAAATACCTGCTCCTTGCAACTCTTTTAAGTCCTTTCCTGTATGAAACTTCGTAAAGGATTACGTTACCAATGACATTACCCATTGTTCCGGCAAGAACAATCGACAGGAAAGATAATTGCCCCGAAGGAACGAAAAGTCCTGCGGTTACGTAAACAAACTGACTGGAAGGAAGACTTACGATGCCATTTGTGATCATAAAACCAAAAATGGCAAAGTAACTGAAGGTGAGAATCAAGTTTTCTATATTCAAAGCAAACTCCTTGTGTTGAGGGTTACAAAATCAAAAATCTCTACTACAATTACTATCATAAAAATGACCTCCTGTATAGCTTAATCATAAAAAAAGGGTCTTGGCGTATTGGTAATACACCCAAGACCCTTGTTACAACGTAGCAACCTCAAGGTGAATAATTCTCCCGTTTTGAGGTAACACAACTTTCTCTCCAGACCAGTGCACAAGGTAGATTTTGCTTTTGAGCTCTCTCGCCGCTAAACGTCGAGCGACAGTCGCAAGCTTATGTTCCTCAGACAATCCGACAAGGAGGTAATCATGACCACGACCTGACCAATCCGAGCACGCTTTATCAATGAGTGATCCAAAGACTTCAGGATTGTCGTCCCTGGAGCTCACGAACGAGGCGTATACGAACCGAATACTTCCACCAACGCTTGGTAGCGTTGGATAACCTTTCAATCGGGCAATCCCGTTATAAAAAGGCCGAACCGCTTTCATCTTTGCAGAGTAACCTGTGACAGTCGTCTGCTTGAATGATTGCTCCCAGACACCGAGAGTTCCTACTACCCCACCTCTCTCTTTACAGACATACAAGTCCTTGGGAGAGAAATTCGGAAGTAATCCAGTGCCACCAGATAAGTCATCCAGCGTGTAGGCTGGAGCAAATTGATGGCGACCGTTCCAGTCGCTTAGACACCTATGTGCTTGAGGTAGAGTATCTTTGCTACAGGACAGGACTTCGTGTTGCAACTTACATGACACCTTTTTTCTGATGGGTATCAAATAGGTTACGAACATTCCCACAGGAACATAGGATGGCATGCCAGCTCTTCCGCTTTCGAGGATTTGCTGCGCATACCTGTTCTCGTTGAGAATTGTCGTAAAGTAGTAGGGCACCTCTCCATCGCCATGAAGGCTGTGGAGAAATTTATACCCCCTGACTAATGTCATACTACTTCGCACCTCTGGGAGGAGTCTCAGACTACTCAGATAGCCGACGGTTTTTTCTTTGCCATCGACATACAACTTTCTTATACTTCGACCACCGATACCGGCGATCTTTCTATTTTTCTGATCTTGGTAGATCAGCGTTTGATGCCTCACACTCCCTGCCCGTTCGGCAATAAAGAATGAGGGCTCGCGACTGAATGCCAGCGATATACTGCCCGGCATGTGAGCTTGGCGGAGGACGGCACGCAATGCGCCGTCCTCCGCTTCACCCGCGAGTTGGAATTTGAATCCCAAACTCATACAACAACACTTCCTCTCTGTGTCAGCAGTACAATCGCCTGTGGAGATGCTGACTCATTACCAAGCGGCAAGCCGTCTTTTTCACCAATTTCTCTCCGTAGAAGACCATTGATGTAAGCAAACGCTGCCACTTTTGCGACTGACCCACAGTTGCCTACGATGTTCGAGAAACCGCGCGAGGCGATTGCCCGATAGCTGTAGAATGTCCTGCGTGCTTCGAGGCACTCCTCGTGGAGCGCTTCTGCTGTCATCTGCTTCGGACGGAAAGGGGCCTCTCCAAACCGAAACTGTGGATCAAGCCACCACTTGTCGTTCTTCATCCGTCCCTCTCGGACAAACTGATGATAGAGCGGAGTTCCTGGGAACGGCATAAGGTGATTGAACGCAGCCATGAATAAGCCGAAATCAATCGCTTTCTTTGCCGTATCTTTGATGCTTTGTAGCGTCTCTGAATCGTATCCAAATACGAACGTGCCGTAGAGGGCGATCCCATAGCTGTGAAGACGCTTGATGAGAGGACCGTAATCCCCCATTTTGGCATTGAATCCTTTTCCCATTTCAGCCAATGTTTTAGGACTGAGGGATTCGAACCCAATAAGAACGCCCATGCATCCGCTTTCGCGCATGAGTCCTAGCAATTCTTCGTCACGAGCCATTGTGAGTGTGCCCTGACCAACCCAACGAATTTTCATCCCTCTGACTTCCCTTAAAAGCTCTTTTGCATGAGCAATGTTTCCTACGAAATTGTCCTCAACGAAGAAAACATTTCGGTTTGTAAGGGAAGCGATGTCAGCAATGACGTCGTCGATAGGGCGCGAAGTGTAGGTTGCTTTTGTTGCTGCTGTAATCGAGCAGAAGTTACACTTCTGAGGACAACCGTGTCCAGTTTCGACACAACTGAGCTTGAAGTAATTTCGCACCCCAAAGATCCTCCTGTTCGGAATGACCCATGGATGTGAAACTATTAGTGATGCTTCGTAGACAGGTTTGAGCCTGCCCAGTTGTGCATCCTTGATAATTTCTGCCCACGTATTCTCCACCCTTCCTTTACAAATGCTGGTGGCGTAGAGACGCGCCTCATCTGGAATGAGGGTGACGTGATACCCACCCAGAATGGTCTGAACTCCCCGACGACAGAATGCCGTGGAGATTTCATACGCACGCTTGGCAGTGTAAGTTTCGACAGGAATTGCCACCAGATCGTAGCGCTCCTCGAAGTTGATCTTTTCCCCCAGACGTTCGTCGACATACGTGATCTCGACGTCATCTGGAGTTAGAGCAACGAGGGTTGCGATCGGTAGCGGTTCCATCTGCCATGTTCTGACGTAGCCACCAGTCGTTTTTG
>OFRL01000798.1_pt1 | contig 12523 bp, 8 predicted proteins | sample 1543121 | NCBI WGS metagenome assembly OFRL01 (sample SAMN07774228, study PRJEB24372) | wastewater metagenome | isolation source: Lake Maggiore Cannobio | place: Italy: Cannobio | collected 2016-01
CATTAGCCGGACAACGCAATGCATCCATTGCAATTTCTACGTTGCGTTCAAGACTCCACGCATCTGCTGCGTTAATCTTCGCTTCAAGTTTTGCTTGCAGAGCACCAACTTTGTCAAAGTCGGCATCTGGTTCTGCCCACATCGCAGTAACTTTTTCGTATTCGGCAAGCAGGTCACGAATCGGCGCGACACCGTCCATCACATTGCCGAGTACATCTTTGGCTGCGTCAAGTTGAGGTTCTTGTTCAAGAAGTCCGACCGAAAAACTCGGGGTCAATCTTGCTTCTCCTGTGAAGCCGTCATCACGACCAGCCATAATTTTAAGCAGACTTGATTTTCCGCTGCCGTTAGAACCAAGTACGCCGATTTTTGCACCAGGATAGAACGAGAGCGAAATGTTCTCTAGCACCGTGCGGTCGGGTGGGTAGAAGCGCGCAAGTTTGTAACAGGTATAGATAAATTCGGCAGCCATCAGCCATACAACCTACTTGCCCGCGTGCCGTGCTAAATTATTGCGACAAATCAACTCGACACCAAAAGGGGTCAAAATGCAGCTCTTAACTCAGGCTTACATCGGAGATTTTCTATTCCGTTACTTACATATCGCCGTTGGCATTACTTGGATCGGTTTGCTTTATTACTTTAATCTTGTGCAGGTTCCCGCACTTGCGGCTTACGGCGATGAGGGCAAGGCCCGCATGTTGACACTCGACAAAGTTGCCCGTCGCGCGTTGTGGTGGTTTCGCTGGGCTGCGATTGCAACTTTGGTAACTGGTTTATTAATTACTGGACTGATTAAGGACTACTGGCAACAAAACAACGCACACAACATGACTATTTCGCTCGGCATGATCTACGGCACGCTGATGGCAGCGAATGTGTGGATGATTATTTGGAAGAACCAGAAAATTGTTCTTGCTAATGCTGTGAATGTTCTCGGTGGTGGTGCTGCTGATCCAGCGGCTGCTGGTGCAGGTCGCAAAGCCTTGCTTGCATCGCGTCAGAACTTTATTTTCTCGTTTTCGATGTTGTGGTTCATGGTTGGATCTGCACACTTCTACGGTTCAGCATTCGGTGATGCAACTCAAAGTAACGCAATGACGTTATTGATAATTGGTGTTGTGCTTGGTGCAATCTTGCAAATCAACGCGCTTGGTTTACTCGGCGGAACTGCAGCAACAAACAAGTTGCTCTGGCCATATGAGTCTCACAAGAATGCGATGATCGCTGGTGGTGTCTTATGGCTCATTCTTTGGATTGCGTCAGAGGTTCTACTCAAATAAGTAATTGTTACGATGTAAATCATGGTTGATCAATCCAACCCTGAGGACTTTGGTGCAAACTCTTGGCTAGTCGAAGAGATGTACGAGCGTTATCGCGATGAACCTGAAACCTTGTCACTTGCGTGGCGAGATTTCTTTAGCGATTACAAGCCAGTTGGTACGCCAAAGGTAGATCCAACCGGAGAAATCATTCGGCCGTCCCTTGATTTTATTCTTGAAGACGAATTTTCTCCAGTCGCTACTTCGGTTGTCGCAACTGCAGTCGTTGCGTCGGTGCAATCAGTTAAACCGCCACAATCAGGATCCGAAAAACCAAAAGCAACGCGAACTTCAGCGCAAGCAGCGCGTTTGGTAGCGGTTGCCCCGATTGAGTTAACTCCGCTCGAAGTTGTTGAGCCTGAACCATTGCGTGGTGTGTCGGCCGTGATTGCAAGCAACATGCAGTCAAGTCTTGAAGTTCCAACGGCGACGAGTGTGCGGCAAGTTCCGGCAAAACTTCTTGAAGTAAATCGAAAAGTTATCAACGGTTATCGAGAGCGCAGTGGTGAAAGCAAGGTCAGCTTTACTCATTTGATTGGTTATGCGATCGTGCGAGCAATTGCCGACGCAGTTCCAAATATGAAGCATGTGTTTGTCGCAGATGCACAGGGCAAGCCACAGATCAAAAAATTTACGCGTGTAAATATGGGTCTTGCAGTTGATGTCGATAAGGGCAATGGACAAAGAAGTTTGGTCGTTCCAGTTCTGCGCAACGCTGACACACTTGACTTCGCTGGTTTTTTGTTGACTTACGAAGACATCATTCGAAAGGTTCGTGCCAACAAACTCACTCTCGAAGATTTTCAAGGCGCAAACATCAGTTTGACAAACCCGGGCACGATCGGCACGCAACAATCAGTGCCACGGTTAATGGTCGGACAAGGATTAATTGTTGGCGTAGGCACAATTGACTATCCAGCCGAATTTCAGGGCAGCGATGAGCGAACTCTGGGTCGACTTGGTGTCTCAAAAGTCTTGACACTCACGAGTACTTACGACCATCGCATTATTCAAGGCGCAGAAAGTGGAATGTTTCTCAAGTACGTGCATGAGTTATTGATTGGTGAACACAATTTTTATGCTGATGTCTTCAGCAGCTTGGGTGTGCCGTATGAGTCGGTGCAATGGCGTGAAGACTCTAATTCGCTTGACAGCGAAGACGCGTTGCTTGAAAAGCAAATGCAGATTGCAACTTTAATTCGTGTGCACCGAGTTCGCGGTCACTTGATCGCCGATCTTGACCCGCTGCATTGGCGCGCTCCAAGAATGCCACGCGAACTTGACCCTGCAACTTATGGATTGACACTTTGGGACTTAGATCGCGAATTTTTGACTGCTGGTGTCGGAGGAGTGTCTCGTTCGACACTCGGAGAATTACTTGGTGTGTTGCGTGATGCGTATTGCCGAACCATTGGCGTCGAATATATGCATATTCAAAACACTGATGAGCAACGCTGGATTCAAGAGCATTTTGAAGGCATTAAGCGACATGAACTTGTTGTCGACAAGGTTCGTGTCTTAGAGCGTCTCAATGCGGCTGAAGCGTTCGAAAGATTTTTGTCAACAAAATATGTTGGCACCAAGCGTTTCGGCCTTGAAGGTGCAGAATCTGCGATTCCGATTCTTGACATGATTTTAAATCTCGCAACAGACAATAAAATGCAAGGCACCATAATCGGAATGGCACACCGCGGGCGACTGAATGTATTGGCCAATGTTGTCGGCAAAGATTACGATCAAATTTTTCAAGAGTTTGAGGGCTATGTTGATCCTTCTTCGGTGCAAGGCTCTGGCGATGTCAAATACCATCTCGGTGCTGTCGGCGAATTTATTGCACTTAGCGGGGCAAAAATGCACGTTGAGTTGGTTTCGAACCCAAGCCATCTAGAAACTGTTGACCCAGTTGTACTTGGCACGGTTAGGGCAATGCAAGACATGATTGATCCACCACTTGCTTACAGTGTGTTGCCGTTGTTGATTCACGGAGACGCAGCATTTGCTGGTCAGGGTGTTGTCGCCGAATGTCTGGCGATGAGCGACACATCTGGTTACAGAGTTGGTGGCACGATTCATTTGATTATTGATAACCAAATCGGTTTTACGACGGCGCCAGAGTATGCACGCTCGTCGCAATACTGCAGCGATGTCGCCAAAACAGTTCAGGCGCCAATTTTTCATGTGAACGGTGATGACCCAGAAGCATGTGTTCGGGTTGCGCAATTGGCTTTTGAATATCGTCAAAAGTTTCATAAAGATGTCGTGATTGACATGATTTGTTATCGCCGATATGGGCATAACGAGGGTGACGATCCGAGTTACACACAGCCATTGATGTACAAGGCAATCGCCGAGCGTCGCAGTGTGCGCAAACTTTATGTTGAGACTCTTGTCAAGCGTGGAGACATCACACTAGAAGAGGCAGAAAAATCGCTGGGCGATTATCAAGCCAAATTGCAAGGCGCTCTTGAAGAAACGCGTGCCAAGACCACCGAAAAAGTTATTGCAGCGAAACCACCTGCTCCAAAAGGTGTTTTGCCTCACATTGTGACGAATGTAAAACGCAAAGTTATAGATGGTGTTCTTGCGCAACTGAGTTCGTATCCAAAAGATTTCATGGTTCACCCAAAATTATTGCGACAATTCGAAACTAGAGACGCACTAATTGCTAAAAATAATGATATTGATTGGGCCACAGCCGAAGCATTAGCAATTGGAACTCTTTTGGTTGAAGGAATTTCTGTTCGGCTCGCCGGTCAAGACACGCGACGCGGAACATTCAGTCATCGACATTCAACGCTGGTTGACTACCTGACAGAAAATCGCTGGATACCACTGGCCGAAATACCTGGGGCATCTGGCCGATTCTGGGTTTATGACTCGCTGTTGAGCGAATATGCAGCATTGGGTTTTGAATATGGTTACGCACACGCGAATCAAAAAGCACTTGTGATGTGGGAAGCGCAATTCGGTGACTTCGTCAACGGTGCGCAAATAATTATCGACCAATACTTAGTTGCTGCTGAAGACAAGTGGGGACAACACAACGGACTCGTGTTGTTATTGCCGCACGGCTATGAAGGTCAAGGCCCAGAGCATTCTTCGGCACGCATTGAGCGATTTTTGCAATTATGCGCTGAAGACAATATTCAAGTGTGTAACCCAACAACTTCGGCACAGTACTTTCACCTGTTGCGTCGTCAAGCAAAGCAAGAGATAATGCGCCCGTTGATAGTTGTCGCACCCAAGCAACCACTTCGGATGAAAGAAAGCCGATCAAAAATTGACTCACTAACAAGTGGAAGTTTCGAAGAGGTATTAGATGATCCATTCGTTTCGACACCTGCAGAAATAACACGCGTAGTTCTATGCAGCGGAAAAGTTGCTTGGGACGCAATGTCTGAGCGTGATAAACGTGGTGCGAAAGTTGCTGTTGTGCGTGTTGAGCAGTTGTATCCGTTTCCGATTGAGCAGATTCGCGCAACGATCGCAAAATATCCGAATGCAAAAGAGCTTGTATGGTTGCAAGAAGAACCAGAAAATATGGGGCCTAGATATTTTGTTGATGACCGAATTTGGCCTCTTAAGCAAGAGGGGTATTCTTTGTCGCATGTCGCTCGTGTCGAATCGGGGAGCCCAGCAACTGGGTCGAAGACGATTCATGACCAAGAACTTGCAGATCTGATGGAGCAAACATTCGCTAACTAGTGACTTGCTAGCGGTGGTTGAATGGATGTGTGGTAAAGCCTTTTTCTCATGTCGTTGTAGACGGCTCAAATCTTGCTACCGAAGGTCGAAAAGAACCAAGTCTTAAGCAACTGAACGAAGCCGTACTTTCGTTCATCAAAGAGTTTCCTAGTACAAAAATTACTGTTGTTGTTGATGCAACGTTTGGTCATCGTGTAGATCGGCGTGAACGCGCCGAGTTTGATGATGCAATAAATAACAATGAACTTGTTGCGCCACCTGCCGGCGCTGTTGGTCGCGGAGATGGCTTTGTGTTGACGATCGCCGACAAAGTGAAAGCCAGTATTTTGTCGAATGATAGTTATCAAGAGTTTCACGAGCAATATAAATGGTTGTTTGACGAAGGACGACTAATCGGTGGCAAGCCCGTGCCAAATGTTGGGTGGGTTTTCATTCAACGACTTCCAGTTCGCAAGCAAGCAGGTCGTGATACGGCGTCGTCATTACGTCGGACGAAATCTGTTCGCGCACCTTCGCGGCCGATGCCTGTGCCGAAAACACCGCCACCCAATGTGCGAATTTCAACGAGCAATGCAAAGCCAGTCGCACAAAGTCAGAAGTCGGTTGCAACTGCAAAGCCAGCACCAAAATTAAATGAACTTACTCCGTTTTTGAATTTCGTCGAAAAAAATCCAATCGGAACAAAACTAAAAGGCGTTGTTGACAGTTATGCATCACATGGCGTTTATGTAAAAGTGGGCGAAGTGCTCGGATATTTGCCGATGCGTTTGATGGCCAATCCTGCTCCGCGCAGTGCTCGTGAGCATGTAAAACTTGGTGCTGGATTGAGTCTTGTGATTGTTAGCTACACACCGTCACGCAGAAGTGTTGAGTTGGCTGTGTTTGGTGTTGAGCCTGCAGGGGCGGCACGAACCCCAGCGCGTGCGACCAGTCAAAAAGCTGCAGCTATTTCTCGAAACCCAGTTCGAAACCCAGTTCGAAATCCAGCGCAGAGCAAAAAAGCCAAACGCCGACGTCAACAGCCAAAGCCAGTACAGAAAAAAGCGTCTAGCAAGAAACGCTAAGCCTATTTTGAGTACGGTGTTGTCGTGCTTATCGCCACTTGGAATGTCAATTCGCTAAAGGCTCGACTCGAGCGCGTCACTCAATGGGTGAGTGAAAATAAACCTGATGTTTTGTGTATGCAAGAAACGAAAATGAAAGACGCCGTATTTCCAACTCTGACATTTGCTGAGATGGGATATGAATCAGCACACTTCGGTCAGGGTCAATGGAATGGTGTGGCGATAATTTCGCGTGTTGGACTTGAAAATGTAGTAACAAATTTTGCACCAACTATTGAGCCAGACCTAGAGGCGAGAATTATTTCGGCAACTTGTGGGGGAGTCAAAGTAGTGAGCGTCTATGTGCCAAATGGCAGAGCACTAGACAACGATCACTACCAATACAAACTTGAGTGGATGAACAAACTAAAGCAGCATGCGACAATATTTGCTAAACCAACCGAAGATTTAGTTATTGGCGGCGACTTTAATATTGCTCCAACGGACGATGACGTCTGGGATATCAAAAAATTTGAGGGTGCAACGCATGTAAGTGCGCCAGAACGCAAAGCCTTTTTGGATCTCTGTGACTGGGGCCTTACTGATGTGTTTCGTGATTTGCACCCAGAACCAAAAGTTTTTTCATGGTGGGATTACCGCAACGGCAGTTTTCACAAAGGTGAAGGAATGCGAATCGACTTTTTGTTAGCCACCAAATCGCTCGCGAAACGTGTCAAGTCTTGCGAGATTGATCGCAACGCACGAAAAGGCGAAAAACCGAGTGACCATGTGCCAGTGATGATCACGGTCAGCGAGAAATAAAAGTCATGGCGGCACCAGAGTTAACTAACCCATTTAAAGGTTTTCATATTCGCACAGAAGATCGCTCGGCATATGACACAGCGAGAATTAAGATCGCCGACGAAATGCGAACGGTGATTGATGAGTTGCTAGCCACAACCGCACCGCTCGAAGAACTTGAACAAACGCGAGCGATCATTGATCAAGCAGTTGCATTATTGAAAACACGCCCACATAGCCACAAATATGAAGGACCGGCCGAAGGATCGCTGGCACCGATGAATAGTTTTTTAGATCGCAGTCCGATTATTGGTGCGATCAATCCGTTGTCAGTGCCAATGAAGATGGAAGTTGATGGTGACGGAGGCAGAGATTCAACTGTCATTGGACGCGCAACGTTTCCAGCGGCTTATGAAGGCCCACCAGGTTGTGTGCATGGTGGTTTTATCGCCGCCTATTTTGACGAAGTTTTAGGAATGGCACAGTCTCTAAGTGGCAACCCTGGCATGACCGTGCACTTGGCGATTAATTATCGAGCGCCGACTCCGCTTAAGCAGCCCGTTGTTTTTCGCGGACGAGTTGTTTCTATTGATGGACGAAAAATAAGTGTCTCTGGAACTTTGCACCATGGTGAAACTTTGTGTGCTGAAGCAAGTGGATTATTTATCTCAATGCGACCTGAAGTTTTTGCAAAGTTAGTAGAAATTCGCCAAGCCCAACAAAAATAAAATATTAAACAGTCACACTGGCTTGGGCGATAATTGAGAGCAAATCTGGCCCGATTTGTTTGGCGGTCATTGGTCCGAGAATCTTTCCGAGCTCATCGATGTTTGCAGGTTTTTGTCTTGCAATTAGTCTCAATTCGTGATCACCTAAAACCGCGCTCGGCAATTGCTTGATTACTCGCGCTCGGCGACTGCGCCAGTTGCGTAATTCATCTTCAAGTGAGACAACTTTGACACGAGACTCACGCTTGGGCACCGTAGTGCTTGTTTCAGTTGGAGTATCAGTTGAGCTCGTAATGTTGGATAGAAGTGCGCTTCGACCTGTTGTGCGACCTTTGCGTGTCTCGCACCAACTAATGAAGAGTTGTTGCGATGCGCGAGTTAGAGCGACATAAGCCAACCGGACTTCTTCGTCTTGCTGATCTTTGGTGATCGCTGAAGTGTGCGGCAATAATCCAACCTCGGCACCCGCGACGACGACACAATCCCATTCACGTCCTTTTGCTGAGTGAAACGTGAGGACTTCGACACCTTCTGTGCTGCGTTGATCGGATGCATTGGTTCGCATCCACGATGCAAATGTTCGACCATCAATTGCTCCAGGGTGATCAAGTTTTAGAAATATTTGCAATTGTTCAGCGACCCAGCGTTGAATCTCTGAACTTGATTCAGTTAAGACGTCAGTCACCCAAGTAGCCAAGCCATTGCGGCTTGTGCTTTGGGCAGCATCACTAATCGCAGAAGTTAGTTCTGTCGGTGGGCGAGATGTGCGAACGGGGATATTGCTTGCGACAAGTGCATCAACAATTACTTCAACTTGAATATTTGTTCGAACAAGAACTGCACATGACTTCCAAGAATTTGCTCCACCTCGTCGTGCATAACTCCAGAGCATTGAAGATATACCGACTGCTTCTGATTCGGGGTCGCCATAACCTTTAGCAACGACCGGCTCAGATTCTGGTCGCATTGCGCGTACATCGAGATTGTGTTCGACATGTTGAGCGACTGCAGTTGCTGCCGTCAAGATTTGTGGAGAGCAGCGATAGTTGTTTGGCAGATGCAGAACAGTTGTGCCACGAATTTTTTCTGGCAATTCGTCAAAAAGTTTTTTGTCTGAGCCGTTCCATCCATAAATTGCTTGCATCGGGTCGCCAACTACGAACACATCAGCGCGTTGGCCACGAATTGCATCAAATAATTCGTACTGCAAAGGGTTCATATCTTGCGCTTCATCAACAAACAAGTGTCGATAGCGCCAGCGTACGGCCTGGGCATAGGCGTTATCTGTGCGCATTGCTTCAACTACTCGTGTAATTAAATCATCCAGATCTAAAACATTGCGTTGAAGTTTTAGTTGCTCGTATTTTTTATAAATCGTGGCGATCTCATTATGTGGTGCGGGCGCGTATCTGCCAAGTCGTTTCGCAGTTTGTGCATATGTTGTTGGTGCAATTAAACGAGCATGCGCCCAATCAACTTCGATCAGCAACTCGCGAGCGCGAGCAGCAAGTGGATTATCACCGATTGCCGCTGTCATAACTTGCTGACGATTGTGAATAATTGCGGGCATCGGTTTGTGCAGATCGGCAAGTCGTTGACGCAGCAGTGCAAGTGCGACAGCATGAAATGTGCCTACAGTTACCGATTGTGAATCACGAGCAACGCCGAGATGTGTTAATCGCCGGCGCATTTCACTTGCGGCTTCACGAGTGAAAGTGATCGCAAGAATTCTTTCGGCTTGAGCGGTGCCAGTTGCGACCCGATAGGCGATGCGATGTGTGAGTACCCGAGTTTTGCCAGAGCCCGCGCCTGCGTGAACGACGGTCGCGGTTTCGGGACAAGTGACCGCGGCGCGCTGGTCATCGTCCATGCCCCTTAGCAACTGCTCAATATCCACGGCTTCACGATAGGCGGTACCTGTCGCAGTGGCTAAATACTGAACCTTTAACAAGCCAGAAGGTTCACTAAGTTTGACATGTGGCGTATTCAAGAAAACTGCTGAATCGTGGCGAACACGTAAACCTAGATTTGCACCCGCACTGGGTTGTTTTTGTGAAACCATCAGTAATTTCGATTGTGGTACTTGCGCTCTGTATCGATGCGCAGAAACTTGAGGATGGTTGGCTTAAGACCGGGGTGTCACGAGTTTTGATTGTCGCATTGATTGCATCGTTCATTGCTGTTGGTGTAGTTGCTGTGCGATGGTCGCGAACATTTTTTGTAGTCACTTCTCAACGAGTGATTTTTCGCCAGGGTGTTTTAGCGCGCCGCGGAGTCGAGATTCCACTCGAGCGAGTTAACAATGTCAATTTTAAGCAAAGTATCTTAGAGCGAATGCTTGGTGCAGGAGATTTGCTGATCGAATCGGCGAGCGAAGATGGGCAGCAACTATTTTCTGACATTCGTGACCCAGAGCAAGTGCTGAACATTATCCACGAAGCAATTAATGCGAGTACGAAGCGCAATCTAAATGTTGATCCAATTGTTGGGCAACTTGAACGTCTTGAAGCGATGCTGAATCGTGGGTCAATCACTCAATCCGAATTTGACGAACAAAAACGCCGCTTACTGTTAGGTTGAGGGTTGATGTCCGAAGTAATTGCTGATGATTCTGAACAAATAAAGTTCTTAGATCGAGCTGGTCTTCGGGGATTTCCGTGGGTTTCTGCGTGTGTTCTTTATCTAATTTCGTACGGCTGGTTTTGGGGTGTTCGCAATTCGTTTTGGATTGATGACTGGACAGGCTATGTTGCGCCGAATGTAGAAGGCGTTAATTGGGATGCTTTTGGATTTGCTCCTTGGACGCAATTTGGCGCCTTACTTTATGGTTGGTTCGGGCCAGGGTTTATGCGGCTGTGTACATTTATTGCTTTTTTTCTTTCGGCAGTTGCACTATTTGGGATAACAAAAAAATTCAAATTGCTGGATTATCAACAACGTAAGTTTGTTGTGCTTTTGTTTCTTTTGCTTCCTTTCAATTCGGCCCGGGTAGCGCTGATGGTTTTTCATTACTCGATGGCTTATTTGTGGTTTTTTGTTGCCTGGTATTTGCTGGTAACCACAAAGTCTGTTTGGGCCAGGTGTGCAAGTCTTTGTCTTTTCTTTTTGAGTTTTCAGATGCATTCGTTGTTGTCATTTTTTGTTTTGCCTTGTGCACATCTATTATTTTTTGAGCGAGTCAGCAATTTTCGGCTGCTGTTACGTTGGGTCAGAAAATATTCTTGGTTGCTGTGCCTGCCTTTTGTTTACTGGGTGCTGAGAGCACTATTTTGGCCCGCAACGAATAAATATCACGAGGTTACATCTGAGGCACTGATCGGTGTTGTGCCATTTCTTATTTCGGTTTTACTTATTCTGGAAAACTTAATTCTGCTGGCTATCAACAGGTTGCGGGGCAACTCTCAGAATTCTTTGTTGATAGTTGTTCTTGGTTTGACAAGTATGTTGATTGGATTGTTTGCTTATGTGCTGGGAAGTTTGCTTCCTAAAGGCTTGCGCCTGCTCGTCACATATTTAACTCATGTCGTAGGTCGAGACGATTGGCAAGGGCGGCATTTAATGCTTCAACCTTTTGGCGTTTCGTTAGTTTTAGTTGGATTAATTTCTTTTTTGCCTGCAGCATCCAAGAGAATGCGCAAAATATCGCAGCAAGGGTTGCTGGCCATCTGTGTTTTGTTCAATGTTTGTTTTGGTTTTGAGTACATTGTGGATTATTCAAAGCAACAGGAAATAGTTCGACAACTCGAAGCAGTGAATTTACCTAAATTTACAAACCGATACGTCTTTATTGACCAGACAACTAACTTGAATGCAAGAGGTCGTTATTATCGAGATAGAGATTGGTGGGGTCTGATTGGCACTGCTTATGATTTTGAAGTCGCAAAAAAAGCAGAGATCAGAACACAATGCAACCAAGAAGGTCGCATTGTGTTAATAAATGGGCCAGAGACTCATTGGCGAGCATTAAAAAATTGGATACAGAATCGTGATATGGGCTTTGTTGTGAAAATCGACGACACGCCTAATGTGTGCACTCCAGATTTGGAACCAAGCGTTATTCGCCAAGGGGCCATTCCGATATTGTTTTATTTCGTTAAACAAGGTGAATAGTGACTACTTTTTGGGGCTGCTATGCAACCAGATAATCAGTCGTACGATAAGTTTTCTAGTAACTAAACCAAGTTATTGAAAAGGATGAGAGTTCGAATATGGCTCGTGCGCAAGTATCACCAACGATTGAACTTGAGTACGAAACGTTTGGCGATCCTAAAAATCCAGCCCTTGTTCTGATGGAGGGGCACGGTGCCCAGATGGTCAAGTGGGATACCAAATATTGCAAAATGTTCGCCGCCAAAAATTTATTTGTGATTCGTTTTGACAATCGTGACTGCGGACTCTCGACAAAATTTGATGGGGTTGAAGTTGATCTTGGTGCAGTTTTGACGGCGGCCATGCTTGAAGAGCCAGTGCCGCCAGTGCCGTACACGCTTTCTGATATGGCTAATGATCTAGTCGGACTTTTGGATCACCTAAGAATTAAGCAAGCGCATATTTTTGGTGTTTCGCTTGGCGGCATGATCGCACAAGTTTTGACAATTGAACACCCGACGCGAGTGCGCTCACTGATTTCGGTAATGTCAATGTCTGGCGAACCAGAATATGGTCAGGCAATGCCAGAGGCAATTAATGCTTTGTTGTCTGAGACGCCGTCTGATCGTGCCGGATTCATCGAACACTCTGTTATTTATCAGATCTATCACTCAAAAAAATATCGCAGTGACGAATTTTCAAAGAAATCAGCGGCTCGAGATTTCGATCGAATGTATTATCCGCAAGGTTCGACTCGCCAACTTGCTGCTGTTTACGCTTCAGGTCGTCGTGCCGACAAACTTCGTGCAGTAAAAACGCCGACACTTGTGGTGCA
>OFRL01000799.1_pt1 | contig 12495 bp, 9 predicted proteins | sample 1543121 | NCBI WGS metagenome assembly OFRL01 (sample SAMN07774228, study PRJEB24372) | wastewater metagenome | isolation source: Lake Maggiore Cannobio | place: Italy: Cannobio | collected 2016-01
TTCCACCAATTCCACCAGCAGTTACCGGAGTTCCACCAGCAGTTGCAGGAATTTCACCATCGGAAACCACAATATCTGCCTTTGCTCCAGTTCCAGCACCACCAACCAATGTTCTTCCATAATAGGTAGAAGACGTAAAACCAAAACCAGGATTTGATACAATAAGTTCTAAAATAGAATTTTGATCTGCACCAACAACAATAGTATTACTGCCAATTCCACTAGTAAATGCTACTGAACCATCAGTTTTATTTAATTTTCCAAATGGGTTTGTATCAGTATAAGTCGTATCTTCAATATTCATACGATGTGCTTTAGCTTGTTCATAATAATAAATCCTATTACCATAATCAGTTGTTCTTGTGAATACAAATGTTGTTGTTAAACCTGCTGTATTATTATTAATAGATTGATTTAAGAAAATTGTACCTATTCCAATACCGGAAACATTCGTACCTGCAGTAACATAAGTACTTGCAGTTCCAACAGCTGTAACTATATCTCCAACTATAATACTTGTTGTGGTGATTCCTGTAATTATGTTATCAGAAATCTGGTCGAGGTATCCATTCGCTATCGTTGTCGTTATTGCAATTCCGACAGCACTTATTTCATTATTATTCTCATCCGTTATATAAGTACCACATCCACAAGCAATAGCAGACGAAGAAATAGCAGTCAATTCATATATTTTTTTATTAATATCAACAGTCAATTGTGCAATTTGTTCGTCCAATTGCGCAGTTGGAGAAATTAACTGATTAATATTTGATTGTATTGCAGTTTTAACATCACCAAGAGTTATAATTTGTTTATCTATATTATCAATTTCTACTTGATACTTAGAAATAATATCTTTTTTAGCCATTAGTCTTCAAATTCCTCTGGATAATCGTGTAAAGAAAGACCTTCATATTCAACTACTAATTTATTTACATCTTTTCTTTCTGCTGTTATATAGTAAGAAAATTCCAATTCATCTTCTTCATATTCCACATATATTTGATTATCTTTAATCTCTAAAACATATAAACATTTTGTTTTTCCGTATGGAGTCAAGTGTGCAGTAATTGTTTCTTCGTGTACCAATCCCGTCCAATAATCTGGAAGTAAAATGATTTTTTCCTTTTGCTTTCCACGAACATAAACACCACATTCTGGACCTTCAAGTGAAACATAACGAAGTCGTTGTCCTTCTTTTGTTGGATGTTGAATATCAAATGGTTTTATGCCAAAAGTTCCAACCGGAGCAGAAATAATTGAAGCACAAGTAAATGGTAGACCATTAAATCCAGCACCTGCAGTAAAATTTAATCCATTTTGAATTTTAACACCTAGGTCAATATCAACACCAAGGGTTTGAACGAAACCATTATTAAATGATGCACCATTATTTACAGATAATCCATTATTTGTTGCAACTCCAAAAATATTATGATTTCCAAGATGATTAGACATTCCAGAAACTTCAAGTGAAGCAGGAAGTGCCCCTAATCCAGGAACTGCTAATGGTGGCCCAATCATTACTGCTGCTCGTGCAACACCTGCTTGTGGAGTTCCACCAAAAAAAGAAACACCAGAATTAACTAATGTTCCAGATACAAGACCAAATGCACTACCAACAGTCGCAACAGAAGTATCAATATCACCAATTAAAACTTTTGCAAATTCTCCATATGGTATTTTAGACATTTTAATTAACCACAGGGGGATTTGAAGAATTTTTTAATTTCATCAAGACCATTTATGATTTTTGAAAGTAAACTACCATTTAAGATTGCTTCGTGTCCTTCGGTCATTTCCATACCAAGTTCTCCGTGTATTGTAGTGCTACCACCAACTATTTTTGTATCTAAAGAACCCAATACATTTACAGTTGTTCCTTGAATATCTACTCTCGGTGCCTCGGTTTTAATAGTTTTTGCTGATTTTATAAAAACAATTCCAGATGCATCTGTTGCTTCAATCTGTACATTTTTTCCCTTTAACACAACATCTCCATTTTTTGCTTCAATTACTAGGTTTCCACATTCTGATGCTATTGTAATTGAGGTATCAGTATTTTTTGCTTTTGTATGTGATCTAATTTCAATTGATTTATTTGCACTCATTTTCATACATCCTTTTTGGTATATTTGTATTCCCTGATTAGTGTCCGTAGTTAAACAATACTCTCCAATACCGTGCCCTACAGTAGGGGCATTCATTGAAATCTCAACACCATTAATATGCTGACGAAAATAATTTTCTAACTTTTTTTCAACTATTTCATTTATTTTTTGTTGAAGTTCTTCTTCGGTCATACGCAATCCACCACATTAATAACTTGTTTTTGGTCAATAACTGATTGTAAGTTTCCAGTGTTTCCAGTTTCAGTTCCAGGAAGAGTATATTTCATTACTGGAATAACCTCTGCTCCAACTCCCGTATTAGTATTTATAGTGATTATTGGACGCTCTGTAAATCCACAAATTGGATCATTTATCTTTTGTGCTTTTACTATTGATCCATTAGGAGAAACTATAGGTATGTATGTATTTTTTCCATCAGTAATTGTATCACCACTCGTATAACCAATACCAGGCGATAATACATGAAGATCTACAATACATCCCGACACTGGACCCGGAGGTTTCGGAAGTATCGGTTTCTGTAGTGCTTTAATAAGAACAAAGATATATGATTTTTTATTATCAAGTTTTAAAACAAATACTACATTTTTGTCAATATTATCTTTAATATATTTTCTATTTGTTCTAAATGTAATTTCTGATTTTTGTTGAGAAACCTCAAAATTTCCTCTCAAAGAAGCATTTGTTAATATATTAGAATCGATTCCAGTAATAGTATATGAAACCAAAGTATTATCTGGTATTTCTTTTGTATCTAACGTAATTGTAAATGAGTCTCCAGCATTTACAAAATCACTAGAACTTGATAATCTATATTGAGGATTTTTGACAATTTGTCTTTTCTTCTTAATAACAACATCAATATCTTCATTATAATCATTAAGTTTTAATGTAAACAATTTCATATCATCTAAAAGAGATTGTTTAGTTTTAATAGTCAATGAAGAAGTTTCGTCTTTAACTATAAATGTTCCAGTCAAAGAATTGTCAATATTGTCATTATCAACTCCACTAATAGTATAATCATACCTTGGTTCGTCAATCGCACCAAAGGCTTTTAAAGTAATTACAAATTCATTTCCTTCTACAATTTCATTTTTGGGTGTCTCTAACCTTAACGATATAGATGGGTTTTTATATTTTTTATTTGTTGATCCTATTCCTACTCCTGAACATATATTATTATAATTTCCACGGCAATAACCAGAACCACCAGAAATAACAATTGCTCCCGTAATTGAACCACCAGCACCAATAATAGCATCTACTTCTGCTCCTTGCCCATAACCACTATTATCAATAATCGCAATAGATAATGGTGAACTATAACCAGTGCCACCAGCACAAACCACTACATCAAATATAGAACCATTTGCTACTATAGGTACAAGTTGTGCTGCATTAGTTGAACCAAAAGCTACAGCAATTGGTGGAATACAATATGAATATTTGTATCCAAAAGGAACAGGTGATAAATCGTATTGTGTTCGTGGATTTGAAGTTTTTTCATTACATTCACCAAAAGAACTATTATTACTTCCAAATAAACTAATTGTAGCAATAGCACCTTCAATAGAAGACAAATCACCACCCAAACTTTTTGCAATTTTTTTTAATCCAGGTAAATTAGACCCATTATAAGGTTTGGCATTTAGATCGGTTGGGTTTGGTGCAAATTTTAGATTATTTTCTGCAATTTGTACAGCTGCTTCTGCAACTTCTATCTGATTGTCTGCACCTTTAACTAAAATAAATGTATCATCATTCTGGACACGAGCTAAATTAGATTTTGCGGTATTTAACGCTGTCTGTCGAGGTCCAGGTTCACCAGGTACACTAACTTCTGCATCTATTGCTTTTGATATTGTACTCAAATCTTTACTAATACCTTTTAATACATTGACTCCCTCAAGTTGTTTAGTCCAATCATCAGAACCTCTTTGCAATGCAGCAGACGTAGAAGATATCCATTCACTTGGTTTATTGCATTTAATTTCATCACAACCAATAAAATTATAAATTTCTGTTGCTAATGTGGATGCCTGATTTAAAATTCCACTAATAGTTCCCAGTCCACCAGTTAACCATTGAACACCTGAAAGAATAGGTTCAAGTAATTCTTCAATCAAACTCATCAATTTTGCAAGAATACCAGATACTGCCTGTTCTGCTGCACAAATTGTTGGATTTATTACACCATTAATCATATTTTCTAACATTTTAATTACAAAATCTATCATTACATCAATTAATTTTTCAAAAATACAAAAAATTTGTTGTAATAGAGTTTTTGTTGCTTTTTGTGCAACTGGTCCGGTAAGTGAGTGTGCTGGATTGATTTGTTTCTGTAATCCCAAAAACTTTTTAAATAAACTAATCAAACATTTAATAATACCATCTCTTATGCTATTAATAATTTGTTTAACGATACCACCAATCTGTCCAGCAATATTTTTAATAGTATTTGCAATATCTACAATTTCATTCAATAATGGGTCTATAAATTGTCCAATTGATTTTTCTAATGTATTCACAATAGCAATAAAATCTTGAATAATTCTTGTAATTCCTCCTATCAAATCATTACTACAACGACTTGGAATACGAACATATTTGGTATTTTTAATTTCAAATGCAGCCGCAGCTGAAGATGGACTATCCGACCAAAGACAAAATGCTTTATTTGTAGTTCCTTCTACAGTTGATGTTCCTGGTAATGCAGGAATTTGTGGTAATGATTTTGGTTTTACTTTTGGTATATTAGTAGATGGTATTTTAATTTTATTTCCTTTATAAAGAGGGGCATTTTTAAATTCAGTTTCTCCCTCTGCTCTTTTTAACTCGTCATTTGTGCTTTCTTTTACGTTTGCATTTCGGTGAAGAAGACCAATAATAACTGGTTGTTGTGCATCTTCTCCATCCAAAAAGAAACCAACACAAGTTTCTCCACCCTGAAGCAACATTGTGCTTCCATTTGCTGCATTTCCTGAAGCAGCATCCAACATCACTTGAGCCCAAGGAAGATCATTTTCAGATAACTTATCATCAAATGGATGATAACCAATAATTCTTACTTTACATCTAAATCCTTGCTCTCCACTAAAAGCATTTCCTAAATTTTCCTGAAACCAAGTATCTCGTTTAGCGACTCTACCAATCCACCAAACAAAACCATCTTTACCGAGAATACCAGATTTTAATAAACTTTCTTCAATCATTGATTTGGTCCATATAATCCATAACTATCCCTAACTAATCGTAATGATGTAAGCATTTGATTTGGTGAAAAATAATGTCTCAATTCTTTAATTAAATAATTTCCACTTTGTTCTTTATCCACTTCTCCCGTTTGTGCGGATTCCATTTGTGGAAATTGTGCATAAATTATATCACCAGCTTTCAAATTTATATTACAAGGAACATTCATATTTAGTGCTTGAGTAAACAATAAATTATACCTCGAAAAAGATTTAGCCATATCAGCATTATCTCTTCCACTTTGGGCAAAAGTTCCTTTCGAATCTAAAATTCCATGATCTGATGCTCGTACTAAAATGCGAGTAATCGAATTACCAAATTGCTCTGATATTGCAATACTTTCATTTCCTCCGAGTGTCTTATCTCCAAGTTCATCCTTTAATTTATACTTATAAATATCCAATTCTTGAGTATACATATTATAAAAATAAGTTTTATTTACATACATTCCAACTCTTAATGATTTCATCAAATCAATATTTTTTTCATAATTGTAATTTAAAATTTCAAAATTATTATTTAAGTTATTAGATTCAATCATACCCTTTCCAGAGTAATTATACTTAAAAATATTTTCTTTATTTGAACTGGACGACTGTAGTTGCGTATTTGAAACTAAACTATCAATACTTCTAAAATTAAATCCATCTTTATTTTCGTAAAATAAAAATCCAGATGTTCCCTTTGCTTCCTTTCCGGAATTTCCACTTTTTGAATGTGCCGAAATTGATTTTGGACCCAACCAAGTTAAAATGTGAAATGGTTTTTTATTATTTCCAATAAAACTATAAGTGTTTGATGTTTGTTCAATTTTTCCTATTTTAGTTGTTTGTAAAGTATTTGTTAAAATATCCTCAACGTGAGTATTAATATTTGAATTATTATACTTTTTACAGCACCTTACGGTCTCATTTTGTAATGCTTCTTTTGAAGTTAAGTGTAAAGTAAAACTTTCACTTTGTTTTTCTGCATCTAAATTACTTACTTTAGTTACAAACATTGCTTTTTCACCATCCAATCTAAAATTACCAAAAACCGTTTCAATTTCCATCGCAACACTTTCTCCTCCACGAATTGGAAGTCTATTAAAAATAGAATATCCATTAATTAATTTAATTGTCATTGTAATACAAGGGGACAAAATATCCTCAAAGTAATTCATTTCAAGAATTGAGTTTGTTATATCAATTGGTTTCTTGGAACCATCTAATGATGTGATTGCAACGTATTGATATCTTAAACCGGATACTGCTATAGCCATTATGCTGCCGAGAGATTAGTAAGAAGCATTGTCTTCCATAAACTATTTAATATATCACCTTCACTTGGAGATACAACAACAACTCCGCCACCACTACTTTGACCACCACCCATTGGAATAGGAACTGGAACAATAGAAGGTCGTGCTGCAACTTGTGGTTGCATATTTCCCATTAATACTACAGTTCCTGGTGTTTGTGTTTGTAATGGTGCAGCAGCAACTGCTGCTGGTATTGGTTGAGTTGGTGCTGATACAACTCCGCCAATTTTAGAATAATCACCACGAAGAGCAACATCTACATTTGATTTAATTGTATCTATTTTCTTTTGATTTTTTTCTCTCAAATCACGAACATAAGCATTATACATTTCCTTATATTGCTTTACTTTCGGATCTATTTTTTCTGGTGTTTGTTCTAAACCTTCAAATCCACTTGAACTTGGATATGTCTTTTGTCCCAAAAGTTGTGCTTTTAATTTAGGATCTTTAAGTATTTTATCACCATCTTTTGTTCCTTTTATAAAATCTTCAATTGGTTGTTGTTTTTCTATGGTATTGATTTTTTGGTCTGGTGCTCCTTGTGAACCTTTTTCTTTAACTACTGATTGCTCACTTTGTTGTTTTGCTTTTTCTTTTGTTAAAGGAGCAGGAATTTTTTGCCCAAGACCAGAAGAAGATGGATTTACTGCAATTCCACCACGATAAACTTCAAAGTGCAAGTGGGTATTTCGTCCGTTCTGTCCGTTTGGATATAAATTAGCAATTTGTTGTCCTCCATATACAATGTCTCCAGTATTCACAGAAGGCGAAGTGTGATAATACCTTGTCTTTAGTCCACCTCCATGATCAATTGTAACATAACCATTATATCCATTACTAACTGATTCTACGACTTTTCCAGTTTTATACGCAGCAACTGGAGCAGCAAGATCTCCAGACCATTTAACCATATCCAAACCAGCGTGAGGTCTGTTTCCCCCATCTCTTGGTGCACCAAATTGTTGATTTTGTGATTTTCCTTCTTCTCCTCCAGGTAATGGAAAAAAAGTATCTCCACTTACAGGTCCATCATAAGTTTGAGTTGATTGATTAATTGGTGGATATTGCTCTGGTTCTTGGTAAGGATTCATTGACCCATCACCTTTGCCAACATTTTTATCGCCAGGACCAGTTCCAGTTACTCCAAACTTTAATTTCTCAAACTTACTTACAACTTTATCAAATTTATCAGTAATACTTACAAATGTAACATTACTTGCAGATGCTGCTTCTCTCTGCGTTCTTTCTTGCTCTTTTAATCTTGTTTCTATTTTATTTTTAGGTTTTTCTTGTTTTAAACCAAGTAATGTTCCTTCAAATGCACCAAATTCTCTTGCAACGTCAATACCAACTGCTGCCCAACCTAGAATTGGTATTGCACTTAATGCAGATAAAGATCCACCAACAATATCTCCTTGACTAAATCTATAACCAGAAATACCTAAATTTACTACAGTAGCAAGTCCGGGTATCATTTTTGATACAAGTTCTCCACCTTTTGTTGCAAGTTTTCCGCCCCCTTTCATTGCAGCAATTTTGGCAGCATCATCTGCCCCAGTTGCAATTGCTCTTGGTGCTCCAGTTGCAATATGTTCCCATCCTTTAACGACACCCTTTCTCGCCATGTCTGCTGCTGGAATTGCTGCTTTTTTTGCTGCTGGAATTGCTACTCTTGGAAATATTTTAGAAATAGCATTTTTTCCAAACCCTTTAACTGCATTTATTCCCTTTCCTAAAAATCTAACTCCCAATCCACCAGCAGCACCACCAAGCAATAGGCCAAGTATTCCACCTCCGCCGCCCCCTCCACCAAGAGCAGATCCAACAGAAAACTCAAGATTTTCTACTTTTTTTACTTTAGGTAACTTTATTTTTTTAATATCTTTATTACTCACACCTAACCAATTTACAAAAGCATCATAATCTTTTGCCCCTTTAGATAAAGGACGTTTAGTTTTTACAATATTATTTGCAGCAGTTAATAGTGGAGAAAAAGTTTTAGTTTCCATTATCCGTCTACAATATTATAAACCATTCTTGAATATAATGTTAAAAAGTTATTTGGATTTGATGAAGGTAAAAATGGAGCAGTTGGTCCATTTTGTTTTGGGGAAGGTGGTGCAGATATTTGACCTCCACCTCCAGATGGTGCTGGTTGAACTTGTGATTGTTGTTGTTCGAACGGAATAACTTGTATTGATTGTTGACCTGGTGCTAGTTTTTGTGTTGGTGCCTGTGGTGTTTGACCTGGTGCTGGTTTTGGTGCTGGTAGTGTTGGTGGCGGTGGTGCTTGTCCTGGTGCTGGTGCTGATGCTGGTTTTGGTGCTTGTCCTGGTGCTTGTTGTCCTGGTACTTGTTGTCCTGGTTGAGGTTTAGGAGAGATAGATGATGCTTCATCAAATCTTTTTCCTACTGCAGTTCCCCATTTTGTTATTGGAACGTTCGCACCATCTCTAGGGATAGTTCCTGTATTAATATAGGAAGAAACGTTTCCTTCTCCAAGTTGCCCCATACCAAGAGCCACTGTCCTCTCTCTAGGGGACATAGTATTATATTTTGGAGATAGTGATTGTAACCTCCTATGCATATATACTGTCCTTCCCATATAAATTTTTTCCTGCAATTCTGGATTATTTAAATATTCCTCTTGCGATGGCACAGGAATCCCCATTACTTTTGCGGAAGATGCAATCTCATCAGACCCCATTTGATATCTTCCAGCAAATCTTGTACCTCCACCTCCCATTTGATTATATCTTGCCCCCTCAACGTCTGCCACACCCTGTTTTAATGCATTATACTGTTCTTGAGTAAGTCCCAATTCTTTTAATGCCTGGGTATCGTCTTTTATCGTTATCCCAGGATTACCTCCACCGCCGCCACCGCCGCCACCGCCGCCGCCGCCGCCACCGCCGCCACCAGGAGAACCAGAAGGTTTTTGACTTCCCGAAGGTTTTTCACTTCCCGAACCTTTTCCTTTCATTAAACTTTCAATTGCTTTATCAAATCTATCTAAAATTGAATTAAATTTATCAAGAACATTTCCAGGAATTTCTGGTGTAGTACCTCCAGGTTGAATATCTTCATCACCAGGTTGCGAAAGACCACTTATAGCAGCACCAGTTCCAAGAGCAGCAGCACTACCTAAAAGTAATTTTGCAATTCCACCACCACCTTGTAATCCTTTTGGTATTTTTGGTAATAAATTTCCTCCTTGTTTCATTGCAGGACCAGCAACATTTGGTGGTCGTTTTCCTCCCATTCCAGGAATTAATCCACCAACCAATCCACCAAGTGCTGACATTATAGTACCAATTATTCCACCACCTCCACCACCTCCATCACCAGAAAGTCCAGATATTTGTTTTATAATTTTGAGTATTACTTTTCTTAATGACTTTGCAACCTCAAAAGTTTCAGCAAAAGTAGTTTTTAAATTATCTACATTTTCTCTAATCCTGTCTAAATTTTTCTTTGAGCCAAAGAAAGTAATAAAAGCAAGTGCTTCTTTAATTCTACCAAAAAATCCACCAAATGGTTTAATTCCTTTTTCTTTTTTCTCGGGTGTTTTTTCTTTTTCAGTAGTATTAAAGATATTACTTACTGAACTAGTACTAAAAATATTTGATGCTAAATTACCAATTAATGATTGTAAGTTATTTGGTTTTGGTTTTATATTTCGGTCAAATCCAACAATTTTATTTTTCGCACCAGAAACAATAGAGTCTCCTATAGGAGAATTACCAGAAACAAAACGAAGTGCTTGTTCCTTTGTTGGTTTTTGTTTTCCTATAATTTTTTCTGGACTTAATGTGCTATATTCTGCTAAAGGATCTCCTTTTTCCTCTAACATTCTTTTAGAATAATCAGCAGGATTTTCACCACGATAAAAAGTTCCTCTAGAAATTGTTCTAGAAGAAGGAACTCCAAATCCTCTATATGATGACAATCCCGGCGAATTCTTAAGCATTATTTTGTTTTGCCTTTAAGTTTTCTTCTTCGATAAATTGGTTTAATAATACCAAGTAAATATCTCTTTCCCAAGGAATTAGATTTTCAATCTCCGTCAAAGAATATTTATGATGCTGCATCAGAGAAAAATTAATCTTAAAATATGACTCAAGATCCATATGAGCCATAATTAGCCGAAAAAACTTGTTAGTCCCTCTAATGTAACTTCGCTTTCTACTTTTGTATTTGGATTAGTCACTTTAATAGTATGTGCAAGTTTGGGCATCGTATTAAAGAACTTTTCAATCTCTTGAAACTGTTGTGATGTTAAAGTTTCAATCCAATCATTCAGTTCCTTTTTAGTGCAGTCTGCTGCTGCCCAACATTCATCGGCATTAAAAACCATATCAATACAAGAAGAAACAATATCAAATGATTTTTCAATTGATGACATATCATTTGAACTAAAATTAAAGTTATTTTTAATAAATTCATTCAAAGATGGATACTTCATTCTTAGAACTAAACCTTCCCTCAAATCAATATCTGTCGTGTGGAATTTATCTTTTTGAATTTGTATTTCATCAATATAAATTTTAACCGGAACTTCGGTAATTCCGTCATCACTACAAGTTACAATTAGTTCAATTACTTCTCCAACTGATTTTCCACGAACATTTAAGAAAATATATTCAATATCAAAAGTAGGAAGTTCTTCTACTTTAATTCCCTTTGTTATAATACAATCTTTTAAAACTTGCTTAATTGCTGATGTAATTTGTTTTACATCTTGACTTTCAAGAGCAAGAATAAGTATTTTTTCTTCTTTGACTAAAAATGGACGATATTTAATTGCTTTCCCCGTAGATGGCAAAACCAATTCATATTGAGGTGTAGCAATTTTTGGTAAAGGCATTTTATATATTTTCAGTAATGTTATTTATCTTTATTTTCTGGTATTATTTTTAGTTACAGTATAACGACTATAACTAAAATTGACTGTTGTTTTTGTTATAGTACTTCCCTCATAAGATAATGGAAGTGCTGTAAGATTTGTAGGAAATGCATCAGTAAAAAAATAAGTCATCGAAATTGGACCTTTGGGTTTTGAATTTTTATTATTTGGATTTTTAATAAAATCTCTTTCAAATTTTGTTATTGCAATATTTTTTTTATAAGTATCTGGATAACTAAATCTAAAATAATTTTCCTTATCTCTATATTTTGAATCTGATTGTCCTGTTGTTGAACCTGAATATTTCGACGTTCCATTCGACGTTTTAAAATAAAGTGGGTCAATATAATTCATCCATTCTTCGAATAAACGAACTACATTATAATCCGAATCTACATAAAAAGTTAAATTAAAATCACTATAAATTCTACGAGTTGGAAATCTTTCAATTATACCCTGACGACTTCCATATTCCTCACCCATATCAAAAGTAGAACCGGGAAGTGTTGCTTCTGCGCAAAGAAAATCATATTGTTCTTGTTTTTCTGTCCCCAATAAACCACACTTAGTCAAATGAGCAGTTAATGGTGTTGGGTCACCCAAAAGTAAAGATACTTTAAATTGACTAGTTAATGAAAGACCACCAAAAATAGTTTGTATTTCTGGAATATTAACATATAAACTACCAATAGCATCATTTGAAGCCATCTAAATATATGAATAAGGATTATATACTATGTATGTCCGCAAATAAAAATTACAAACAGGGAAAGTTCAAACCAAAGAATCCCGAAAAGTATAATGGAGACCCAACAAATATTGTATACCGTAGTTCTTATGAACTCAAAATGTTTCATTATTGTGATTTGACTGAAAATATAATTTCATATCAAAGTGAA
>OFRL01000800.1_pt1 | contig 12487 bp, 10 predicted proteins | sample 1543121 | NCBI WGS metagenome assembly OFRL01 (sample SAMN07774228, study PRJEB24372) | wastewater metagenome | isolation source: Lake Maggiore Cannobio | place: Italy: Cannobio | collected 2016-01
GGGCTCCAGGGGCTCGGGGGCTCACTATAGTAGATTTTCCACCCGTCTCAGGCTGGTCCGTCGATTGCTTGAGAGAGACGGCGAACGTAATTGTAGTTTCCTCACCGCCCCTAGCGGCAGAGATCGCTTCAACCAAGAGAAGCCCATAATGCTCGCCGAGCCAGTCCATGAAGAATTTATTTGGGACCCCCAGGTGAGCCCTGGAACCCTCAATTCTTTCAAGATGAATTGGCGTGAACCATGTATCGTAAGCCTGCCAAATAGCCATACTAGTCATTATTGCCACACCACTCTTTACTCGCAGACCTATTCATACCTGTGGATAACCTGTTTTTTCGGATTGTCTGTCTTTCTTGAATCTAAACTATTCCACCTTAAAAGAGCGGGCGCTAATAATTTACCACCACAATTCACACAATTTACCAACTCTTTATGCGGGGGTTATCTAGAGCAAACCCCCTACTGTCTTCACATGGACAGTGCGTGGGATTATCCATAAATTCAAGGTCTTAACTCCTACCAACAATATTCACAACCCTTACTCTTACTCTTACTCCGATGACTAACTCTTTCTTCTTTATAATAAATTAGAATAAGAACCGTGAATATATTTATATAACAATGACCTGTTCCGATGAGAATATTTTCTCAATCAGGTCGTCATACGAAAACCCACTCATCGCTGCAATAGACTCAAGCGAAATAACGGTCATATCTGACTCAGGTGCATGAAAAAGCGAAGAAGAGATCTGGCCTGGTCGTTGTCGGAGGAGATAAAGCATCATACGAATAACCCCTTCTAAAACACGAGACTTCTATCCATCGTTCGAATTAACTGCCGAATTTCATCAGCAGTACGAATTGTTATCGAAAAACTATCAGACCAGTTATTTATGTCGACTCCCGGTTCAATAATAAAGGGAATGGATAGATGTTTAAATGAAGGAAGGTATTTTTCGAGGACATCTACACCTAGAATCTCCTCAGTGTCTTTCATTAAAAGACGGGAAGCTAAACCTAAAAGGAAGACGGTCGTTTCATGGTCTCCAGCGCGAAGACCCAGCGCAACACGAAGGGCTTCAACGGGGCGAGCCGTAAGAAAAGGGTCTTCTGAAATCACCACAGCAATACGTTTCGACATAAAAACTAAAAACTATAAAAACAACGCTTACGTAAACGCAAGAAAACGATCACAGCGATCAATAATTCCAGACAACACAACCAATCCGGACAATGAAACCCTCGAGTCGACAGTAGCGGTTGCCACACCATGCTGTTGACACCCATAGGCACAGACGGACAGTTTCACCCCAGCATCGATTAAGCCAACATAACGTGCGTCCGTGACCACCTGGACCCCCTCATCAAGAAGGTATAAATAAACCTCAACGCCAGAACGAAGTGCGGCATGAGCCAACTGAAGAACAGTTTCAACGCTGGGATGAGAAGGGGCTGTGGATAACAAAAGACCGAGTTTGCGATTTGCCATAAAAATAAAACAAATAAATTAATACAATCAATAACTTATAGATTTTAGCAATTACGATCGTACGGGGTTTTATAGGTAAAGTCAATTCAAAAAATATGAGTTTTTACGAGGAGATAGTGCGAGATTGCAGGAGGGAGGCAAGGCCAATTAAAGGGAGGTCTTCCTGGGCTTTAGACTCCAAATTACGGAGGATGACGGAGCCACGATTTACTTCATCATCGCCCAAAAGAATGGCATATCGGCACTTCGATCGATCAGCTTGACGTAAATGGGCCTTGAGCGTAGTGGCGCGATAATCACACTGGGTCGATAGGCCCAATCGGCGAAGCTCGTCGAGCAGGACGAGTCCGAGCTTTGCACCATTCTCGCCGAAGGCCGCGACATAATAGAGACATTCATTAAGTGAGGTCGAGGCTGTCTCCGGGAGCATCAACGACACACGTTCAAGTCCGACCGCAAACCCAATAGCTGGAACAGAGGGTCCGCCGAGCGTTTCCACTAGTCCGTCATAGCGGCCACCGGCGCCAACCGCGTTTTGCGCGCCTAAATGGGTCGAGGTAATTTCAAAGCTCGTCAAGCAATAGTAGTCGAGCCCTCGCACTAAACGAGGATTCAGCGTGTAGGGCACCCCGATCGCCTCGAGGCCAGCCAGAACTAGATCGAAATGGGCGCGGGCTTCCGGCGCGAGATGGTCGGTCAGCCTGGGAGCCGACTCGGTCGCGGTCCGGCATTCCAGTATCTTGCAATCCAATACGCGTAGAGGATTTGTTTCCATCCGGCGCCGACAGTTGGCGCAGAGACTGGCTTCCTGTTGTGCGAGGAATGCGAGGAGAGTCGGTTTGTAGGCTGCCCGGTCGCCGGTGTTGCCCAAACTATTGATCTCGAGCGTCAGATCCGGCAAGCCCAAATCTGAGAGCAGGTGCCAAAGCAGGGCGATAGCCTCGACGTCCACGCGCGGATCCGCCGTGCCGAACGACTCGATGCCGAATTGATGGAATTGTCTGAGCCGTCCGGCCTGGGGCCGCTCGTGGCGGAACATCGGCCCGATGTAAAAATATTTCTGCGGAAGGGGATCGGCCGCCCGATTATGTTCAATAAAGGCGCGGACCGTACCAGCGGTGCCTTCTGGGCGCAAAGTTAGCGAGGTTCCGTCTCGGTCCGGGAAGGTATACATTTCCTTTTCGACGATGTCCGTCGTCGCCCCGATACTTCTGGCAAAGAGCGCGGTCAGCTCGAAGATGGGGATTCGGATCTCCTGATACCCATAGCAAAGCGCCCAGCGCCGGGCCGTCTCCTCGATGAAACGCCACCGAGGCGTCTCCTCCGGTAGGGTATCCTTAACACCCTTGATGCCTTTGATAGTGTCCATATTCAGGGAACGTTTAGCAGGATGCTGAAAAGGCTCGCCGTCTTTGCGCTCGCCTCGAAAGGACTCTTAATGTAGCTAGGGGCTACACCCCCAGTGCTTCCATCTGCCATGGCTTTGCTGACGGCCACCTTAGCGATGGGATGAGGGCAAGTCAATGCAGGGCAACAGCTCACACGTCACTTGTTCTGTGTCAATTTGGTTCCGAACCAACATTTAAGGTATAGTTCCCGACTTGTCAGGAGCTCCGTAGAAATCATATGAGCACAGATCAACCAACCCGTCGCGTCATCGCACTGGCGCCGATGCCTCCGGAAAAATCGGCCTATGCCCTGGCCCGGTACAGCCGCTCACCGGATTCAATTGAGAGCAGCCTCCGTTGGGTCCATGGCCATTCGGCCGAAAAGTTCTGGGACCAGTTCTACTTCGATTACGGCCATGCCTCTATTGCCGATCTGGGTCACGTTATCATCTGTTTCGAAGAGATCTCCGAACTCGCGGCGATCAAGCTTGAAGACGAGCCCCTGTGGGACGGCCAGGCGAAGTCGAGTCGGTATCAGAACTTCATATCCGGCGCCTGGTTCGTTCCTGATTCCATCCGAGGGACTGAGACGGAGGGTACCTACCAGGGCATTCTCCGCAGCCTCGGCGAGGTCTACAAGCTCTTACACCAACCCCTGATTCAATTTATTTCGGAACGCGAACCGTGCCCTGAGTCGATGAAACCAGCTGACTATCAACGAACGATCGCCGCGCGGGCGTTTGACGTAACGCGCTATCTTCTGCCCCTTGCAGCGAAGACGAACGTCGGGCAAGTCGTGAGCATCAGGACCTTGGAGAAACAAATCACCAGACTCTTATCGTCGCAATTGCCGGAACTGCATGCGACCGGAGTCGATCTTAAGGATGCGTGCCAACGTTCACCCCAGAATCTCTGGGGCGAACTCTGTGGTCAGCCTGGCGCGCAGGAGCCCCTTGCGCCGACGCTGGCGCGCCATGCCAAGGCGAACAGCTATCAAGCGTCGGTTTATCTGGATCTAGCTAAATATGCGAAGGCCGCGCTCATGGGAACAGGACTGGATCAGCCGGCCTCCTGGGGCGAACCGGAACCGGTGGACCTTATCGAGTCCCACGACCCCATCGACGAAATCGTTACGACCCTGCTGTACCGCGTCTCTCACGCGCCCTATCGGAATATCCTAGCGGTTGTCCGCACCTGGACGGAGAAGCAGAAACAGGACACCCTCGACGTCGCCATGAGCGCGCGTGGCCCCTACGATGAACTCATTAAAGAATTCCGCAGCGGCTACGCCTTCACGTTTGACGTGTTAATGGATATCGGGGGCTGGCGCGATATGCATCGGCACCGGCGCTGTCAGCAGATCCAGCAGAACTTTACGACGGTGCACGGCTATGATGTCCCGCCACTGCTGGTGCAGGCGGGATTGGATCGGGAGTACCGGCAGGCAATGGACGCGGTCCGTTCAGATATCGAGCAGCTTAAGAAGATTAGCGCAGAGGGATCGCTTTACGCTACGCCTTTCGGCTTCAAGGTCCGTTGCCTTTTCAAGATGGACTATGCCGAAGCTGAGTACATTGCGCGAATCCGTTCCGGTGTGAAGGGCCACTGGTCCTACCGGACTATCGCCTGGCTGATGAAACAAAAAATCGCCACCCGCTATCCCCTGCTCGGAGATCGCATGCAGGCCACCTCGCCCGACATCGAGGACACTCTCACCAGATAGACTAGGCCGACTCCGATGACCGATTATCAAGCACAATGTGAAGCGACCCTGCTAGCAGGTCAATGGGATGAAGCCTCGTCTACTGCGCTAGCCTGGGCCCGCCATTCCACCACGAGTACAGCCAGCGATCCGCGACCCCATTTCGCGCTGAACGTCGTCTATCTGTTGCGCGGAGAGTTTGCCGACGCGTGGAATACGCACTCTAAGTGCCTACAAGAGCCGGACGACATTGTCAGGGTCAAAGAATGGGTCGAAGGATTCGTCGCAGGCCATTCGGAAGAGGCCAATGCCCATCTTATAATGGGTTTATTTCTGGCCCAGTCAGGCCAGTCCGAACAGTCGATCGCGTCCTACAAGGACGCAATCAAACTCGCACCGCAATCCGTTTATCCTCATTACTTTCTTGCCCAAATCCATGAGCGGGCCGACCATCTGGAAATGGCCATCAAGGAATATCGCGAAGCCGTCAGACTGGACCCCTCCTATGTGCCGGCGCGGACCAACTTGGGCGTGGCCTATCAAGAACAGGGCCGGTTAGAAATGGCGATCCCTCAATATCGCGAAGTGATCAAGCTGCACCCTACCGATGCGGTGGCCCATGCCAACCTCGCCTGCGCGCTTGCCGAGCAGGGCAAGTTCGAGCCAGCCCTACAGTCCTACAAGGAAGCCCTGCGCCTGAACCCCAAGGACGCTGCGGTTCATTTCGCCTTGGGAGGTTTCTACGATACGCGGGGCCGTCTGGATCTGGCGCAAAAAGAATATGAGGCGGCCCTTGTCGCCGAGCCGAACTTCGGCCCGGCTCACGCAGCGATCGGCTGGCTGGCCCTGGGCCGACAGCATATGCAGGCCGCCTACGAAGCCTTCAACCGCGCCCTCAAGGCCAACGATCAAGATCCACGGGCCTATCATGGTATTGCCGAATACTATTCCCAAAAGGGAAAGCGCCAGAGCGCGCTGGACAACTTTGCTAAGGCCCTCAAGTACTATAAAGAGCCTGAAAGGAAAAACGCGATTTTGAATCAGTTGTTCCAGGAAGGCCAAATGGCAGATTAGAGTCGGCTCTTTTCTCGTTCGACCGCACGCGGAGCGCGCCCACAAGAATTATCGAACAGCTTGGGTTATCTTCGCTACAGGCTCTATTGCTCGTAATAGGAGGGGGCATCATGAAGAGGGTTTATACCGTGGTGCTGATGGGCATGTTGTCGGGCTGTGTAGCAGCCCCTTCCGGGTATTGGGAGCAGGCTGGGCGAACGGAGATGGAAACTCATGACGATCTTGCCCATTGCGAGAAAACGGCCTATTTGGATTCGCAGCGCAACAAGACCGATGAACCATTCAAGGGGCTAATCATCGAAAAAAATTGTATGCAGCGGTTGGGGTACACGTACAGCAAGACTCTAAAGTAGGTCTGGCTGGCCCACCTCTAGCGAGAGTGGCGTCCTGGCCATCTGAGTGGCGCGTGCGAAGGTTTGTCGAGGGCGAGTGTCAGGGGGAAATGAAATACGGGCAGATCGGCTTAACCGAAGTACGCTTGACGACCGACGAGCACTACAGTTCCTTAATCGCACTTTGTAGAACTGTAATCTGCGTTAATGGATCGCCGGAGGATTTGAGCTCGGCGTGGATTTGATGTTTGAGGTAGGAGGAGTAGCCCACTCGATCGACTAAGAGGGCGAGGAACCGCTCGACCGAGAGGGAGCTCTTGGCCTTGAGCTCTTCCACGGTCTCGTCGCTAACCGGTACGTAGCTACTCCCCATGTGGAACACCACATTGTAGTAGCGGTCTTTTCCAATACGCTCAAACCGTAAACCCTTCATACCCATCTCCTAGCAATGAAGAAAAACATTCTAGACAAGCAGGTCTCGGAAGACAAGGGTGGAGCGATTGGGCCTGTTCCGCTTCCGTTTCGGATCTGTTGCGCTAGTTTGTGGGGGCCTTCCCGAAATATTCTTGCCGGCTGACGGCTACGTCGGTCACGAACATGACTCCGGAGTGCCGATCAAATAGCGGTCGCAGCCCTGCTAGGATGGGCTCCACTTTTTCCTCCAGAACGACCGTCATGATCATTTCGAGGCTTTCCTGCTCGCTGAACATGAAGTGAGCTTCGCGTACGCCATGATGCCCTTTGCCCGATACATTGCCGATGATCGTGTAGCCGGTCGCGTTGACCCGGTCCAGCAGATCCGTCACAAACGACCGATGTTCTCCCGCCACGATCACTCGGATCTCTTTCATCGGATGCAATATCAATCCGCCCACGGTTCAGCTCCTTCCTAGGTGAATAATTCTGCTTAGAGCGCTCGCACTCAAAAGCCGCTTCCGGAATCGACTTTAGCCCACTCGCCGGTCGGGCGATACTGATAGAGGATTCCCTCTTCTGGCTCCAGCACGACGAGGTGGACCCACTCGTTATGATAGAACTGCCGCAACACTTCATGCCGTGCGATGAGCTTTTCGATCCATTCGCGCGGCGCTTCAATCACGGACAGGAGCCGCATTGGCTCATGGTACGGCACGTCTCCGTTCATAACGGTCTGCTGGGCGAGCCCGAGCCGGAGGTCGCTCCAGGGACCGGACATAATGCCGACCCGTCCCACGACATTATGGTAGATCTTGCTCCCGCTACCATAGGCCTCATTATCCACCGTGGAAAAATAATGTTCCATATTGATCCACTGAGCCACGACTTGCGGCCCGATCATCAGCACCTCAAGTAAGTGGCCGCCAGGATCTTCGCGATAGTCGTACGATTGTAGAAAGACGCGTCCACCCAGATCGACCCCTTTGGTCAAGTCTCGTCGGCCGATTACGAGGGACGCGTTGCTTGACAGACCCCATTCTGGTCGCACCTGGCTCCAGTCCGCGCTTCGGCGGTGCACATGCGCGATCGACTCAGGGATTGGTAGCGGTTCGGTGAGATCGGGAAAGCGGGAGCAGCGTTCCAGGCTCGTGCGGCGAGAGGCTTCGTTGAGGTCGTGGATTAGCCGCGCGATATCCGCGCAGTGTGCCGGCGGTGCATCCTCCAAGTCGAACAGCTGGACCTCATCGGTGGTGGTGTCGACCTGGCCAGCCAGGAAGTGCGTGTCGGACGGAATCACGAGGCCGGTTTTCGCCAGGCGCTCTCGTACTTTTTGATTGTTGGCCATCATGGCGAGCAGGCGCGCGTTGGGTTTGCCTTCGTTGCCTCCGCAGGCCCCGCAGTCCAAGGCGGATTCGAAGGGGTTATTCTCTGACGTGCTGCCGTGTGCGCAGAATAGGACAAGGCGGGCAAACTGACGCGTGAGGCCCATCATCCGCAAGGCCGTGCCCACTGTTAAGATCTGTTCGTCGAGCGTAAGGCCGGTGCGTGTGATCCGCTCCTTTTTCCGAGACGCCGAGCGTTGAGTGATCGCATACCGTTGCCGTAAGGTGGTCACGAACCTATTGAGGGTTTCCCCTGAGAGCTTGGACGGAGTTGCAACGGAGAGGAGCGCCGCATCCGGCGCACTTTTATCGCTCAATGCCCATTGCCGCAAGGCCTCGACCAGTGCCAGCGTGATTTGAGAACTGCGCAAGCTGGTGCACTCCTGGAGCGCTTGCCTGATGGTGGTCTGTTGTTCGGCCATCAACATTTCGGCGGTTTCGGTCGGCGCCAGTTTATCGACGGTGAGGGTCGTTGCAATCGACGGAACGAAGAGGCGCTGGAGCCAGCTGGTCAAGCGGCCGTGAAGCGTAGGCAGGAACGTTTTCCCGATGATCGGGAAACCATAGAACCAGCCCACCGACTCCGCCATTACGTAGGGCGTGACAACGTTCTCTTTCAGATCATGCAGTAGTGTATGCCCGGCATGGACCATTCTGGTCCGGGCCTTGTGCTTCGAAACAACATGATCGTGATAGCTGCGGGGGATTTCGCGCACCTCGTTCTTAGCACGCATGATGACGGGGAACTGTTCCGTGTCATGCTCCTTGCCCCAGGCGCGATAGCGGATGAAGGCGGCGAAGAAGCCGGCGAACCCGTAGGTGCCGTTCGCGCCACTGAGTTCGAGATGCCGCCGGAAGGGTTCGGAGCGGACATCCATGCAGAACACTGTTTGCGAATGGAGCCGTTCGAGTCCCGGTTCGACGTTCAATGGGGGCTGCGCGGCCGGTGATCGGGCGAGCGCTCCGAGGAGTTGTTCCTGATAGCCGGATTCGAAGGCCTTGAGCCAGACCGGTCCATGGTCCGATTCGGGGAAGGCTTTCATCCACTCGACGAGGCAGGCGAGTTTGTCCGGTGCCGTGGTCATCAACGTGGCCGGATCGAGTTGGAGCGCCAGCGCGAGGGACCGCAACTGCTTGGCGGCGCCATGGCGTGCGACGCGGAGCTGGCGGGGCGCGACGTCCAACTGATAACGCTCGTACAATTTGTCCCAGCCTTGCGCGCGTTGATGCTGCAGCCGGTCGACTTCTTCCGCATAGATTGCGGGAAGCCGGCTGGCAGCCCGTTCCCGACGCAGGAAATATTCTTTGGAGCGCTGCCGCATATAGTCGGTCACGGACTGGTACGTACCCGCGATACCAAGTTCCTGCTGGCAGGTTTGTTGAACTAGCTCACGCACATACCAGAGACGGATCGCGAGATACTCGACGGCTTCAACCGGATAGGCTTGTTGCCATTCGTAATCGCGCTTTTCCGAACGCCATTTAATGAAACCGGTCCATCCCGGCAGCGCCGTGAGCTGGAGCGAGAGATAATCCTGCCGCAGATCTTCGGGAATGCCGAGCGCGTCCAGACTTTCCAGCACCGCATCTTCGGGATAGTTGGGGAGGCTAGCAATTTTTCGTTTGCTATCGGAAATCCCACAGGGCGACCATTCATGGGCCGCGAGGGCTTTCCAGGCTAGGTACAAACCCTGTTCCCGTTCCGGCATGGCCCAGGTGGCATGGCCTTCGTCGAGGAACCCTCCACACCACTTAATCAGTTCGTGGTTGATCCGGTCGACGATGGCGGAGCCCAGCACCTGATCGCACCAATGTGAGAGCGTCATCAATCGGCCGAGCGATGCTTGGGCGCAGGAGACCAGGCCCCGCACGCGCTCGTCCACATCGGGGCTGGGCAATACCGCTTCCAACCGATTGGCGATTGCGACATCTAGCTGGTAGTAGGGATCGTGCTCCCATCGCGCATCCAACGGTTCCTCGACGGGCGTACAGAGGCCTTCGGCAAGACAAGCGCAGAGGACTTCGCCGTGGGACACGCGATGCAATCCGATCGTCGTGTATTCGTCGCGCGCCAGCGGAGCCACAGCCGTTTCCATGTGGCGAGATTGAATCCGGCCGGAACGGAGATAGTGGCGATAGAACTCGCTGGGGAGATAGCCGTTTCCACCGAGAAATTGTTTTCCTCGGATGACAGTTTCTTTGAAGGGAAGATATTCGAGGTTATGGAGCGGATTGTGATGCACGAAGGTTCGCATCGGCCAATATTGGGCGACGACTTCGCTGGCGAGGTGAATCACGCCTCGGAGTCCCATGCGTCTAGTTTCGATGTTGGCGAATGGGGTTAGCGATTCCACGAGACTGGCTCCATGATGGCTCCGGTGCCGCTGATTCGCGGCGCCCCTTCGAATAGATTGGTTGGTGCGAGACCCAAAGCGAACATGATTATCACTACGATCAGGAGGGCGACGAATTCGGACTGACGCACATCCTCATAGCGGAGCTCTAGACGTTTGTGGCCGAAGAGCAGCCCTTGCACCAGATCGAGGATGTACCACGATGCCGCGAGCCAGGCGATGGCGACAACAAAGGGGGCGATCGAGAGGGTCATCGGCAATGCGAAGAGTAACCCCATGAAGCCGGCGAAGACCCCAAAGGGAGGCAGCCCCATCGCGGCCAAGGCCAGAAGAGAAATCAGCACGGCAAACTGCGGCATCTGCGCAGCTAGGCCGCTGATAGCTCGCGGATCCACATCGTCGCCGTAGCGTGTCCGGATTACCTGCCAGGCGAGGAGGAGTCCAGCAGTTACGAGGGATAGGCTGCCCAGGAAGACCGCGCTCTGAGGGCTGACATTCCGCGAGGTGGCTACGAACCACCAGAGGAGCGAGAAGAAGGACAGGCTGCCATAGGCGAGGAGCAGCCGCACGCGCGACTGCGCCAGCGCTTTGATCGCTCCATAGAGGGCGCCCGATAAAGCCAAGACGATCACCGGCAAGGTTTCAAATTCCGATATGGCAGGGATTAGCGCAGCAAGCTTGTGCAACCCGATCGCGGGGAGCAATAACACGGTGAAGGGGGAGAGGCTGCCGGGCAATCGTGTGAGTGCCGCCACGTAGCCATAGTGGAAAGGGATCAACGGCAGCAGGATCATGCAGGCCAGTAGCGAGGGGATGGCCGAGTTTGTCATGGCGGCAATTCCCGCGCACAGCGTTCCCAGCCCGTAGGTTCCAATACCCACCCAGGAGGGGCCCCAGAAGGGATCGTGATGCCAATAGAGCACGAACGTGATAAGGCCAAGGAGCAGCGTGAGGGCAATTGCGCCGATAGGGGACGGGAGTGTGAGAATGCCCAAGCCCATTCCTAGAAACACTAAGGTCCCGACCCATGCCAGGCGATGGTCCTGGTGCACTGGCTGTCCTAGGAGCGAGACAGAGGCGGCCAGTGGAAGGAGCAGGACGAAGAGCAGTCCCTCGGTCGACCCTGTTAGCGTCAAGAAGCTCACAATGACGGCGAGCAGACTCCCGAAGGTCACGGTGACGGACCAGGCCTTCAATTTCTCAGGCTGAGACCAGACCGCGACGCCCAACAGCGCGCCCAGCAGGGGAACCGCGACTACGAGCCAGGGAGTAAGCATCGAGTTGATCATTCCGACCATCTCGCATTGCGCTTGTCGATGCGGTGGATGAGACGCATGGCCGCTTTCCCTAGCGTCTGGTAGAGCTCATCCATATACAGTTGGTTCATGACGACGACATACAGGCGAATGCGCAGCCTCTCGACCCATTTCGGCATCCACATCGTCTGGTCATGGGCACGCATGTACAGATAGCCCCAACTGAGCACCGTCAGAAGGGTGGCGATGATGACCATGCTGTCGAAGAGCCAGTTCGGTAGGGCTGCAGCCTGGAAGTACGACGCGACCTCTACCGGATTCGGATAGAGGAAGGTGGTGAAGGACTCGATAACGAAGAGATAGACGAAGACGACGAAGAGCAGGGTGAACAGCATCGCCGTAGAAACTTTCCAAGAGGCGATGGCGCGTAACCGCGTGAGCGTCAAGATCGCCTGAGACGAGGTGATCCAGATAAAGAACAGAAAGATTACGGTCCCTTGAGATTCAAGCAAGGGAATGTGGAGCACTCCATGCGTCACCAAGAGAATAAGGAGCGGAATGAAAAGCGTGGTCACGAATCCCGTCGACCAGGTCAGGGAGGAAAATTCTTTTGCTTCTTCTAGCGTGACTGTATCAAGTGCCCAGTCTGCTTTGTCTTTACCATATCTATCAATGCCAACAGGCACTTCTACCATGTAGCGTTCACGAAATGTAGAGACAGTTTCAACAAGAACCCATTGCGTTTCAATTTTCTTCATAGTCCAGCTTCCATCTTTGTTGTCAATCCAATCAATACTGTCACCAGTTTTCCAACCAGTTTCTTCTAGCATATCATCATTCAAAGGAAGAATCAAGTCGCCAGTTTCAGGGTCTTCTTCCAAGGTTACAGTCCAAGATTTGTTTGCCATATATGCTCCTCAAGTCAATACATTCATTATAACTCAGGTTTGGTTGAAAGTCAAACCAAGTGTTTTGCAAGTACCATACAGGAAATCCAAGCCCATATGGTATTAAATCCCACCAATGTTGGCAATAGCTTCTTTTCGCTTGCCCAAATGAGTGTTAGGCTTGTTGCTAGTGTAAAGAAATACAA
>OFRL01000804.1_pt1 | contig 12443 bp, 12 predicted proteins | sample 1543121 | NCBI WGS metagenome assembly OFRL01 (sample SAMN07774228, study PRJEB24372) | wastewater metagenome | isolation source: Lake Maggiore Cannobio | place: Italy: Cannobio | collected 2016-01
CGGGCAGCTACGCAGTGTGGATGGGAATGTACGCGCCGGTGACCCAGTTGCGCGCCGCCGTAGAAGCTGCTGGCGTTGTGGTTGACAACCGCGCGCTGTTGTTGGAGTTTCAGCTTGGGCCTTGATTGTGAGCGTGGCCACTGTTATGCCTGGGAAACGCGCAGCTGGCAGTTGCCGAGTGCAGCAGGCTGTGGTGTATCAACGCCGGCGGCCAGAGCGGAGGGTGGCGCAGCAAGTGGTGCCGGTAATTACAGACTTTGACACTGTGACTATGTTTGGTGGCGGCTGGTGAGACGGGGCTTTGCGTGTGCCAGGCGCGGCGCAGCGGGGTGTTATGAAAGTATGTGATTGGGATTGAGGTTTTTACATTTACAACTATGAGCAAATTGAAAAGCACGGAGAGTGAGGGGCAGGGCGACGCTGCAGCTGCGAAGCTGATTGATGCGCGCATTAAGGAGCTGGGCGATTGGCGTGGCGCGCTGCTGGCGCGCGTGCGCGCATTGATAAAGCAGGCCGACGCGGAGGTGGTGGAGGAGTGGAAGTGGCGCGGCGTGCCGGTGTGGTCGCATGCCGGGATGATTTGCACGGGCGAGACGTACAAGAGCGTTGTGAAGCTGACGTTTGCGAAGGGGGCGGCGTTGGCGGATCCCGCGCGCCTCTTCAACTCCAGTTTGGAAGGCAACGTGCGGCGCGCGATTGATATGCAGGCGGGCGAAAAGATTAATGAGAAGGCGTTGAAGGCGCTGGTGCGCGCGGCGGTGGCATTGAACATGGCAGCCGTTGCGCAGCGCACGCGCAAGAAGGGCGCTGCCGGCTGAGCGCGCTGGCAGCGAAGGCGGGCGCGGTTGTTAAAATATTGACGGACGGTCAAGAGTTATTGTACGGTATTATTGCAGAACTAAGGAAAGTAGCGTTGTAATTTCCATGCGATGCTTGCGAGTGATGATGCGCCTCATGCTTTCTTTTCCCTTCTCGATTACAGGAAACGCAGCTGCTGTTCAAGGCGGTGGCTGGGTGGGAAAGGAGACGCGGCCGGAAACCGCCAATGTACGCTTGCGCACGGATGGTGACCAACGCGGTGGGTGGGTGCGAAGACTCGCAGTGTTGGCCATTCTCGGCGCCGCGTGGGCGGTTGTGACGCCTGGCGTGGTGCACGCAGAGTATGACAACCCGCCGGTGGAATGTGCCGGCCACACAATCCTGTTCATGGAACATCAGGAAGCGGGTTCTGATGACCGCCTCATCGTGCGGCGCGGACAGACGGTGGTGAGAGAATTGAAAAACATTTACTTCTCAGAGGTCCGTTGCGTCGAGTTGACCGGAGACAAAACACCCGAACTCAGCGTCCAATATGAGTCGGGCGGCAACCACTGCTGCTGGACCAATGTGATTTTCCAGCTCCAGCCCGTCTTTCGCGCTATCTTCTCTTACGAATCGAATCTTGGAGTGTCGGGGGGGATCACGGTGCAGCGCGATCCGGGAGGCCGGCCGGTGCAGGGGACTATCGTGTATGAATACAGCCTTGGCAGAATACATGGCCAAGCTTGTCATCCGTCATGCGCTGCACGTATGCCGCAGGTTTTTTGTCACACCGGGCCTTACTATGATCGCTATGTGGATTGCACGCGCCGGTTCCCGGGCGTCGTCCAGGAGACCCTCAAGACCTATACAGAGGAATTGAAGGAGGCCCTAAAGACCTATGCCAAGGAGGCCCTAAAGACCTATTCCAAGGATTCGATTGAATGGGTCCGTAGGCAGTGGCTCATAGAATACGTAAAGGGCGCGGCGCTGGGCGTGTATGGGGCATACGGGCTTTTGGACCGCGAACCCGACGGGATGGCCGCGGTGAGGCGGATGGTGGCGGAATTGTCAGACGCGGAACCAGTGGTCATGCCATGGCTCGCCGGCTGCTGCTTGGACCGCGCCGCCGACGACGGGCCTAACATCCTCAGTAGGTGGCTGAAGTTGCGATAGCAAATGCCAGCGTCGATTGGATTGTCACGTCGATCCGTAAAGACGCGCTGATGGGCGTGTCTTCATCCTAAGGCGTTGGTTGGTGGGAAGTTTTCTCAAAGTGTGACTTGACAGGCGCGGGTTCATTTCGTACTATGTAATATAGCTAATCGAGTTTTCTTTCCGCCGGCTGGCCGATGTGCAGTTTAGATGGAAAGGTCAGAACAGCTGTAAATTGGTGAGAGGGGGTGATGTTGATAACCCACAGTTTGAGACGGGCATTGCTGCTTGGCGCTGCTGCGCCATCTGCTTGAACGACTTCTTGTTGTGTTTTGTTAGAGTAGGAGCGGATTAGTTGGCGGACTTGAAAATTAAGACACTAGCGCATTGCGGCCTCGTCGTTCGCGATTTGGCCAAATCATGCTGGTTTTATGGGGAGGCACTTGGTTTCAAGGAAGTGCTGCGCCCCCAAAACTTCAAATTTCGTGGAGCATGGTTTCGGGGCGGCGACAGCGAATTGCATTTGATACTGGCGGATGACACTGTCGCTCCGGCTGGATTTGCCGATGCCGGCGCGGCCGTGCGCACCGGCCTGGCCACCCACATTGCTTTTGAAGTGCCGGACTTGGCCGTTGTTAAGGCGCGGCTAGAGCAATACGGAATTGAAATCAAAGGTGGCCCGATGTTGCGCGGCGATGGCGTCCTGCAACTTTATCTGCATGACCCCGACGATTACATGCTTGAATTCTTTCAATGGCTGGAACGCGACACTGGCGACGCTCCAGACCGAAACATCGTAACTGCCTAGGGACATTCCAGGCAACTATTTATCAGCAAGGAGAATATCATGTCTATAATGCTCGAAGAAGTGATTACGCCCGGCAGCCCGAAGGCTTTTAGCGTAGGGCAAAGGACGGAAGCGACCACCATTGCCAACCTTGATCCGATCTACAGTTTGCTCCTTGAAACTCCGGTGACGGCTTCAGTGGCCACTATTAGCGCGAACGGAACCCCGCAGCTTACGCCCAACTGGTGCGAGCATAACGGCACTTATGTCTTCCTGAACTCCGTGCTGGGCCGGTTAAAGGATCGCAATCTTCGCGCCCGGCCTGATGTAACGATTATGCTAGTCAACCCGCAGAATCCATATCATTGGATGACTATTTACGGACAGGTCGCTGAGATTATTGAGGAAACTGATCCTAAGCGCGGGCATGAGGCGACGGAAAGCATTGATCGGCTGGCAAAAAAATATCTCAACACCACCCCGTATCCTATGCGGGCGGAGGGCGGGGAAGTGCGCGTGCTGTACAAAGTGCGGCCGCTGCGCATCCAGACTTTCGGGAAGCCGTAAACAACTCACGGCATAGAGCTGTCACCAATCGAATAGAGCCCAAACGGTAGCGGGTCGCCAATTTGCCAAGTATTGTCCACTTGAGCGCGGCGGCCCGCTTCGCGGGTGCGAGCCAGGATTGTGCGCCCTAAGGCTAACTGCGCGGGTTCCCAGCGCTGCAGAGCGCTGACAACTTCGCCGGCGCTGGCCTGGATTGCCTGAGCCAACTGCCAACCATCTTCGGCGGCTTTGGCAGTGCCAGCCGCCGCATGTGGCCGGGCCACAAACGCCGCATCCCCAATCAGGCAAATGCGCCCAAACGCCATCCGGTCCACCTCACAATCCATGACGGCTTGAAGGAAAGGCTGAGTGGTTGCTAGAACCATCTCAGCCAGTGGTGGTGGCAACCGGCTGGTGGCGTCCTGGTGCAGGGCGGCGATATTTGTTTCTTGAACCGCGCCTGCGCCGAGCGACACTTCCCGCAACACTCCCTCCCTATCCGTCATCAGGTTAGCCAGCCCTGGCCCGGCTGGGATATTGCGGTACCACAACCAATTGAAAACTAGGCGCACCCGATCTGAGCCGCTGTCAACAATTGGAATTGGATAGATCAGAATGTGGCTGTTGGGCAGGAGGTAATAAGTGATGGCATTGCTCAACGCCGCAAATATCTCTCGCGGCACCATGTTCTCTTCCACGATACCGCGCCAGGCAACATACCCGGCATAGTTCATTGCCGTGTGTGGTAGAAGGCGAGCGCGGGCTGTGGAACGAATGCCATCTGCGCAGACCAGCAAGTCACAATTTTCCATGCGCCCACTGGAAAGCTGAACGCTGACACTTTCCGGCGCCTGTTCAAAAGCAGTGACTGCCTCCCCCAGCAGATAGTTATCGGTGCCAAAGGCCGCTAGTAGCTCACGGTAAATCGCATTGTATGAAGTGAAACGATAAGCACAATGTTGCTCGGCAACCACCTGACCACGCGGATCCAAGTAGCGCAGCCAGTGAGCGGTGGTGCTTAGCGCAGCGACATCCAAGATTTTGGAGCGAGTGAAATAGCGCACGGTGGCAGGGTTTAAAACAATGCCTGCCCCCAGGCCGACTAGCGGTGTGCTGGAACGCTCGGATACGGTGACTGCGCACCCAGCCTCACGCAGGAACAAAGCGGCTGTCAATCCACCCAGCGAGCCGCCCATGATGATTACTTTGGGCATATTGGCAATCCTAATCCAACTTTACCCCGTGTAGAACAACTTTCCTAGCCTCTACCGGCGAACAGAGTGGGGAATTGGATGAAGTCCGGTAGTAGACTGTTGTTCGGCACTGCCAACAGCGTGCGCAAGCACAGCGTGCTGCGCGGGTAAAGCGTGCTGCGCAGGCAGGGGTGCGTGCAGCGCGCGCTGATTGGTACGGCTGGCGCGGAGCGGACTTTGGGCTGGCGGCGAGGGCGGGTCGCGTAAAACCTCGTTATCGACAAGTGCGGTGTGGTACCGTGTGCTTGCAAAGATGAGGAAAGTAGCATTGAATTTCCCTTCTGCCTGAACTAAACAACAACCACGACCTTCTCCTATACTTTCTGCCACCAGAAGTTTAATGACGACTATGCCAAAAGTAATTTCTATATATCGACAGAATTACTTAAATAGACTCCTGAGTCGAAAAGGAGAACTATTAACCGCTCGTGTTCAGTTGTCGGATGCTCAAAGAGCTGAACTGGCTTTGCTTGATGAGCAAATCAAAGTAGTTCTGGAGAACCTTCGTAAAAAAAGAGCGCAAGCAAAAGCTAAACTTACAAAGGCGAAGCGTCTCCTCAAGCAGCTTGAGGTTGGTCTTGCTGGAGATAAGCGTATTAAGTTTCCAAATACTGGTATTAGTGGCGAAAATTATGAAGAAGGCGGGGGTACTGGCATTATATACACGGGGCCAAGAGGACTAACGGGCGTTACACATGGGATGGTAAAAGCTCAAAGATTGGTGGTTGCTGCTGCGCAAAAAAAATATGGCGATGCTGCCGCTGCATTTACGGAAACTAGCCAGAGATTGAAGGCTGAGGCACGAGGTCGCAAACAATTATTAGCTGCCGAAGCAACTGCTGAAAAATTTGCACCTAGTCTGGCTGAATACACAAAGGGCATTCCACGGCAAGCGGCAAGGACTCAATCCCGAGATGGAAGTCCGGCAGGTCACTATTGGAACAGGTACACTGCGCTATTAGTCAAAGCCGAGGCCAAAAGTGCGGAGAGCGCGGGCTATCATTTCTTGAAGGCATATTTTCGTTACTTATCTGGCACAGTTGTGCCGGGAAACTATGCATTGCGCAACTATGCGCCAGACTCTCCGAACCTTACAAAATATATGAACGTACAGCAAGCGGACCTTGATACTTTGTATGGGATGGTCAAAAGGGGGATCGCGGCCGGGAAGGATGGCAGGACTCCAGAGGACAAAAGGTGCGCTCGAGAGGAAATTGAGAATTTCATAACGGCAATATTTGGTGTTCCCGCTGCGGATGTTGCTAAATACAAGTGAGCGGCTGGTGTGGGCTGCCGGCGAGGTTGGGCAGGAACATGGGCAGTTTAGCGCTGAACAACTAGAAGTTGGTACCTACCCAGTATGGATGGGAAGGTGCGCGCTGGTAATCCAGATGTGCGCGAGCGTTGAAGCCGGGCCCGGCGCTTTGGTTGATAACCGCGCGCTAATGGTGGAATTGCAACCGATGGCGTAGTAATGCGCTGCACAGCCGGCATGCCAGGCACAAGTGCAGCTGGTGAAGATTAATGGGTGGAGGCGGCAGTGCGGCAGCGGATGAGAGTGCGCACCAGGGTGCGGCGCGGTGTGTAAGAGTGCGCGCGAGTTTACTTTTTGCGATTGCTAAAAACTCCTTGGTGAAAAGTTGAGACGAGAATGACTGGTAGAACTCCAGCGGATGATTGGCTGTTACATCGTATTTGTTTGCGGTACTCAACAGGCAAGAGCTGGCATCAGTATGCAAATCTCTTGATTGGCACTGAACAATTTGTGATGTTTCAAGCCAAAGATATTGGAAGTCTTTATAGATGTTGGCTTGATCTTCACGGTGGTTGTCTTGGTGTGCCGGCTCATAGTACCGGAAGAGGCTTCGGTTTCAAATCCGATGGCGCGGGAGCGTTGCGCGCGCGGATCGGCCAAAACGGTCAGACACCCCAGTAATGTGCTGGTTCATACATGGCTGGGGCGCAGGCTGCTTGATGCTTGGGTTTTCAACATCAGCCGCTTGGATGTGCCAACCTTGCCCTGCCGGATAACGGGCACGGAGCCATAGCTGCCGTCTTCATGCAAGCGGTGGTTTGGGTCGCCTAAATTGTCGGCATTTTAAAAGGCGCATTTCCTGCAGCTGGCGTAAAAGCGATTGGGACACGAAATACTTGGGTGTTTGGCTGCTTATTGGTTGGGGTAACAGTTGGCGATACACTCAGAAAGTAATCATGTTTTGGGCGGCTTCGGGTAGCAGTCGGCATAACAGTATCAGATTGTCAGATGCTTGGGCCCAGTCTGATTTGGGGCAGTAGCACCGGAAACCAGCGTGCTACCGGAGTACTCATGTGTTTGAATTGCGCTTAAGTTTCAATTGCGCTTAGTGACAGAAGGAAGTTGAAAACGTCACAATAAAGATTTTCGGTTCGCGGTGCCAAAGTATTAGTAAAGGTGAATAAAGTGCCAACATATCGTACAAGTGTTTCAAATGTTCTGATCATTGGCTCTGGCGCGGCCGGACTGCGCGCTGCAATTGCAGCCAATGAAGCAGGCTGTGAAGTGACCATTGTGGGGAAGCGGTTGCGTAAAGACGCGCACACTGTATTGGCCGCGGGCGGCATCAACGGCGCGCTGGCAACGGTGGACGCCGAAGATAGCTGGCAGCAGCACTTTGCCGACACGATGCGCGAAGGATATTTCCTCTCCGATCCGCGCACGGTAGAGATCATGGCGCAAGAGGCGCCGGGCGCCATTCTCGAATTGGCCAAATGGGGCTGCGACTTCGCGCAACTGCCGGATGGGCGGCTGGATCAGCGCTTTTTTGGGGCACACAAGTATCGGCGCACCTGCTATGCGGGTGATTACACCGGGCGCACGATCCTGCACACGCTTGTGCGCAAGGTGGAAGAACTGCGCATCGCCATCCACGAATACCAATATGTAACCCGGTTGCTGGTGCATGACGGCATATGCTTTGGCGCGCTGGCTTTCAACATCAACACGGGTGAACGCACCGTTTACCAAGCCGACTCCGTGGTCTTAGCTGCGGGCGGCCATACCCGGTTGTGGCGGCGCAGCTCGTCGCGCCGTGACGAAAACACGGGCGATGCGTTCTACCTGGCGCTTCAAGCGGGCTGCGAGCTTTCCGACATGGAACTTGTGCAATTTCACCCGACGGGCATGGTCATTCCAGAAGACATGGCTGGCACGTTGGTCACCGAAGCCGTGCGCGGCGAGGGCGGCATCCTGCGTAACGCCGCGGGCGAGCGCTACATGGAACGCTATGACCCTGAGCGGCTTGAGCTTTCGACACGTGACCGCATAGCGCTGGCAAATTACACGGAAATTGTGGAAGGGCGCGGCAGCAAAAACAGCGCTGTCTTTCTTGACATCAGCCACCGCCCGAAAGAATTTATCCTGAAGAAGCTGCCGCGCATGTATCGGCAGTTCATGGAAGCGCTGATGCTGGATATCTCGCGCGAGCCGATGGAAGTGGCGCCGACAGCGCACTACTCAATGGGTGGAGTAGTTGTGGAGCCAGATACACACGCCACCAACATCGCCGGTTTGTATGCGGCGGGTGAAGCGACAGCCGGTTTGCACGGCGCGAACCGCTTAGGGGGTAATTCTTTGTGCGAAACGGTTATCTTTGGGCGCCGGGCGGGGGAGGCTTCCGCGCAGTATTCCAACACGCTCAACGTACAGATGCGCGCTAAAAGCGCCATCCAAGCGGCCAATGATGACCTGAGCGGCATGATCCGGACGGGCGGCGAATTAGCGCGTCCGCTGCAGCGGGCGGTACGCAACACCTTGTGGGAAGACTGCGGTGTGGTGCGGGACGGCAAGCGGCTAGCCAAGGGGCTACAGCGCTTGATGGAAATCAGTGAAGCGGCGCAGGACCTCGATGTGCGCCCGAATTCGGAAGGATGGCAAGACTTGGCAATGGCTTTTGACTTGCGTGGGGCGCTAACCTCGGCGGAAGCCAGCATTCGCGGGGCAATCGAGCGCCGTGAGAGCCGCGGTGCGCACCAACGAACTGACTTCCCCGACCTCGACGAAAGCTTGAAAGTAAACTTTCGTATTCGCCTTGATGACAATGGCAAGCAGCTAATTAGCAGCGAGCCAGTGCCGCCGATTTCAGGTGATTTGTTGCCCATAGTGGAAGACGATTGGAAGATCTCCTTTCAAGGGCGCTTGCTGGAATAATCCTGTGCGGTTTATCGCATAGATAGATGCTTGAGGGACCAGGACTCAGATCGCTAACTAATGCCAGTTAGGTGCGCTTGTTAGTAATGGGCGCACCTGAAGCGCCGGAGCCGCCTGGCCGAGTTGAGAGATGTGCTTCAAATCCCGCTAACGCCAATAAATTATTTGAGCTGTGCCAGGTTGCTTTTAGTGGTGAGCGCGAAGTGCGAAAGTGTTTGGAGTGGACCAATCTTGCGCTCTGGTTTGCGCGGGTGGGTAGTGTGCTCCAGATTTGTTTTGGAGCGGATTAGTGTCAGGGGGCGCGGCGTGTGCAGCAAACAACCCGTGGCGAATGGTGGAGAGCGTAGCTGGTGGAGCACGGGTTTCCGGTGCTGTAGTGCGTGCATCCCAGTGCCAGTTTCGACAGCGATTGATCATGCAAGCCGTAGCAACCACCAGCTAACGAGATGGCGCTGACAAGCTTCTCGGTGTGGTTCGCTACCGGGAGGTAATGTTGGAAGCGCGAACAGTGGAGGCGCACACTATGCAGCCGGTACTGTCTTGTGGCGATGGAATAATAGTTGGCGAGCAGCCCGCGGCTTTATCTTGGCATTGACTGCGTTAGACTGATCCAATGCCCGAGGGTCACACCATTCACCGGCTGGCGCGGCTGCTAAACGCTTCGCTGGCTGGCAAGCCGGTGCGGGCGTCCTCGCCACAGGGGCGTTTTGCAGAGGGGGCCGCGCTGCTTGACGGGCTCACTCTGCTAGGTGCTGACGCTTGGGGCAAGTACCTCTTCTGTAATTTTGATTCGGGTGATGTGCTGCATGTTCATCTTGGTCTGATTGGCAAGTTTCGCGCCCGGAAAGCGCCGATCCCCGACCCTGTTGGAGCTGTGCGCCTGCGCCTGCAGAACGCAGCCACGGCTTGGGATCTTTCGGGGCCTACGCGTTGTGACATCATCAGCCCGATGGAGCAAGAGCAAATTTGGTCCCGGCTCGGGGCTGATCCGCTGCGCTCCGATGCCGATGTGGCGGCTGCGAAAGACAAGTTCTCGCATTCAAAGCGCGCCGTGGGGGCTTTAGTTCTTGATCAATCAGTAGTAGCCGGAATCGGCAACGTCTATCGGGCGGAACTGCTCTTTCTGTGTGGGATTCACCCGGCACGCCCGGCAAACAGTCTCACCGGGTTGGAGTTCGCGCAGCTCTGGAGCGAGACCGTGCGTCTGCTGCGCCTCGGCGAGCGCATGGGTCGCATCGTCACCACTGACCCGGCCGAGATCGGCGCCACGCGCTCGCGGATGAAGGCTGAGGAGCGCTTGTACGCCTATCACCGCCAGATTTGTAAGCGCTGCGGGTCGGGTATCGAGGTGCTCAAAATTGGCGGACGTCCGATCTGGTACTGCCCAAGCTGCCAGCCGGTGGGGGTTGCGTCTGAGGCGTGTTCCTGAGCGGCTGGTAAGCTGGAAATTAGCGCCAAGTAAATTAACCGGCGCGCGGTTGCGGGTTGTAAGTTGCGCTGCCCGGCTTGTGGTCTCAGTCCGGCGGAAGTTTTACTGAATTATTTCAGATGGCACGCGCCAACTGGCAATTTCACGGTTTACGTAAACTGAGCGATTAAATCAACCGGGCAGGTATTGCTACCTGCCCGGTCACTATCAAATCACACTCAGGCGGAGAGGTGATTTTTTACTTGGGCATCAATACCGCATCGATCACGTGAATCACACCATTGGAGGTTGCGATGTCCGTGATGACCACCTGAGTAGTGCCGTTCAAGTAAACACTGCCGTAGTCCTTGGTGATCTTTAGATCCTGGCCCAGCACGGTCGGGGCGCTGGAGAGACCAAGCACATCAGCTGCCATCACCTTGCCGGACACCACGTGGTACAACAAAATGTCCTTCAGCTGTTTGAGGTTCGCAGGCTTGAGCAGACCTTCGACGGTGCCAGCGGGCAACTTTGCGAAAGCATCATCGGTTGGGGCAAAGACCGTGAAAGGACCGGCTCCGCTCAATGTCTCAACCAACCCGGCAGCCTTTAGAGCGGCCACGAGGGTGGTGAAGCGACCGTCCGCAACCGCAGTGTCGACAATCGTGCCGACTGCCGCAGGCGGCAGAATAACGGTGTCGATCACGTGGATAACACCATTGGATGTGACGATGTCGGTGATGATCACCTTGGCATCGTTGATGTACACGGTGCCCATGTCAACTTTGACCGTAACATCCGTGCCGAGCACTGTTTTTGCGCTGGTGAGGTCAACAACACCAGCAGCCATTACCTTGCCCGAGACCACGTGGTAAAGCAAAGTGTCGGTGAGGGCTTGCTTGTTCTCGGCCTTGAGCAGACCTTCGACCGTGCCAGCGGGCAACTTGGCAAAGGCATCATCAGTGGGGGCGAAGACGGTGAAAGGACCGGCGCCGCTCAAGGTCTCAACCAAGTCAGCTGCCGTGAGGGCGGCCACGAGGGTGGTGAAGCGACCGTCCGCCACTGCGGTATCGACAATTGTGCCGACTGCCGCGGGGGGCAGAATGACAGTGTCGACCACGTGGATGACACCATTTGATGTTTCGATGTCAGTGATGATCACCTTGGCATCGTTGATGTAGACATTGCCCATGTCAACTTTGATGGCAACATCCTTGCCGAGCACGGTGGACGCGCTGGTGAGGCCAGTGACATCCGCGGCCATGACCTTGCCGGAGACCACGTGGTAAAGCAGCGTGTCAGTCAGGGCTTGTTTGTTTTCAGCCTTGAGCAGACCTTCGACGGTGCCAGCGGGCAACTTGGCAAAGGCATCATCAGTGGGGGCGAAGACGGTGAAAGGACCGGCTCCGCTCAATGTCTCAACCAAACCAGCGGCCTTGAGGGCGGCCACGAGGGTTGTGAAGCGGCCGTCCGCTACAGCGGTTTCAACGATGGTGCCAACTTTCACTTCAGCTACAGCAGTTGGTTCCGGTGCGGCAGTTGGTTGCGGCACTGCAGTCGGGGCGGGTGTCGGTGCCGGAGTACAAGCGCCGACTACAAAGGTAAATACCAGTAAACTGGTTACAACAATACTCGAACGTTTCATTTTCTAATCTTCCTCTTAATCTAATGTCTGCTTTGTGAGCTATGTGCACATAACTTTTTATGCAGCCCGACGAGTTTATGTCTTTCGGGCAGCATGCCCACAACGTTATACATTTTTTTACCAATGTCCCAGGTTTGCATCACATTGAGTATTGCAGTTCATTTTCGCTACTGGCTCAGGTTGAAACTGCTTCTACTGCACACGCTGCTGCGCATGGCCGGGCGACGCACACGTGCATTTGCAGTTGTGCATGCTGGAGGGCGTGACTGCGCCACCCAGGCAGCGGCGGGAGTCTCGCGCGGCGCCGGTGGATGCGGCTTGTAATCCGGGTTGGCCCAGATGCGCGCTGCTGGATGAGCCGGCCCTGGCTTTGTGGTGGATAACCGCGCGGCACTGTTGGAGTTTCAGCTTGCGCCTTGATTGTGAGCGTGGCCACTAGCGTGCCGCGAACACGCGCAGCTGGTAGTTGCCGAGTGCAGCAGGCTGGGGTGCATCAGTGCCGGCGGCCAGAGCGGAGGGTGGCGCAGCAAGTGGTGCAGCAGAATTTGGAGACGTGGCTGGCGCGGCGGAATGTGGGTTGGTGAGGATCAGGCGCTGGCTTGGTGCGGTGAGTGGTGTGATCTGCCAAATCCGGATTGCAGGCTTTTTGCAATTTACGCCTGTTA
>OFRL01000807.1_pt1 | contig 12413 bp, 12 predicted proteins | sample 1543121 | NCBI WGS metagenome assembly OFRL01 (sample SAMN07774228, study PRJEB24372) | wastewater metagenome | isolation source: Lake Maggiore Cannobio | place: Italy: Cannobio | collected 2016-01
GGCAATATTGCCTGTATTTGGGGGTATTTCTGGTTCAAACAGAATGATCCTGGGCATCCCTAATTAATACCAACAACAGTTGTGCCAAGCCTATGTAAAGGATGGGCCTCACCCATGCAAACCAACCAGCGCTCGATACAGCAACTTGCACAGGCCCTAGCCAAGCTGCCAAGGCGGTCGCGAAAGCAGCCACCAGCAACAGTTGCTGGTACAACTCCCCAGCCCACCTCCTCACTCACAAGAACCACTGGAAGCCTTCGAACTGATAACACTTCAAGAAGTCCAGCCTGCATTGCCAGCCATTCATTATCCGTAAGCTCAAGGCCAAGGGATACCCAGCTGCCGAGGGAGTCGATCAATAGAAAATTATTAGCTAAATCACTGCTGTTATCTAGGATTTTTAATAACAGATGCGGGTGTTCAAGCTCCATAAGCTGCCAGTAACTGGGTCGCCTTTGGCGATGAAGATCAAGCCGTTTCTGCCAGGATGCATCATCGGGGTATAAATTGCCCGGAGACACATAGCAAATTGGATTGTTAGCTGCTTTTGAAACAAGTAATTGTTCAGCCCACTCACTCTTCCCACTGCGGCTAGCACCTGTAACGATGATGTGTTCAGTCACCGTTGCGTTTAACCACCACCATTCATATTGCGCAAAGTGGCCACAGAAGATGGAGATACGCGATTGAGGTAACGGAAAATCCAATATTTAAATATTGTTGCTAAAATAACAGGGAATGTTGCAATGAAAAGCATTATAAAAAATATGTGGTAGTACAGAATGATATTCTGCAATATCCTATCTGTGTCTATCGTATCAATGAAAATGAATACACCGCCCTCTGGATGCAATGCACACACCAGGGTGCAGAGTTGCAGGTGTTTGGCGATAAGCTGCAATGCCCTGCACATGGCAGTGAGTTTACTAATAATGGAACAGTATCACCACCGAAGACTCCTCTGGTGGAACTAGAGCAGGCACTCGGATGAGTATAAGTAGCAGTCAAGTCTCCAAAATAAGTTGCATTTCCTGTTGTTGCTATTGTAAGATATTCTATGGTGTTGATTGCGACGGGTGGTGCGTATCCTCCACCAAATAAACCACGAACTGCATTAGAGCACCCTGTCCTATATGCTCCAGAGAATAAAGAATCTCCAAAATCAACAGCATCTCCAGTTGATGCAATAGTAACGAACTCAATTACATTAAAAAATCCTCCAGGAGCCGTTCCACCAAGAAAAACTCCACGAGTTGGTGATGATACAGCACCAGTACGAGTTCTTCTTGCGATTGTTAGGTCACCAAAATCTAATGCAGTACCGAGTGTTGATATTTGCACATAATCTATTACATTTGTAACTACATTAGCGGGTACGGTAATACCACCACCAAATACTCCACGAGTTGATGATGAACAAGCAGCTCGATTTGCTGCTAGTGCTTGTGTTAAGACACCAAACTCTATTGCATTTCCTGTCGTTGATATGGTAATATAATCAATTGTATTAACATTAACGGGTGATGCAAACCCACCACCAAAAACACCACGAGCTCCACCAGTCTGAATGTCTGGTGAGTCGGTTGTGATATTCACCCATTCTCCTGTTTGTGTTGTGGTTCCAAATCCAACGGGACCACCACGATAATACTCTAATTTCATAGAGTCGGTATTAAAGCGTAGTGCTCCTTGTGGTATGGTCATTATGTGTATCTCCCTTTGAGAGCATTATAGTTTTGTGAGATTTCTGCTGCGGAGAGTGCTCTGTTGTATATTTTTGCGTTTGATATTCTTCCATTAAATGCGAACCCAGATGATGTTGTTCCAGTCATACCAAATATAATATCACCGTTATTAGATGCTGTTAAATTCACATTTGTTGTATATGTATAGACTAACTGCTGATTGATATAGTAATATGTTGCACTATTGTCGTAAGATCTAGACGCAACAATACGAGTCCAGGAATTTATAGGAAAACTACCTTGATTTGTTTCAATTATCCAACTGCTTCCATTACCTTGCAATAGCCAAAGTGATCCACTTCTATAACCTAAAGCCACTCCATCTCTTCCATTAGCAGTATTGATAAATTGACTAAAAAATATTTGCGAATCAGTATTTGTTTTATATACCCACATTTCTATTGTAAAACTAGAAGTTCCAAAAACAAAATTAGGACTATTGCAAGATACTCTATCATCAGACCCATCAAAACTCAAAGCACCTCCATTACTCGCAGAATACCCAACACCATTCACAAGAGTTCCAGTATTTCCATTATTACTCAAATCAAACCATTTATTTCCACTACCAGGATAAGAAACATCATTACCAGCATCAAGGTATAAGACCAAACCTTCCTCAACAACATTCTCAATAACACTTCTTCTAAAAGTATCTCCACGAGGCATCAACAACCCAGAAGACCCAGAGAAGGTTGTAATACCCGCAATGTCTGGTCCTGCTGTTCCTGCCTGATTTGTGATTTGGTCGATTCTAAAGTCAGACATTATAGACCTCCGTGACCGTTGGAGAAGGCACTTGAATTAGTATAAGTTCTTCCAACACTTAAATCACCAAAGTATATTGCATTTCCGGTGCTCATAATAGTTACATAGTCAATAACCTTAGTGTATGCTGGTCCAACAAAACCACCACCAAAAATGCCTCTGGTGGAACTGGAGCAGGCACCTAAAGAGTTTCTCTCAGCAGTTAAGTCACCAAAATCAGTTGCATTTCCGAGTGTTGCGATTGTGATGAAATCAATTGTATTTGTAGATGTTGGTGTTGTTTGACCTCCACCAAAAAGACCACGAGTTGCATTAGAACAAGTAACACCGATTCTAAAAATTCGAGTTAAATCTCCAAAATCTGCACTATTTCCTAGTGTTGATATAGTTACAAATTCAATAGTATTTGAGTTTCCACCCCCAAATAAACCACGAGTAGAAGAAGAACAAGCACTAACATAATGCCCTGTTATATTCAAATCGCCAAAATATATTGCGTCTCCTGTGGATGCAATAGTTACATAATCTATAATATTGGTTGGAGTGCCTTCACTACCAGTTGGAGATCCTGTTGCAAATAATCCACGAGTAGAAGAAGAACAAGCAGTAACTCCCCATCGAGTCGTTGTTAAATCACCAAAGTCTTGTCCATTTCCTGTTGATGATATGGTTACAAACTCTATTACATTGACTCTTCCCGGAGAATATCCCCCTCCCCACAAACCACGAATTGAAGAAGAACAAGACCCTACATTGGACCTAGGATCAAACATATCACCAAAGTCTAATGCATTTCCGGTGGTAGAGATTGTGATATAATCAATCACGTTGTCCATAACAGGTACATCTGAACCTCCTGAAAAAACACCACGAGCTCCACCAGTCTGTGAGTCCGGAGAAGACGCAACAATCTCTGTCCACTGGTTGCCGTCATAAAGTTCCAGTTTCTGACTGTCTGTATTAAATCGTAGTGCTCCCGGACTTATAGACATTTATAGTGTTTCCTCCATAGTTATATTTAGAGTCCTCCGTGTCCGTTGGAGCAAGCAGAAACTCTAAATCTACTTTGAGTTAAATCTCCAAAGTCAATAGCATTACCAGTGGTTGATATTGTTACATATTCAATTACATTACCAGTTGCTGGTCCATCTCCACCACCAAATATTCCCCGAGTTGAAGAAGAACACGCCCCACTTATAAATCTATTTGATACTGTTTGGTCTCCAAAATCTTGTGCATTTCCAGTAGATGCAATTGTAATAAACTCTATTGAGTTGGAACCATCTGAACTCCAAGAAATAAGACCTCTAGTTGAGTTTGAGCATCCAGAAGCATAACTAGTTGTTATTGTATCACCAAAATCAACTGCATTACCAGTTGTTGAAATTGTAATATAATCAATAACATTTGTTGCTCCTGGTGCCGGTGTAGAAAGACCACCAGATGCCCAGATTCCACGAGTGGAAGATGCAACTGTACCAGAATTTGCTCTACTTTGTGTTAAATCTCCAAAATCATTTGTATCTCCTGTAGATGCTATAGTTACATAAGAAATTTCATTTCTTGATGGTGCCCAACCTCCTCCAAAAATTGCTCTTGTTCCATTAGATAAACCTATTGAAGATTGAATACCATTATATGTAACATCTCCAAAATCTTTTGCATCTCCTGTTGAAGAAATAGTTATATAATCTATTTGATTTGTCGAACCACCACCACCAAGAAATCCACCATATCTTAATCCTCTTGTGGATGATGCAGTTGCTCCTGTAGTGCTTATCAGTTGAGTTAAATAACCAAAATCTAATGCATTACCTAGAGTTGATATGGTGATATAATCAATAATATTATATGATGGAGCTGGAGAACCTCCATAACCACCACCAAAAAACAAACCACGAGCACCACCATCCAAAGTATTATTCGCCACAAGAACTTCAGTCCACTCAACACCATTATAATACTCCAAGTGAGCACTATCAGTATTAAAGCGTATCATTCCTGGTTTCACATATTCTGGTCGTTGTGCCGTGTTTCCTTTTGGTGGCTCAAGGAATGCAGTAGAAGAAAATGTTGTAATACCAGAGATATATGGTGCTCCGTCTTCGTTCTCGTTTGTGAGTCTTGAGATGTTAAGTTTAGACATTATAGACCTCCGTGACCGTTGGACATACCAACAACTTGAGAACCGGATTGTGTTAAGTCACCAAAGTCTATTGCGTTTCCTGTGGTTAATATTGTTACATATTGTATTACACTTGTTTCTCCTGATGGGGTATCTCCTCCCGCAAAAACACCGCGAGTTGATGATGCACAGGCACCATAATTATCATTTGTCGCAAGCATATCACCAAAATCAGTTGCGTTTCCGAGTGTTGCGATTGTGATGAAATCAATTGTATTTGTAGCACCTGGTGTATAACCCCCACCAAAAAGACCACGAGTAGCATTAGAAAATCCTTTTGTTCTTCGTGCTCCAGTTAAATCACCAAAGTCTGTGCTATTTCCTATTGTTGATATTGTAATAAATTCGATTACATTAACCATTGGAGTTGTTCCACCACCAAAAACACCACGAATTGAACTTGAAAGACCACCAATAACTTCTCTTCCACTACTACTGGACAAATCTCCAAAGTCTTTCGCATCTCCGGTTGATGCTATTGTTACAAAATCTATTACATTAGTAACCGCTGGAGAAACATATCCACCTGCAAATACACCACGAGTTGCATTAGCACAACTTCCTGGTGATGACGCTCTTGATGAGGTTGATAAATCACCAAAATCCGCAGAGTTTCCTGTAGAACTAATAGTTATAAACTCTATTACATTAATATATGCTGGTCCTGTATAACCTCCAGCAATTAAACCACGAGTTGAAGAAGAACAAGCACATCTTTGTCTTGTTGTGGTAAGCAAATCTCCAAATACTATTGCGTTTCCTAATGTTGATATTGTTATATAATTAATTACCTTTAAGTTTGCTGGTGATGAAAAACCAAGACCAAAAACACCACGAGTTCCCAAACCACCAGATGTTCCGGCAGGATTAGTTGATATACCAAGATTAGGAGACTCACCAAGTATCGTTCCCCAATGGTCTGCTCTCCACACTTCAAGTCTTCCAATATCAGTATTAAACCTCAACATTCCAGGTGCAAGACCCTCACCAGAAGGTCTCTGTGCTGTGGTGCCTGATGGTGGAACGAAATAATATGGTGAAGTAAATGAAGTAATACCAACTAGGTCAGGTCCTGTGCTTCCGTCTTCATTAGTAAAATTTGAGAACTTTGTTTCAGACATTATAGACCTCCGTGTCCGTTGGAGCAACCTGAAAGAGATTCTTTAGATTGAGTTCTATCCCCAAAATCAATTGCATTTCCTAAAGTTGCGATTGTTATATAATCAATTTTAGTTTGATTGCCTCCAGCAGTTCCCCCACCAAATACTCCACGAGTTGGTGATGAACAAGCAACTGCACCGCTTCTTGCGAGTGTTAAATCTCCAAAGTCCTGTACATTTCCTGTTGAGGCAATCGTAATATACTCAATTATATCTAAAAAGTTAGCTCCATCGTATCCACTACCCACAACACCACGAGTTGATGACGAGCAGGAACTACTATATCCACGATTTGCACTCAAATCTCCAAAGTCTTGAGCATCTCCAGTTGATGATATTGTAATAAAACTAATTGCACTGGTGTATGTAGTATCAGGACTTGTTCTACCACCAAATATAACCCCTCTCGTTGATGAAGAACAACCACCAGGTGCATATTGGATACTAATTAAATCGCCAAAGTCTTGAGCATCGCCTATTGATGCAATAGTAACATAATCAATATTATTTACTGCTCCAGGAGTTCCTCCACCAGCAGCAATACCTCTTGTTTGATTTGATAAACCTACTGCATAAATTATTGATTGAGTTAAATCTCCAAAATTTATTGCATCTCCAGTTGAGGATATTGTAATATATTCTATAGTATTTACTGCTACTGCAGATTCAGCACCTCCCATCCAAAGACCACGAGTTCTTGAAGATGCTGAACCTGATGCATATCTTGCGGCACTTAAATTTCCAAAGTCAATTGCATCTCCTAATGTAGAAATAGTTACATAATCAATTACATCAGAAGGAGTATAACCACCACCAAAAACACCACGAGTTCCCAAACCACCAGAAGTTCCGGCAGCATTCGTTGATATACCAATCTCAACATTAAACGCTTCCATCTCCAACCACTGCAAATTATCAAAGTATTCTAATTTTGCAGAGTCAGTATTAAATCTAATTGAACCAGGTGGGCAGTTTGATGGTCTTTGTGCTGTGGTTCCTTTTGGGGGAACGAAAAAGTTTTGACCAGAAAAAGTTGTAATCCCAGAAATGATAGGACCAGCAGTATTATTTTCATTTGTAATACGGTCAATCCTGGCTTCGGACATCTATTGTTTATTCCAAAAATCTAAATCCTTATACTTATTTATCACTTCTTCACTCAAGACTTCTGAATAATGCCTTGATTTCTTTTCTATTGTCTTACGAACTTCGTGCATCGTTGGAAGACCATAAACCTCACTATCTTTCTCACGATACTTTGCCTCAATATTCTCAAAGTCATACTCATAAGGTTTCATTCTTAAAAACGAATGAATACCTTGCATTACTCTCTTTGGATTCTCCACCAAGTCATCATACTGAATGAAATGAATATGTTGTGTTTGATTGTTTCTAAATGCAGTCGCAAGTGCATTCATACTTTCCCAGATAATACCACCAGGACTCATCATCAGATTACAACGAGTATCATTTGTAATAAACATTCCTTGCTGCAATAGTGCCTTATCAATAAAAGATATAGAACGACTGTTGTTAATCAGGTCAATAAAAGATGCAAGAATATCAAGTGGATGTCTGACGGTGCAGAGTATTTTAGGGTCTGGTGTAATGTATTCCTTTATGAGGTTTATGTGTGCAGGCCAGGCTCTACAACGGTCAACAACAACTGGTTTGTCTACATCCTCATAGTAAGTTTCAATCACATTCTTAACCATCTTCTTAAAGATTTCTGGTTTCGGAAATGCCTGTGCTTGTTCTCCTTGAAGTCTGTCTCTGGTATAATACATCACCTCAAAGACAGGTGATAATGGACCTGCGTGTAATAAAGGATTCTGATTTAATAAAGAACCCAGAAGGGTTGAACCACTTCTGGGCAAACCAGCATCAAAATAATAAGTTTTCATAAAGTAATCAGAGTTCGTTTACGGTTTCGTATTTGGTCCAGAGTTCATTAGTTGCCGCAACAGGGTCGAATGGATTTCTAACCTTTGTATTTTCTCTAAATGTTCTAACTCTTGTCTTGTTGATTTCTCCATCAACATCAACAGTTGTGAAAGAATCACTATAATTTTCTACAACATCTTCGTGTGTTGCTTCTGTCGTTGTTGTAGAAGTTGTGATTGTAGTTACTTCTTCTTCATCAATACGAGTTGTGGTTACAATACCAACGGCAGTAGAAACACCCACAATCGTGATGTTATTATACTGATAAGTTGGAGTAAATTCCTCAACAGAAGTTGTAACACCAGAAGAATTTTGAGTCTCTACAACAATTCTGGTTGTATAATTTGCATTATGTAAAATGACCGTCCCGGCAGGAGCATCAAAACTCACTGGTGCAGTTGTGGTTGTAGTAAGACCAGGACCAGTATAACCAACACCAATATCATTGGTTACTGTGGGGGCATTCCAGGCATCATCGGTTCCTGTGGTAGTCTCTGTGCGAATACCTGTTACACCCTGACTATCAACCGTCCAGGTGGTGCTGATGCCCGTAATATAAGTCTCCAGTTCTTCTTTAGTTCCAATCACATCTACACATTTTGGACAAGCATCCGGGTCCACCTGACCACAAGCCATTCCAAGATACTTGGTTTCTTGTGGAGGCAACCAGGCAGGAATAAATCCTTCCTTATTGGTATTCACTCCATACATTCCGGCAAAAGAACCAGGATGCTTGCACAGGAATGGTGGAATCGTTCCATTGCTACGAAGTCTATAAGTAATAATTGGATGTTGAACAGTCATTATAATCTTTTAATTTCTAACTATTTATAAAAACGAGCATAGTGCCCATTAAACAGATGAGAACCAAAGTGTCCTGCCTGAACCCAAGGAGCACAGAATACCTTACCACCAACTTTACGATAAGAAGAGCAGAAGAAATAATCTTCTGAAAGTAAATGATTCTTTTCTTTATCAATCTCTACTCGGTAGTAATCACGTATCTCTTCACCATCGGGTAATGATGCACCACCATTTGTATATACTGGTGTATGTGGTTTGAGTGCCTCAAATACCTCACGGCGAATCATCATAAATGCATTTCCACCGTGCTCAATCTCAAATGGTATTTCTTCATCTTCCATAGTAATACCAGGAAGATGATTGATATTATATACACCACCAGTCCTGGAAATATCTTCTTCACCTCTCAAGGCTCTTTGACGAATCTCTTCCCAGTTATAACCCTTTAAAGGAATCGGACCAACAATCAGTTCCTTCTCGGACTTAATCATTTTGACCACATCTTCCACACGGAACTTAATATCCGCATCAATAAACATTAGATGTGTTGCATCTGGGATACTCATAAAGTGATGAGCAATCGTATTACGACCACGCTGAATCAGAGACTCATTACCCAGAAAGATTGTGGTGAATTTTACATTTGACTTATTTGCTGCCTCTGAAAGATGAATAATAGATTGTGTATATTCACTTGTGCACATTCCTCCATACATTGGAGTTCCAATTACAAGATGCATAAAATTATTCTCCGGCAGTAAGTTTTGCAAACTCCTGGTCAACAGAAGACGGAAGCATAATCACAGGGTCTGGATGTGCAAGTGATTTCTCATCTAATGGAACAAATCCACGACTTTCGGCAAATCGAATTGAGCAGTCCTCAAACTTATCGGCACACTTCTCTAACCATTCAATCGTCATTTCGTGTGATGGTGCCTTACCGGTTGCAATCATTTCATTCTCAATCTTTAAGTAATTAAAGACTTCTGCCTGTGCGTGTGCAACATTAATTCCAATATCAAACAGATAGATTGAGTTTCCTTCATCAATAATACCACCTCTGGGTCTTGCAGAATTGATTGCCTGCTTGAGTGCGGTCATTACGTGATAGCGTTTCTCTTCACGCTCATAATCTTCTTCGGTAATAAAGTCCTTACCGATGTGGTCTAGAACAGCACGATATTGAGTCATAAGAAACGACATCTTACGAATTGCACCCTTCATAGAGTTCTCAACATTCATATTATTATTCATCAACTCAATCAACTCAATCTCAAACTCTTCTCTGTCTAGGTCGTCCTCACAAATATCAATCTCTCTTTGCTTCTTTTTGATTTTAATTTCGTTCTTACGACGATTGATTTGTGCTTCGGCAAGAGCACTCTTGGTTCTCTCAATTGCCGCAAGTGTGTGCTTGATGCTGCGAATTGGTGTGAGGTCTGTGATGTCCAGAGTCACAGTCATCATCTGTGAGTGAGACTTATAGAAATTATCACAGGCAGCTTGTGTTGCAGGAAGTGTCTCCTCAATATGAGTGAGCATTCCCTTGTATTCTTGAGGCAGAGGACCATTAGCAAGTTGTGCTAGGTCGTTCTTAAGTGTCGTAACAGAAATCTCTGCACCTGGTGTTAAATCTACCGAAGTAATCGCAGAACTTTTTTCAGTCATATCAATTTTATTATTGTAACTGTGTTTATTTATTATATCATACCTGGACGGTTTTTACAACCCTCCGTGAGCGTTGGAGCAGCCACTTCCACTAACAGAAAGTTCTGTATTATCTCCAAAATCAACTGCATTACCTTGAGTGGAAATTGTAATATACTCAATTGTATTTTGATATGAATGACTTGCTTGAGCATATACTCCTCTTGTTGATGAGGACATCGAAGAAGAATAAATTGTTTCTTGAGTTAAATCCCCAAATCTAACGGCATTTCCTAGTGTTGATATTGTAATATAATTTATCACCTTTATGTATGATGGTGTTGCCCCCCCCGCAAATACTCCACGAGTTGCATTACAAGTTCCAGAAGTAAGAGCTGTTGCTATAGACAAATCTCCAAAATCTCGTGCATCTCCAAGTGTAGAAATAGTAACGAAATCAATTGTATTAACTATAGGACCACTTCCTCCAGCAAATACTCCACGAGTCGGTGAATTTACAGTGCCTAAACTTCTAGAGAATCTAGTTAAATCACCAAAATCTTTTGCATCTCCGGTTGATGCAATTGTTATATATTCTAAAGTATTTACAGTTGTTGGAGTCATTGGAGCATATCCTCCACCCCATATTCCACGAGTGCTATTAGAAACTGCTGCCCAATAATATCCGGGTAAAGTTTTATCACCAAAATCAATTGCATCACCTGTGGAAGAAATTGTTACATAATCAATTATATTTGATGCAGTCAGAGTAGGAGTTGGAGTAACAAACCCACCAGCAATTATTCCTCTTGTAGATGATGCAAGTGCCGAATTATTAAAACCTCTTCTTGCTAATGTTAGGTCTCCAAAGACAATTGCATTTCCGGTTGATGATATTGTAATATAAGAAATAGTAGTTACATTTGTGGGTCCTGGTGTTTCTCCACCCATTATTAAACCACGAGCACCACCATTCAGGTCTGGGCGACTTGATTGAACTTCAGTCCATTGACTTCCATCATAAAGTTCTACCTTATTACTGTCGGTATTATATCGTAGTGCCCCTGAAGTGCTTGTAAGTCCAATTCTATTATCTGTGGTTCCTTTTGGAAGTATCACATAGTTTTGACTATTAAACTCGAAATCTCCGTCAAATAATGGACCGAAGGTTTCTCCAATACCGGCAATTGTGTTTGTTCTTAAAATAGTCATTTCTTATAAACCTCCGTGGGCGTTGGAGCAGGAACCCATATATCCTCTTGGAATTGTTAAATCTCCAAAATCAACTGCATTTCCTTGAGTTAATATAGTTATATACTCTATAGTATTAACTGCACTAGGTGCTACTCCGCCACCCCAAACCCCACGAGTTGGTGAAGAAACTGCTGCAGAAGCGTGTCTTCCTCCACTCAAATCTCCAAAATTAACTGCATTTCCTAACGTTGCAATAGTTATATAATCTATAATATTTGATGCTGATGGACCTCCTCCACCAAATAAACCTCTTGTTGCGTTAGAACATCCAGCATTACTGTTTCTATTCGTAGTTAAGTCGCCAAAATCTGTAACATTTCCAATAGTTGAAATTGTAATAAACTCAATAACATTTGTTGATGGTGCTCCGCTAGCAAATATCCCTCTTGTAGAACTTGCACAAGAACCAAACGATTGTTTTGCTGTTGATAAATATCCAAAATCAACTGCATTTCCAAGAGCAGCAATTGTAACATATTGAATTAAATTTGTTGTCGTCCCACCAGCATCACCACCAGCAATAATACCTCTTGTAGAATTTGATAATCCTGCCCCGTTAAATGCTGGCGCCGCAATATCAAAACCAGAATCCGAAGAAGTTCCTGTTGATGCAAAAGTAAAAACTTCAATGTTTGTGCTATATGCTGGATTTCCCAATCCACCAGCAGCAACTCCTCTTACACTTGACCCAAAACACATTGGATTTCTTTTTGGTTGACTTAAAGTTGCAAAGTTAATACTATTTCCTGTTGATGAGATATTAATATAATCCATTACAGAACGAGCACCACCACCACTTCTTCCACCCACAAAAACACCACGAGCTCCACCATTCAGGTTTGGAGAGAATGTGCTGACCTGTAACCACTGAGCTCCATCATAATACTCCAACTTCTGTGAGTCAGA
>OFRL01000810.1_pt1 | contig 12398 bp, 8 predicted proteins | sample 1543121 | NCBI WGS metagenome assembly OFRL01 (sample SAMN07774228, study PRJEB24372) | wastewater metagenome | isolation source: Lake Maggiore Cannobio | place: Italy: Cannobio | collected 2016-01
TCACTATGAAACACGGCCTGCAATACTTCCACGCCGCAGCCGCTGGATGGTCCCTCAGAGATCTGTGCATGCCCTAGTGCGAACGCAGGGACCCATAACCACCGATGCAGATCGTCGAGCTACGCTGGAACGACGAGTCCCATTCATAACAACAGCCGCGGCGTATGGGTCCCTGCTTTCGCAGGGACGACGGCGGAGCTATTGACGGCTACTTGTCGCTCAGCACATCGCCGAACAGCGCCCAGGACTTGCCGTCGAACCGCGCCATCTGGATCTGGCGGATCGGCGTCACGTTGTCGGACTCGGTCTGCACCTTGATGCCCGGCAGCAGCATCGGCAATTCGAGCGGCTTCAGATTGGTCGCCTGTTTGATGATGTTGTCGCGGCTGTAGTCGCCGTTGCAGTTCTTCAGCACCGCCGTCATGACCTGCGCGACCGTGTAGCCCTGCACATTGAACAGATCGCCCGGGCTCGCATTGGGCTGATACTTCTTCATCCAGGCCGAGAACTCCTGCTGCCCGGCGTCGTCGGCCCAGCGCGGATCGGTCGGGTCCTTCAGGTAGAGCCCGGTCACGACACCGATGACGTTCTCGAGCCCGGCCGGCTCGAGCACCGCGGAGACCGAGTTGGAGACTGTCGGCAGGATGGTCAGCGGCTTCCAGCCCATGCTCGCCGCCTTGCGCAGCGCTTGCGCGGCGAATTTCGGCGTCGCCTCGGCGAAGAACACATCCGCGCCGGACTCGCGCATCGTCACCATCTGGGAATCGATGGTCGGATCGGTGGTGAGGTATGTGGTCTCGGCGACGATCTGGCCGACGTGCTCGCCGAGCCCGTCCTTGAAGCCCCTGAGATAGTCTTTACCGGCGTCTTCGTTCGGCGTGATGACGGCGATCTTGGCGTCCGGCTTGGTCTTCAGGATGTACTTTGCATAGAGCCGGCCTTCGAGCTCGTAGGTCGGATTGAAGCCGACCGTCCACGGGAACTGCTTCGGATCGTTCCAGCGCGTCGCGCCCGACGACACGAACAGCTGGGGGACCTTCTTGATGTTGAGATACTTCTGCACCGAGATGTTCGGCGCGGTGCCGACCGCGCTGAAGATCGCGAGCACCTCGTCCTGCTCGACCAGCTTGCGGGTCTGCTCGACCGTCTTCGACGGCGAATAGCCGTCGTCGAGGCTCTCGAACTCGATCTTGCGGCCGTTGATGCCGCCCTGATCGTTGAGCATCTGGAAGTAGGCGGCCTCGGCGCGCGCGATGGTGCCGTAGGCCGACGCAGGGCCGCTATAGGGCGCGGTATTTCCAATCTTGATCGCGGAATCGGCCGCAATGGATGACGAGATCGACGCAGCCATGAGCGCGGTGACGGCGAGAAGACCCGCCAGGCGGGAGCGAGTTGACAAGAGCGTATCCTTTTCTTGGTTTTCTTGACGCGGCGCACCTTATCAATCGCGCCCGCGCAGGCAATCACCAAGACGGCAGCGAAATTTCCGCAAGCCGGCAATCACGCTCGCGCGCGGAACGTGATGCGCTTCAAATCCGAAAATGTTGCCGGGATGTTCATGATGTGGGCCTTCGATAGAAATGAAGGTCCACCGAGCGAGACGTGCATTCCACGCCGCGGTCAGCTCGCTTGTCGCTGCATGAGCGCCATGCTCAAGCCGCGACCGCCGCTGCGCGCGGGCTGACGACGTATTCCTTCAGCACCTTGTCGGCACCGTCGACTTCGGTCAGCGCGACGTCGTAGGACCACAGATCAGCGAGATGCTGCAGCACGCGGCGCGTGTCGGTCTCGTTGAGCTGCGCGCCCTTCACGGTGGTGTGACGCAGCATCAGGCGACGATCGCCGTCGAGGTCGACATCGACGACCTCGATATTGGCGTCGACGAAGCCGACGTCGTATTGCCGCGCCAGTTCGCGCCGCACCCGGCGGTAGCCACGCTCGTCATGAATCGCATCGACCTTGATCCCCTGGCTTTCGGCGGGGTCGTCGTGCAGATGGAACATGCGGAAGCGCCGGATCAGCGCCGGGCTGAGGAACTGGTTGATGAAACTCTCGTCGCGGTAGTTGCTCCAGATCTCGCGCAGCACGCCTTCGACGTCGCCCTTGCCGGCAATGTCGGGGAACCAGTCGCGATCCTCGTCCTCCGGATTCTTCACGATCCGCTCGATGTCCTGCATCATGGCGAAACCGAGCGCGTAAGGGTTGAAGCCGGAATAGCGGCGGTCGTCGAACTCGGGCTGGAACACTACGTTGGTGTGCGACTGCAGGAATTCGAGGAAATTTCCGTCGGTGATCCGGCCCTGCTGATGCAGCCGGCTCATGATGCGGTAATGGACGTAGGTCGCGGTGCCCTCGTTCATCACCTTGGTCTGGCCCTGCGGGTAGAAATACTGCGCGATATGACGCACGATGCGAATGAGCTCGCGCTGCCAGGGCGCAAGCCGCGGCGCGGTCTTCTCCAGGAAATAGAGGATGTTCTCCTGCGGCAGACCGAGCAGCGCGCGGCGGCGCTCGGCAGTCAGCGCAGCCTTGCTCTTGGCCTTGGTGTTCGGCACCGTCCGCCACAGATCGTTGAACACGGCCTCTTCGTGCTGGCGGCGCTCGCCGGCACGCTTCTCCTCGGCGCGCAGGTCGAGCGTCTTCTTGCCGGGATAGCGGTCGACGCCATGCGACATCAGCGCATGCGCGGCATCCAGCGTCCGCTCCACCGTCTCGCGGCCGTGGCGGTCCTCGCAGGCGGCGATGTAGCCCTTGGCGAATTCGAGATAGTCGAGGATGCCGTCGGCGTCGGTCCACTGCTTGAACAGATAGTTGTTCTTGAAGAAGTGATTGTGCCCGAACGCCGCATGCGCGATCACCAGCGTCTGCATCGTCGCGGTGTTCTCCTCCATCAGATAGGAGATGCACGGCGAGGAATTGATCACGATCTCATAGGCGAGGCCCATCAGGCCCTTGCGATAGGACGCTTCCTGGAATGCGAACTGCTTGCCGAACGACCAGTGCTTGTAGAACAGCGGCATGCCGACCGAGGAATAGGCGTCGAGCATCTGCTCGGCGGTGATCACCTCGATCTGGTTGGGATAGACGTCGAGCCCGAGCTCCTTGCGCGCGACCTCCTCGCAGGCGTCGTGAATCCGCTGCAGCGTCTGGAAATCCCAGTCGGCGCCCTCGAACAGCCGTTCGCCGGAAGATCCCATCAACTATACCCTTTCCTGGCTGGTGGTACGGCGCTTGAACAGGTCCTGGAACACCGGGAAGATCTCGCCGCGTTCGCTCACCTTGCGCATCGACAACGGCGCGCCGTCGTTGCGAAGACGCTCATAGAGCGTCCAGAGCGAGGAGTCCGGCATGTCGAAGGTGTAGTTGGCGGCCTCGCCGACCTCGAGATAGGCGAAGAACTGGCACACCGGCAGGATCTTGTCGGTCAAGAGATGCCCGGTCAGCCCGCTGTCGGAGGTCATGTTGTCGCCGTCCGAAGCCTGGGCCGCGTAGATGTTCCAGTCGGCGGGGCGGAAGCGGGTGCGCACGATGTCGTTCATCGCAACCAGCGCGCTCGACACCAGCGTGCCGCCGGACGCCGGTCCATGGAAGAACGTATCCTCGTCCACCTCCTCGGCGCGGTCGGTGTGCCGGACGAACACGATCTCGACGTGCTTGTAGCGCCGCTTCAGGAAGACGTAGAGCAGCATGTAGAACCGCTTCGCGAGATCCTTCATGTGCTCGGACATCGAGCCCGAGACGTCCATCAGGCAGAACATCACGGCCTGCGCCACCGGCTTCGGCACCGTCTCGAAGCGCCGGTAGCGAATGTCGATCGGATCGATGAACGGGATCCGCTTGGCCTTGGCCTTCAGCGCTTCGAGCAGCGCAAGCAGCTCGCGGCGGCGCGTATCGTCTTCGCACGCGGCAAGCTCGGCCTCGAGCGCCTCGATCTCGTCCTTGCGCGGCCGGCGCAGCGCCACGCGGCGCGCCAGCGCCCGGCTCACCGTGCGACTGATCGAGATGTTGGCGGGCGAGCCCGAGGTCGCATAGCCGGCGCGCTGGATGCCCTCGCTCTCGGTTTCCGCGAGCTTGCGCTTGGCGAGATCGGGCAGCTCGAGATCGTCGAGGAAGAGGTCGACGAACTCCTCGCGGCTCAGCACGAAGCGGAAGGCGTCTTCGCTGTCGCCCTCGCCGGCGCCGGAGCCCTTGGCGCCGCTCTGGTTCGGGCGCTGCAGCCAGTCGCCCTCGACGAACTTCTTGTTGCCGGGCAGCACCATGTCACGCGTGCCGCCCTCGCGCCGGAACCGCGGCTCGTCCATGCCGTCCAGCGGGATGGTCACCTCGCCGCCCTCCAGGACATCCTTGATGTCCCGGTCCTGTGACGACTTCTTGACGGCTCCCTGCACCAGCGCCTTGGCGCGCCGCAGGAACCGCTGACGGTTCTCCAGGCTCTTGCTACCCGGATTCAACCGCCGATCGACGATGTGCATGACCACTTTGCATCTGCCTCGCGCCGGATGCGATCATCACAGTCGCATCGCATTCTTATTGGACGGAACCGGACGAGACGGAAAGCCGCTGCCGGCTTTCCGGATCGTACACTGGATTCTTGCTCGAGCATGATCTCTTCGGATCATGCTCTAGCCGGCCTGCTTCACCCGCATGTACCACTCGACGAGCCGGCGGACCTGGCGCTCGGTATAACCGCGCTCCACCATCCGCTCGACGAACTCGCCGTGCTTCTTCTCGGTCTCGCCGTCCTTCTTGGAGCCGAACGAGATCACCGGAAGCAGATCCTCGACCTGCGAGAATATCCGCTTCTCGATCACGTCGCGAACCTTTTCGTAGGAGGTCCAGCTCGGGTTCTTGCCGCCATTGTGCGCCCGCGAACGCAGCGAGAACTTGACGACCTCGTTGCGGAAGTCCTTCGGGTTGGCGATGCCGGCCGGCTTCTCGATCTTGGTCAGCTCCTGATTCAGAAGCTCGCGGTTCATCAGCTGGCCGGTGTCGGGATCCTTGAAGTCCTGATCCTCGATCCAGGCGTCGGCGTAGTCGACGTAGCGGTCGAACAGGTTCTGGCCGTAGTCGGCATAGGATTCCAGATAGGCCTTCTGGATCTCGTTGCCGATGAACTCGGCATAGCGCGGCGCAAGGTCGGCCTTGATGAATTCGAGATAGCGCTTCTCGGTCTCGTCAGGCAGCTGCTCGCGGCGGATCGCCATCTCCAGCACATACATCAGGTGCACCGCGTCGGCGCCGACCTCCGTGGTGTCGTGGTTGAAGGTCGAGGCCAGCACCTTGAAGGCGAAGCGGGTGGAGACGCCGTCCATGCCCTCGTCGACGCCGGCGGCGTCCTTGTACTCCTGCACGCTGCGCGCCTTCGGATCGGACTCCTTCAGGCTCTCGCCGTCATACACCCGCATCTTGCCGAACAGCGTCGAGTTCTCGTGCTTGCGCAGCCGCGACATCACCGAGAAGCGGGCCAGCGTTTCCAGCGTCGCCGGCGCGCAGGGCGCTGCGGCGAGCTCGGAGCCCTGGATCAGCTTCTCGTAGATCTTCTGCTCCTCGGTGACCCGCAGGCAGTACGGGACCTTGATGACGCAGATGCGGTCGATGAAGGCCTCGTTGTTCTTGTTGGTCTTGAAGCTCTGCCACTCGGCTTCGTTGGAGTGCGCGAGGATGATGCCGGTGAACGGGATCGCACCGATGTTTTCGGTGCCGATGTAGTTGCCCTCCTGCGTCGCGGTCAGCAGCGGGTGCAGCATCTTGATCGGCGCCTTGAACATTTCGACGAACTCGAGCACGCCCTGGTTGGCGCGGTTAAGGCCGCCGGAATAGCTGTAGGCGTCCGGATCGTTCTGGGCGTAGGTCTCGAGCTTGCGGATGTCGACCTTGCCGACCAGCGAGGAGATGTCCTGGTTGTTCTCGTCGCCGGGCTCGGTCTTGGCGACCGCGATCTGGCGCAGCCGCGAGGGCTGGATGCGCGCGACGCGGAACTGCGAGATGTCGCCGCCGAAGGCCTCGAGCCGCTTGTAGGCCCAGGGTGACATCAGCCCGCTCAGCCGGCGGCGCGGAATGCCGTACTTCTCCTCGATCATCGGACCGAGCTGCTCGGGGTCGAACAGCCCGAGCGGGCTCTCGAACACCGGCGACAATTCGTCACCCGCCTTCAGCACGTAGATCGGATGGATTTCCATCAGCGCCTTGATGCGCTCGGCGAGCGAGGACTTGCCGCCGCCGACCGGTCCGAGCAGATAGAGGATCTGCTTGCGCTCTTCGAGGCCCTGCGCGGCGTGGCGGAAGAAGCCGACGAGGCGCTCGATCGTGTCCTCCATGCCGTAGAAGCCGGCGAAGGCCGGATACGACCGGATCGTACGGTTCAAAAAGATACGGCCAAGGCGTGGGTCCTTGGCCGTGTCGATCATCTGGGGCTCACCGATTGCCGCTAATAACCGCTCGGCCGCATTGGCGTATCGCATCGGATCACTTCGACACGACTCCAGATACTCGGCCATCGACATGTCGGTCTGGCTTCGCGCTTCAAACGACCTTGCGAAGGCGTTGAACAAAGAATCGTTGTACATGATCCCTATCTCCACGATATGTATCGCCGCACGACTGACACGAGTCGTAACCAGAGCGTCCTAGGATCGAATCAGCGTCGGCACGCTGGGTCCATTGGACACTCGACCGACTCACTTCGGCAATGCACGGCGCATGCAGCCTCTGCCTTATCAACAGGCAGGAAGCTTAATGGTTCATCAATATCCCCTGTTGGTGGCCTGTTTTTGGCGGTTGTAGCCCCTTCGCCACATCCGTGGTTTACCGGGGCTAGAGCCTCCAACAGCGCCTCCGAAGCGGACATCCGAGCGGGGCAACTTCCCCGTCCGAAGATGAACGTTGGGCTTCCCTGAAGAGGTGTGATTGTCCAGCCTTGGCGTCAAGATGGGCACTTCACGGGGCCGCATAAACAAAGGTTTATGTGCCGTTGAACGTGCCTCCTTGTCGCCGCGACTAAGGCAACGAGCCCGCGCAGTTCCGCGCGGCACCATTGCCGCGCTGTAAAGATGACACCTTGGAGGCGCGGGCTATTCCCGAGGCGGCCATGAAGCAGACGCTCCTCGTTGTCGCACTTGCCGTCGCAGCCGGTGCCGGCGCCACGTCGGCCGTCCAGGCGCAGGAAGAGGTCGACAAGGCCACCGCAGCCGCCTTCGACAACAGAATGTTTGCAGGCCCGCTAGGGGCGAAAGCCTATGCCTGCTTTGTGCGTCGCTACGATGCAAATCATCTGGCGCAGCATCCGAAGCAGAAGGTCAGCGCCATGAAGCTGCTGGTCTCGGCGGAAGACGCACCGGAGGACAAGACCACCAACTACTCGTTCCGCCTCGGCGTCGCCTACCGCCACCGCTCGGGCAATTTCGACTCCAGCGGCTATTGCCACCACGCGCTCGCGACCGAATCCGGACACGAAATCCGCTTCGAATGCAGCGTCGATTGTGAAGGCGGCGGCATCAGCGTGGCGCTGTCGAAGGACGATAAATCCGCGATCGCGCGCCTCGCCAGCATCAGGATGTGGAATCGCAACAAGCCCGACGATGACGCGAGCGAAGAGCTGCTCGCCGGCGCCGACGACAGGATCTTTCGGATCGATCGCGCGGACTTGCGCGAATGCGCCGAACTTGTGACTGACCGCAAGGAACTCGCTGCGCTCCGCCACAAGTGATAGGATTGCTCGTCAACAACAATTGCGCGAGGGACGCCATGCACCGACGCAGCATCCTGTGGGGCACGCTCTCGGCAATCGGCGCCGCTTTCGCCGCGTCACGCGCCAACGCCACGGCCGAAGCGCCGCAGCAGAAGCTGAAGGTGGCCTATCACCTCGACGACCTCGACAAGGTCGGTTTCGTGATCGGCAACATCCAGAACCATCTCGACGGCGTCGGCGGCCCCGGCAATGTCACGATCGCGCTGGTGGTGCACGGCCAGGCGCTGAAGGCGTTTCATTCGGCAGCGGCCAATCCCGACCTGTCAAAGCATGTCGGGCAGTTCACCAGGGACGGGATCGAGCTTGCCGCCTGCGGCAACACCATGAAATCGCAGAACATCGGCCTGAAGGACCTGCTGCCCGGCTTCGTCGCCGCCGAGCGCGGCGGCGTCGTTCGGCTCGCCGAGCTGCAATCCCAGGGTTACCTCTACCTGCGGCCCTGACCTGAGGCGTGCGCCGCAACGCGTCATAAAAATGTGCCGAGATCAGGGTCTGCTCGGGACCGCGTCCGAGGGGATCGAACTGTTGTGAATGGCGTTATCCCTTGGGAATGCTGATATTCCGCCCGGGCCCCACCTGATGTTGACAATCCTCCGCTGTCCCCGAAAGCTGCCCGGGAACCCAAAAACCGACCCTCGATCGAACGAGAACAGGCACCCATGAACCCCGTCAAAGAACTCGAAAATCACCGCCAGGCCGTCTGGCTGGACTTCCTCGCCCGCGGCTTCGTCGCCAAGGGGGATCTGAAGCGGCTGATCGAGACCGACGGCGTCAAGGGGGTGACCTCCAACCCCTCGATCTTCGAGAAGGCGATCGGCTCTTCGGACGAGTATGACGGGGCGATCGGCCAGGCGCTCAAGAAGGGCGACCGCTCGGTCGCCGACCTGTTCGAGCACCTTGCTGTCGTGGATATCCAGCATGCCGCCGATGTGCTGCGCCCGGTCTACGACCACAGCCACGGCGGCGACGGCTTCGTCAGCCTCGAAGTGTCGCCCTATCTGGCGATGGACACCAAGGGCACGATCGTGGAGGCCGAGCGGCTCTGGAAGGACGTCCATCGCAAGAACCTGATGGTCAAGGTGCCGGCGACGCCGGAAGGCCTGCCGGCGATCGAGTATCTGATCGGCGAAGGCATCAGCATCAACATCACGCTGCTGTTCTCCCAGGAGGTCTACCGCCAGGTTGCCGAGGCCTATCTCAAGGGCCTGGAGAAGTACGTCGCCAAGGGCGGCGACCCCTCCCATGTCGCGAGCGTCGCCAGCTTCTTCGTCAGCCGCATCGACTCTGCCGTCGACAAGCAGCTCGACGAGAAGATCGCGCGCGCCAACGATCCCTTAGAAAAGGAGCGGCTTGCCGCGCTGAAGGGCAAGGTCGCGATCGCGAACGCAAAGCTCGCCTACCAGGACTACAAGCGCCTGTTCTCGGGCGCGCGCTGGGATAAGCTCGCGAAGAAGGGCGCCAAGCCGCAGCGGCTGCTGTGGGCGTCCACCGGCACCAAGAACAAGGACTACAGCGACGTGCTCTATGTCGAGGAGCTGATCGGCCCCGACACCGTCAACACCGTGCCGCCGGCCACGCTCGACGCCTTCCGCGATCACGGCAAGGTCCGCGACAGCCTGGAGGAGAATGTCGAGGCGGCCCGCCGCGTGCTGGAGGAGCTGGAGCGGTCCGGCATCTCGCTCGATGCGATCACCGAGGAGCTGGTCAAGGACGGCGTCAAGCTGTTCGCCGACGCGGCTGACAAGCTGTACGGCGCGGTTGCCCACAAGCGCGCCACCTCGCTCGGCGGCGGCATCGACCACCAGAAGCTGGCGCTCGGCGCCGGCATCGCGAAGGCGGTCGAGAAGAGCGCCGAGGAATGGCGCGCCTCGGCCAAGATTCGCAGGCTCTGGCACAAGGACAAGTCGGTCTGGACCGGCGATGACGAGGACAAATGGCTGGGCTGGCTGACCAGCGCCGCAACCGCCGATGTCACCGACTACGAGGATTTCGCCAAGCGCGTGAAAGGCCAGAGCTTCACCGACGCCGTCGTGCTCGGCATGGGCGGATCGAGCCTCGGGCCGGAGGTGCTGGCGCAGACCTTCCCGCACAAATCCGGCTTCCCGCGGCTGCACGTGCTCGATTCGACTGATCCGGCGCAGGTGCGCGCGATGGAGGAGTATGTCGACATCGCCAAGACGCTGTTCATCGTGTCCTCCAAATCCGGCGGCACCACCGAGCCGAACGTGATGAAGGACTATTTCTTCGACCGGGTCGCCAAGGCGATCGGCAAGGACAAGGCCGGCCACCGCTTCATCGCGGTGACCGATCCGGGCTCCTCGCTGCAGAAGGTCGCGATCAAGCAGGGCTTTGCCCGGATCTTCTACGGGGACCCGGCGATCGGCGGCCGCTATTCCGTGCTGTCGCCGTTCGGCCTGGTGCCGGCGGCCGCAGCGGGCATCGACGTCCGCAGCCTGCTCGGCCACACCCTCGCCATGGTGCGCTCCTGCGGCGCCGACGTGCCGCCGCAGGAAAATCCGGGCGTCCAGCTTGGATTGGCGATGGGCATCGCCGGCCTCGAAGGCCGCGACAAGGTGACGCTGTTCGCCTCACCCGACGTCGCCGATTTCGGCGCCTGGGCCGAGCAGCTGATCGCGGAATCCACCGGCAAGGACGGCAAGGGCCTGGTCCCGATCGAGGGCGAAACCATCGGCGACGCCGCGGTCTACGGCAACGACCGCTTCTTCATCGACCTCCGCACCGAACGCGAGCACGATGCCGCGCATGAGGCAAAACTAGCGGCGCTCGAGGCCGCCGGCCATCCGGTGGTCCGGATCGTGATGAAATCGATCGACCATATCGGCCAGGAGTTCTTCCGCTTCGAGATCGCAACTGCGGTGGCCGGCTCGATCCTCGGCATCAACCCGTTCAACCAGCCCGACGTCGAGGCCGCCAAGATCAAGACGCGCGAGCTGACCGCGGCGTTCGAGAAGACCGGCGCGCTGCCGGCCGAGCAGCCGGTGGTGTCGGCCGATGGGGTCGAGCTCTACACCGACGCGCAGAACGCCGAGGAGCTGCGCAAGGCGGGCGCCAACGGCGATCTCAATTCGTGGATCAAGGCCCACCTGTCGCGCTCCGGCCGCGGCGACTATGTCGCCCTGCTCGCCTATATCGAGCGCGACGGCGACACCATCGACGCGATGCAGGCGATGCGGCTGAAGCTGCGTGATGCAAAGCACCTTGCGACCTGCGCCGAGTTCGGCCCGCGCTTCCTGCATTCGACCGGGCAGGCCTACAAGGGCGGCCCCGACAGCGGCGTGTTCCTGCAGGTCACGACCGACGATAGCCAGGACCTGGCGGTGCCCGGCCAGAAGGCGAGCTTCGGCGTCATCAAGGCGGCGCAGGCGCGCGGCGATTTCGACGTGCTCACCGAGCGCGGCCGGCGGGCGCTGCGCGTGCATCTCAAGGGCGACCTCAACTCCGGGCTTGCGGCACTCGACGCCGCGATCTCGGCCGCACTGAACTGACGGAGGCGCGCGATGCAACTCGGCATGATCGGCCTCGGGCGGATGGGCGGCAACATCGTCCGCCGCCTGATGAGCAAGGCTGCGACAACGCTGGCCATCTACCGGGTTGATCCCGGCAAGGCGGATTCAGCGCGCGCGTGGCAGGCCAAGTTCGACGAGGCCGCGGCGGCGTTCGCCGGCTTCACGGAGTCGCGACTGACCGAGCAGACAGGCCCCAAGGCCGTCTGGGCGGCATCGGTGACATTCACGAGTGAGCGGGCACTGAGGCACTGGCTCGACAGCCCCGCGCGCGCTGCCCTTGTCACCGAGGGAGCGGCGGCCGGAGTCATCGATGCCGTACCGCCGATCGTCCTCGTCGAAGACGAGGCGCCGCCACCCGGAATCGCCGTGTTCACGCACCGGGTCGTCCCGGGCCGGGAAGAGGCCTTCCGGCAGCGCGAGCACGACCTGAATGTGGCCGGCGACGAGTTCGAGGGCTACCTCGGATCAATCCTGCTCGCGCCGCAGAGTCCGGACGGACTGTGGATGTCGGTGGTGCGGTTCGACAACGATGCCCATCGCATGCGCCACCTGGACCAGCGCCGTCGACGAAGGCAACGCGTCGGTCGGCGGTTACTATGTCGCCAATGAAGGCGATGCCGAAGCGACCGCTATGCTCGCCCGCGCCCTGCTTGCCGCCCCGGGACGAAAGCTCAAGCTGCTCCCGTCCGGCGAAGCGTCGATCCGTAGCCTCGCCACGCGGCCGATCGCCGGCGGCGGCACGGCAACGCTCTACGCGATCGACGGCCTCGGCATGTCGCCCCTGGGCATATGGCTCGATGGCAATCGCCAGCTCTTCGCCAGCGGCAGCAACTGGATCGGCGTGATCCGCGAAGGTCATGAGGCCGAGCAGGCGGCATTGCTCGCCGCCGAGGCCGATGCGTTTCAGCAAGCGGCGCACGCGACCGCCAAACGGCTGACGCAGACCAACCCGGCCGGTGTGTTGATCAAGGGCGCGCGGTTGTTCGACGCCGAGACGCGGACGCTGCGTCCGGGCACCAGCGTGCTCGTTCGCGGCGAGACGATCGCGGCGGTCGGCGCCGACGGCAGCATCGCCGCGCCCGCCGGCGCCAGGGTGATCGACGCGCGCGGACGCGTGCTGATCC
>OFRL01000811.1_pt1 | contig 12395 bp, 13 predicted proteins | sample 1543121 | NCBI WGS metagenome assembly OFRL01 (sample SAMN07774228, study PRJEB24372) | wastewater metagenome | isolation source: Lake Maggiore Cannobio | place: Italy: Cannobio | collected 2016-01
CTAAGGGAGGCGGGCCGTGATCGGCAACGGGCGGAGAGCATTGGCTATATTTTTCAGACCTTTAATTTACTCCAGGGGCATACGGCTTTAGAAAATGTGGAACTCGGGATGGCCTTTGGTCGTGGGGTAGAGCGCGCGCAAGCCGGAGCTTTATTACAGCGGGTGGGGCTGGGCGATAAACTCGGTCATTATCCTCGCCAGCTTTCCACGGGTCAGCAGCAACGGGTGGCGGTCGCGCGGGCCTTGGCTAATCGCCCCAAGCTGGTCCTTGCCGATGAACCCACGGGCAATCTCGACCGCCGCAATGCTCGGGAAGCGCTGCAATTGATCCGCGAGGTATGTCGCGAATCCGGGGCGGCTCTGTTGCTGGTGAGTCATGACGAGCGGGTGCTCGCGCAGTTTGAGCAAATGCAGGATTTCATGATGATCAACCGGGCTTTAGCCACACCGCCGACTAGGCGGCACCACCTGCCGCGGGTTCGACCGTGATGCTGGCGGTGTCGCCGCTCACCGAAACGCCGGTGACCTTGGTCGAGAGCTTGAATTCGATACCTTGCTTGCGGAAAATCTTGTTGGCTTCCTTGCGGATGTCGCCATCGAAGCCGGGGAGGATCTGGTCGAGATATTCGATGCAGGTGACTTTGGCCCCCAGCCGCCGCCACACGCTGCCCAGCTCAAGCCCGATCACGCCGCCGCCGATGACCACCAGATGCTCGGGCACCTTGGCCAGTTCAAGCGCGCCGGTGGAATCGACCACGACCTTCTGGTCGACGGTCACGCCCGGCAGCGGGGTGACCGAGGAGCCGGTCGCGATCACGATGTCCTTGGCGGTGACGGTCTGCTCGCCGACCTGCACGGTGTGCGCATCGACGAAGGCGCCACGGCCCTTCAGCCAGGTCACCTTGTTCTTCTTGAACAGAAAGGCAATGCCGCCGGTCAGCTGCGTGACCGCGTCGATGCGCTGCGCGTGCATCGCGGGGAGATCGAGCTCGGGCGTGACCTTGATGCCCATCTTGGCCATCGTGCCATTGGCGGCGGCATCGAAATATTCCGACGCATGCAGCATCGCCTTCGACGGGATGCAGCCGACGTTGAGGCAGGTGCCGCCTAGCGTATCGCGGCTCTCGACGCATGCGGTGCGGAGACCCAGCTGCGCGGCGCGGATCGCGGCGACATAGCCGCCGGGGCCCGAACCGATGATGAGGACGTCGTAATCGTAGTCAGCCATGTGTCACTCCGTTCGCCCTGAGCTTGTCGAAGGGCTGCGTTCTCTTCCGTCCGATGAAAAAGGACAGTGCTTCGACAAGCTCAGCACGAACGGAATATGGGTAATCTCAGTTCGCGATTACAGGTCGATCAAAATCCGCGTCGGGTCTTCGATCGCGTTCTTCAGTGCGACGAGGAACGTCACCGCTTCGCGCCCGTCGATCAGGCGGTGATCGTAGCTCAGCGCCAGATACATCATCGGGCGGATCACGATCTCGCCGTTCACCACCACCGGGCGGTCCTCGATGCGGTGCAGGCCGAGCACAGCCGCCTGGGGCGGGTTGATGATCGGGGTCGACATCAGCGAACCGAACACGCCGCCGTTCGAGATGGTGAAGGTGCCGCCCTTCATCTCTTCCATCTTCAGCGTGCCGTCCTTGGCGCGCTTGCCGAAATCGCCGATCGTCTTTTCGACTTCGGCGACCGACATCTGATCGGCATCGCGCACCACCGGCACGACGAGCCCACCCGGCGACGACACCGCGACCGAGATATCGGCATAATCGTGATAGACGATCTCGTCGCCCTCGATCGAGGCGTTGACGCTGGGGATGTCCTTCAGCGCAAGGCATGCCGCCTTCACGAAGAAGCCCATAAAGCCCAGGCGAACGCCATGCTTCTTCTCGAAGAGATCTTTGTACTTGGCGCGCGCCGCAATCACCGCGCTCATGTCGACGTCGTTGAACGTCGTCAGCAGGGCGGCGGTGTTCTGCGCTTCCTTCAGGCGCTTGGCGATGGTCTGGCGCAGGCGCGTCATGCGCACGCGCTCTTCCTTGCGGCCAGTGGCGGCAGCGACCGAGGGGGTTACCGGGAGCGGTTCGCTCGGCGCGGCGACGGGCGCTGGCGTCGCGGCGGCGGCGAGGACATCGTCCTTGGTCAGGCGACCGTCCTTGCCGGTGCCCTTGACCGTCGCCGGATCGACGCCGTGTTCGAGCACCGCGCGGCGCACCGACGGGCTGAGCGCGGCGGGTGTGTCCGCCGCCGGGGCCACGGGCGATTCGAGCACCGCCGGCTGCGGTGCAGCGGCGACCGCAGGCGCCCCGTCACCCGCCTCGATCGTCGCGATCATCGCGCCGACGAGGACGGTGTCACCAACCTGCACTGCATGCTGGCCCATCACGCCCGCCACTGGCGAAGGTACTTCGACCGAGACCTTGTCGGTTTCGAGGCTCGCGATCGGCTCGTCGACCGCGACCTTATCGCCCGGCTGCTTGAGCCATTCGCCGAGCGTCGCTTCGGTGATCGATTCGCCGAGTACCGGTACTGTGACTTCGGTTGCCATATCTTGCTTCTTCCAACTGTGCTCCTGCGGAAGCAGGAGCCTAGGGTTGCTCTGCGGGAGCCTGGGTTCCTGCCTGCGCAGGAACACAAGCGCCGTCGTTAAACCTTGCGCGTCCGCCGAATTTCCTCGCGGACGCTATGCCCCAGCGCATCGGCAACCAGCGCTGCCTGCTCCATCTGGTGCCGCTTCATCAGCCCGGTGGCGGGCGATGCCGAAGCCGCCCGCCCGGCATAGCGCGCGCGTGTCGAGCGCACGCCCGCTTCGACCAGACACTCCTCGATGAACGGATCGACGAAGCTCCACGCGCCGTTATTCTTTGGCTCTTCCTGCGCCCAGACGACCGTCTCGAGATTGGGCATCTTCTTCAGACGCTCGACCAGCGGCTCGCCGGGGAAGGGATAAAGCTGTTCGAGGCGGACAATCGCGGTGTTGGTATCGCCAGCCGCATCGCGCGCTTCGATCAGGTCATAAGCGACCTTGCCGGTGCACAGGACGAGGCGTTTCACATCGACATCCGCCGGAGCGGAAGGGTCACTAAGGATGCGCATGAAATGGCTGTCGCCGAGGAAATCCTCGGTCTGCGACACCGCTAGCTTATGGCGCAGCAGCGACTTGGGCGTGAAGATCACCAGCGGCTTGCGGAACGAACGGTGCATTTGCCGCCGCAGCAAGTGGAAATAATTGGCGGGCGTGGTGCAGTTGGCGACCTGCATGTTATCCTGCGCGCACAATTGCAGGAAGCGCTCGACGCGCGCCGAGCTATGCTCGGGCCCCTGCCCTTCATACCCATGCGGCAGCAACATCACCAGGCCGTTGGCGCGCAGCCACTTGGCCTCGCCGCTGGCGATGAACTGATCGATCATGATCTGCGCGCCGTTCATGAAGTCGCCGAACTGCGCCTCCCACATCACCAGCGTCTTGGGGTCGGCCAGCGCATAGCCATATTCGAAGCCGAGCACGCCATATTCGCTAAGCGGGGAGTCGAGCACTTCGAAGCGGCCATGCGGGATCGTCTCGAGCGGGCGGTACTTATGCTCGTCGGTCTGGTCGACCCACACTGCATGGCGCTGCGAGAAGGTGCCGCGGCCCGAATCCTGGCCCGACAGGCGCACGCCATAGCCTTCCGACAGCAGCGACCCGAAGGCCAGCGCCTCGCCCGTCGCCCAGTCGAAATTCTTGCCCGACTTGAACATCTCGCGCTTGGCGTCGAGCACGCGGTTGAGCGTCTTGTGGACGGTCAGCCCCTCGGGGATCGTGGTCAGCGTGCGACCAAGCGAATCGAACAATTTCTGCTCGATGCCGGTGTTGACGTTGCGGCGTGCGGTCTCGGCGTCTGCGGGTGCGTGCAGCCCCGACCAGCGCCCGGCAAACCAGTCGGCCTTGTTGGGCTTGTAGCTCGCCCCTGCCTCGAACTCGCCCTCGAGCAGCGTGGTGAACTGTTGGATATTGTCGTCGATCCAGGCGCGGTCGATCACCTTCTGCGCGATCAGCTTCTGGCCGTAGATTTCGCTGACCGGGGGATGATCCTTGATCGCCTTGTACATCAGCGGCTGGGTGAAGCCGGGCTCGTCACCTTCGTTATGCCCGAAGCGGCGATAGCACCACATGTCGATCACGATGTCGCGGTGGAAGCGCTGACGGAACTCGATCGCCATCTTGGTGGCGAAGGTCACCGCCTCGGGATCATCACCGTTGACGTGGAAGATCGGGGCCTGCACGCCCTTGGCGACATCGCTCGGATAGGGCGAGCTGCGCGCATATTGCGGGCTGGTGGTAAAGCCGATCTGATTGTTGATGACGAAGTGGATGCAACCGCCGGTATTGTACCCGCGGATTCCGGAGAAACCGAGGCACTCCCACACGATGCCTTGCCCGGCAAACGCCGCGTCGCCGTGAATCAGCACGGGGAGCGACGCCTTGTGCTCGGTCAGATCGTTGGCGATCGTCTGGATCGCGCGGGTCTTGCCCAGTACGACCGGGTCTTCCGCCTCGAGGTGCGAGGGGTTGGCGACCAGCGACATATGCACGCTGATCCCGTCAAATTCACGATCGGTCGAGGTGCCGAGGTGGTATTTCACGTCGCCAGACCCGGCGACGTCATCGGGATTGTCCGACCCGCCGCCAAATTCGTGGAAGATGATGCGGAACGGCTTGGCCATCACGTTGGTGAGCACGTTCAGGCGACCGCGATGCGCCATGCCGAACACGATTTCGCGCACGCCGAACTGGCCGCCATATTTGATGACCGATTCGAGTGCCGGGATCATGCTCTCGCCACCGTCGAGGCCGAAGCGCTTGGTCCCCACGTACTTCTTACCGCAGAAGCGTTCCCACTGCTCGGCCTCGATCACCTTGTTGAGGATCGCCTTCTTGCCGAGATCGGAGAACTCGATCGCTTTATCCTTGCCCTCCATGCGCTCCTGCAGGAAGCGGCGCTCCTCGACATCGGCGATGTGCATATATTCGAGGCCGACATTGCCACAGTAATTGGCGCGCAGGATGTCGACGAGTTCGCGCACCGTCGTCCATTGCAGCCCCATCGTGCCGCCGAGATAGACAGGCCGATCGATATCGGCGTCGGAAAAGCCGTGATATTCGGTCTTCAGGTCATCGGGCATCTCGCGCTTGGACAGGCCAAGCGGATCGAGGTTGGCCGCCAGATGGCCGCGCACGCGGTAGGTGCGGATGAGGAGCATCGCGCGGATCGAATCGCTCGCCGCGCGCAGGATGGCGTCCTGCGACGGGGCGGCGGGTGCTGCGGCAGCGGCAGGCTTGCCCTTGGACGGCTTGGGCGCGGGCTCCATCTGGGTTGGATCGAGCGCGGAGGTCAGGTCGTCGGTGGACGAGAGCGGCCAATTGGCCTGCTGCCACGACGCGCTGCCCGAAGCGCCTTCCAGCCCTTCGAACCACGATCGCCAGGACGGCTCGACACTGTCGGGCGACGCCTTGAAGCGCGCATACAGCGATTCGATAAAAGCGGGGCTTACGCTGCCCGCCACATCCGCGAAATCCTGGCCTTCGAAGCCCATAATCTTCACCTCTGCTTTCCCTCTCCCACCGGGAGAGGGAGGGGCCCGCCCGCGAAAGCGGGTGGGAGGGTGAGGGTGACATCGGGCACTGTGCCCGTCACCCTCATCCGGCCCTGACGGGCCACCTTCTCCCACCGGGAGAAGGTTCTTGTTTAACCGTTCAACACCGCCAACAAGGTGGTGCCGAGCTCGCTGGGCGAGTCCGCGACACGGATCCCGGCGGCTTCCATCGCCGCGATCTTGTCTTCGGCACCACCCTGCCCGCCACTTACTATAGCACCGGCATGGCCCATGCGACGGCCCGGAGGTGCCGTGCGGCCCGCGATGAAACCTGCCATCGGCTTTTTGCGGCCGCGCTTGGCCTCGTCGATCAGGAACTGCGCCGCCTCTTCTTCAGCCGAGCCGCCGATTTCGCCGATCATGATGATCGACTTGGTCGCCTCATCGGCGAGGAACAGCTCGAGCACGTCGATGAAGTTGGTGCCGTTGACCGGATCGCCACCGATGCCGACCGCGGTCGTCTGACCGAGACCTGCATTCGACGTCTGGAACACCGCTTCATAGGTAAGCGTGCCCGAACGGCTGACAACCCCGACCGAACCCTGCCGGAAAATGCTGCCGGGCATGATGCCGATCTTGCACTCGCCAGGCGTCAGCACGCCCGGGCAGTTCGGGCCGATCAACCGCGACTTGGAGCCCGACAGCGCGCGCTTGACCTTGACCATGTCGAGCACGGGAATGCCCTCGGTGATCGTCACGATCAGCGGCACCTGCGCATCGATCGCTTCGAGGATCGAGTCGGCTGCGAAGGGCGGTGGAACGTAGATTACCGATGCGGTCGCGCCGGTCTTGGCGACCGCCTCGGCCACGGTGTCATACACCGGCAGATCGAGGTGCGTCGTGCCGCCCTTACCCGGGGTAACGCCGCCCACCATCTGCGTGCCATATTCCAGCGCCGCCTTGGTGTGGAAGCTGCCGGTCTCCCCGGTCATGCCCTGGGTGATGACCTTGGTATTCTTGTCGACGAGGATGCTCATAAGGGTCCTGCTCTTCGTTCAATTCCACCCCGGCGAACGCCGGGGCCCAGTTGCGATTCGGCTCATGGCTGCGCGATCCGGTCGTAGAGATCTTCCCAATCCGGGTTGAGCCCTTCGATCTCATCGACTTTCCAGCGCCGCCTCCATTCCTTCATCTGCAGCTCGCGCTGCCTTGCATCTTCCCAGTCGGCTCGGGCTTCGTACCAAACCAGCAGCTTGCACCCGTATCGCTTCGTGAACCCTTCAACGAGTCCGTTGCGATGCTCCCAGGCGCACTTGGCCAGATTTACCGTCGAACCCAGATAAATCGTGCCGTTGCGCTGACTGGCCATGATGTAGACATAAGCGTGTCCGTTCATCGCCAGCGTTCCACAACTGGGCCCCGGCGTTCGCCGGGGTGGTACTTACTCCCTTAGTTCAAGCTCGAATCGATCGCCTTGCAGGCAACCAGCAGCTCCTTGACCGCATCGACCGACACGGCAAGGTTCGCCTTGGCTTCGTCGTCGAGTTCGATCTCGACCACCTGCTCGACGCCGCCTGCACCGATCACCACCGGCACGCCGACATAGAGATTGTCGATGCCATATTGGCCGGTCAGGTGCGCCGCTGCCGGCAGCACGCGCTTCTGGTCATAGAGATAGGCTTCCGCCATCGCGATGCCGCTGGTGGCGGGTGCATAATAAGCCGAACCGGTCTTGAGCAGCGCAACGATCTCGCCGCCGCCGCCGCGCGTGCGCTTGACGATCGCGTCGATCTTTTCCTGAGTCGAACGCCCCATCTTGATGAGGTCGGGAACCGGGATACCCGACACCGCCGAATATTGGATCACGGGGACCATGGTGTCGCCGTGGCCGCCGAGCACGAAGCTGGTCACGTCCTTGACCGAAACATCGAACTCTTCGGCGAGGAAGTGGCTGAAGCGCGCCGAGTCGAGCACGCCGGCCATGCCGACGACCTTGTTGTGCGGCAGACCCGAAAATTCGCGCAGCGCCCACACCATCGCATCGAGCGGGTTGGTGATGCAGATGACGAACGCGTCGGGCGCGTTGGCGGCGATACCCTCGCCGACGGCCTTCATCACCTTGAGGTTGATGCCGAGCAGATCGTCGCGGCTCATGCCGGGCTTGCGCGCGACACCGGCGGTGACGATGATCACGTCCGCGCCTGCGATGTCCTTGTAATCATTGGTGCCGGTGATCTTGGCGTCGAAGCCCTCGACCGGCGAGCACTGGCTGAGATCGAGCGCCTTGCCCTGCGGCACGCCTTCGACCACGTCGAACAGGACGACATCGCCCAGGCCCTTCAGTGCTGCGAGATGGGCGAGCGTGCCGCCGATGTTGCCGGCGCCGATCAGCGCGATCTTCTTGCGAGCCATCGAATGTCCTTCTTCGCTGTGGCCGCGTGCGGCCGACCTGTCTCGGCCGCGTTCGGCCTGAACGCGCGCGGCTTAGGCCGGTTTTCCCTGCGGGGCAACCCGAAAGAGAACGCCTTTGTCAAGGCTTATTGCACATGGTTCGCAAGTGCAATTATTCGGCATCGGGGTGCTCCATTGCCACATAGCGCCGCTCACCGGTCTTCGCATCGAACCATACCGACACCGGCTTGCCCGACGCATCGTCGATGAAACGCTCCGACGTCTCGCGCCAGTCAGGCCCCTGGGGCGCGCGCTGCACCGCGCCGTAGCGTACGCGCTCAAACGCAATGCCACCCGCCAGCAGCCCGGCCGCGACGACCGTCGGCCACGTTCCCGGATCCAGCACCACGCCAATCAGCGCGGCTGTCAAAAACAGCGCGGCGACGACCAGCACGAAGGTGCGCAGCATCATCGCCGGGGCTTCATTCGGGCGCGGGATCGAGCAGCACGGCGGTGCCGTACGCGACCACCTCGTTCATCGCCTGCGCGATCTCGCCCGAGTCGAAGCGCATCATCAACACCGCGTTCGCCCCCATCAGCGTGGCGTTGGCCACCATCCGGTCGATCGCGTGCCGCCGCGTATCCTCGACTAGCCTGGTATATTCGGGAATCTCGCCACCAACGATCGAGCGCAGGCTGGCGGTGATGTTGCCGCCAATCCCGCGACTGCGCACGACAACGCCAAACACCTGACCCAGCGTCGCGCGCACGGTGTGGCCGGGGACAGTCTCGGTAGTGGTCACGAGCATGGCATGGCTCCCAAGGGCAGCAACTCCCTTAACGCGCCAACACGCCGCTGTTAAGCGGGTTCAGTCGGTACCATGCCCCTGCGCCAGGTAGGTTTCCGAACGCATCTCTTCCAGGCGGCTGATCGTACGGTCGAACTCGAAGCGGCCATCGCCCTTTTCGTAGAGCTGCGCCGGTTCGGCATCTGCGGCCGCCAGCAATTTGACCTTCTGCTCGTACAATGCGTCGATCAGGGCGACGAACCGCGCCGCCTCGTTACGGTTTTCCGGCCCCAATTTGGGAATGCCGACCAGGATGACGGTGTGGAAGCGCCGGGCGATCGCGATGTAATCGGCGGGCCCGCGCGCTTCGGCACATAGTCGCTTGAAGCTGAACACCGCGACGCCTTTCAGTGCCTTGGGCACATGCAGCGTGCGACCCTGCACGATCAGATCCTCGGACGGCACATGCGCGCGATCCTCGACCGGAAAATCGGTGAGGCGGAAAAAATCGCCCGAGAGGATTCGCGTCGCTTCGGGGCCGTTGGGCACCAGCCAGGTGTCGACCTGACCCAGCCGGTCGCGCCGATAATCGGTCGGGCCGTTGAGCGCGATCACATCAAGCCGCGACTCGATCAGCGCGATGAAGGGCAGGAAATGCTCGCGGTTGAGGCCGTTCTTGTAGAGATCGACCGGCGGGCGGTTGGAGGTGGTCACCACCGTTACGCCCTCCTCGAGCAAGTGCGTGAACAGCCGCGACAGGATCATCGCATCGGGGCTGTTGGTCACCATCATCTCATCGAAGGCGAGCAGCCGCGCTTCCTCAGCCAGTGCGTGGGCAAGGCCGGGGATTGGATCGCCCTGCTCCTTGGCGCGCTCGATCGCGAGGCGCTGGTGCACCTCCAGCATGAATTCGGCGAAATGGACGCGCCGTTTCCGGCGGATGTCGAGGCTGGTGTAGAACAAGTCCATCAGCATCGATTTGCCGCGCCCGACCCCGCCCCACAGATAAAGGCCACGGGGTGGCGCGGGCTTGCGGCCCAGCGCTCGCCACAAGGTGGAACCACGCTTGGGTGTTGCCTGCAGCGCCGTGGCGAGATCCGCCAGCCGCCGCGCCGCCGCCGCCTGTTCCGGATCGGGCTTGAGCTCGCCCGACGCGAGCAGCGCATCATAGCGCTTGAGGATGTCGGTCATCTGTTCCCGCTCGGCGCTTGAACGAAGCGGACGGACGCTCTGCGGCTCACTGATTGGCCCCCGGCGGCGTCGATTTGCGGAGCGTGCCCGTGAAACTGGCGATCGTCGGCGTGGCGTCCTGGACAATCAGCCCGCGCAGAAACAGCATGTTGCGCGTTTCCCGCAGCAATTCGACATGCGCCTCCAGCGGAACGCCGATCGCGCCGCCCCCGATGAACTGCGCCGACAGATCGAGCGTCACCGCCCCGCCCGCCTGCAAGACACCGAAGCCGCGCGCCGCCGCGAACAGCGCGACATCCATGAAACCGAGCAAGGCCCCGCCATGCACATCGCCGCGCATATTGGAATGTTCGTGCCGCGGCAGCATCCGCACCCGCGCGATCGGGCCTTCGACCTTGACCAGCAACGGCTCGATAAAGCTGTTGAAGCGCGTCGGATCGCGAAACTGCCAGCGCTTCCATCCCGGCAGATCGGGATCGTCGTCATACGAAAAAGGAGCTTCAGTCAAAACGCGACGATCCCCGATAGCCTGCTCCCCGCGGGAGACGGTAACCCCCGCATCGCGGATTAGGGTGACGCACGCGACCGTCGGCCTCACCCCAACCCTTCCCTCCAGGAGAGGGCGTTATACGATCCGTTCGACTTCCAGCTTCTTGATCTCGGCAATCGCCTTGGCCGGATTCAGACCCTTGGGACAGACGTTCGCGCAATTCATGATCGTGTGGCAGCGATACAGGCGGAACGGATCTTCCAGATCATCAAGCCGCTCGCCGGTCATCTCGTCGCGGCTGTCGGCGAGCCAGCGATAGGCCTGCAACAGGATCGCCGGGCCGAGGAACTTGTCCGAATTCCACCAATAGCTCGGGCACGACGTCGAACAGCACGCGCACAGGATGCACTCGTACAGGCCATCGAGCTTTTCGCGATCTTCCGGCGACTGCAGCCGCTCCTTGCCCGAGGGCGGCGGCGTGACGGTCTGCAGCCACGGCTTGATCGAGCTGTACTGCGCATAGAAATGCGTGAAATCGGGGACCAGGTCCTTGATCACTTCCATATGCGGCAACGGCGTGATGCGCACGTCGCCCTTCACGTCTTCGATCGCCTTGGTGCAGGCGAGCGTGTTGGTGCCGTCGATGTTCATCGCGCACGACCCACAAATGCCTTCGCGGCACGAGCGGCGGAAGGTCAGCGAGCTGTCCTGCTCGGACTTCATCTTGATCAGCGCGTCGAGCACCATCGGCCCGCACGAATCGAGATCGACCTCGAACGTGTCGTAATGCGGGTTTTCGCCCGCATCGGGATCGTAGCGGTAGATTTTGAAATTCTTGGTCCGCGACGCCTCGGCAGCGGCTTTATGCACCTTGCCGGTCTTCTTGATCTTAGAATTGGCGGGAAGAGAGAATTCGGCCATCGCTTGCTCGCGCTTTCCATCCGTGGGGAGCGGTACACCGCCCTAGAGTCTTATAGGCCGTACACAAGCAGGGGCCCGCTCGCAAACCCCTATGGCGACGAATTGCTGCAACTGCGATTGTCCATGCCGGTGCCCCGACGCATCAATCTTTGACGATGCAAAGAATAAGTAGCGGCACGGCGCGTTGAACGCGCGGCGCGCAACGCCATTTGCGAGGCAGCGCCGAAGACCCTCCAGCGGGCGGGCCGCGCCAGGGAATTCGCATCATGACCAGCAGACTCGAGGGCAAGAAAGCAATCGTGACCGGCGGATCGCGCGGGATTGGCGCGGCGATCGCCCGTCGGCTCGCCGCCGATGGCGCCGACGTCGTCATTACCTTTGCCGGAAATCAGGACGCCGCCAACCAGACCGTCGGTGCGATCACCGCCGCTGGTCGCAAGGGCTATGCAATCCAGGCCGACAGTGCCGATCCCGTCGCCCAGCGCGCCGCCATCAAGGAGGCGGTCGAAAAGCTCGGCGGGCTCGACATTCTGGTCCACAATGCCGGAATCGCCGACTTCGCCTCGATCGAAACCGATCCGGCCGACTCGTTCCGGCGCCAGTTCGGCGTCAATGTCGACGGCGTGTTCGCCGGCACCGCAGCGGCAGTGCCGCTGATCGCCGACGGTGGACGGATCATCGTGATCGGCAGCATCAACGCGCACACGATGCCGATTGCAGGCGGTGCCATTTACGGCGCGACCAAGGCGGCGGTGGCCGGGCTGGTACGCGGCTGGGCTCGCGACCTGGGATCACGCGGCATCCTGGTCAACGTCATCCAACCCGGCCCGATCGATACCGACCTGAACCCCGCCGACGGCGACATCGCCAAGCTGCTCACCCCCGGCATCGCGCTCGGCCGCTATGGCAAGGCGGACGAGGTGGCAGCGCTTGCCGCTTTCCTCGCCAGCGACGAAGCGTCGTACATCACCGGCGCGGCGATCGACATCGACGGCGGCTTCTCGCTGTAAACAAACAGGTGGTGCCGGAGGCTCCGG
>OFRL01000815.1_pt1 | contig 12342 bp, 15 predicted proteins | sample 1543121 | NCBI WGS metagenome assembly OFRL01 (sample SAMN07774228, study PRJEB24372) | wastewater metagenome | isolation source: Lake Maggiore Cannobio | place: Italy: Cannobio | collected 2016-01
ATCGCGAAGGCCGACGCTGGCGTGCGTGAAGCGACGGCAGCTGGCGCCGAGCTGGTGCTGCTGCCTGAGTGGTGGGCGGCTGGGGGAACTGCGGCGCAGAAGAGCGCGGTCGCGCAGAGCCTTGACGGTGAAGCGATCACTTGGGCCGCGGCAATCGCCGCCGAACTGCAGATTGATCTGATTGCCGGTTCTGTCGCGGAGAGCATCGAAGGCGAAACGAAGCTGCACAACACCAGCGTTCACCTCGGGCCCGACGGACAGCGCAAAGCCGTCTATCGCAAGATCCACCTCTTCGACGTATCGCTCAGCGACGTCAGCTACCGCGAATCAGATAACCAAGAGCCTGGCGGCCAGGTTGTAAGCAGCGAGCTCGCCGATGGCAGCGTCGTAGGGATGAGCATCTGCTACGACCTGCGCTTTCCGGAGCTCTACCGGCTGCAGGCAGTTGACGGCGCGAAGCTTCTCGTCGTGCCCGCTTGCTTCACGAGGCCGACGACCGAAGCGCACTGGGCGACCTTGCTGCGCGCGCGGGCAATTGAGAACCAGTGCTTCGTAGTTGCCGCCAACCAGGTTGGTGAGATTGCGCCGGGGATGCAGGCGGGCGGCGAGTCAATGATTCTCGACCCGTGGGGCACGGAGCTAGCCAAAGCCGATACAACGAGCGAGATGTTGATCACCGCCGAGCTCAATTTTGCCGAACTCGACCGGATTCGCAGCGAACTCCCGTCGCTCGCTTCACGCCAGCCGAACGCCTACAACGGCGTCCAGCGAGGCCTCTCCTGATGGCGACCTCGGGCCAAGAGCAGGCGACCGACAAACGGCGCGTGATCCTCGACGCCGCGGTCAAGGTCTTCGCGCGTGAAGGCTTCTACGGCTGCCGTGTCGCCGACATCGCCGACGAGGCCGGGGTTGCCTACGGGCTCGTCTACCACTACTTCCGCTCCAAGGACGAGATCCTCGACACGCTTTTCCTTGAGCGCTGGGACCTGATGCTTGAGGAGATCGCGCGCGTTGACGCGGAGCCCGCGCCTGCTCGCGAGAAACTGGCTGCAATTGCCGGTTTCATTATCGACTCATACCGCTACGACCCCGACCTGATGAAGGTGATCATCGTCGACGTTACTCGCGCCGCGAACTCGTTCGGCCGCAGCCACCTTGAGAAGATTCGCGAGGCTTATGGGTTGATCGGCGGGATTGTTGAATCGGCGCAGCAGCGTGGCGAGCTGCGCAGCGACATCACGCCGACCTTCGCAGCGATGGCTTTCTACGGCGCGGTTGAGCAGGTCCTAAGTGGCTGGATTTTCGACATCCTGCCCGAGGCCGCCGAAGATTACGACCAAGCGAAAGAGTTCATCGTCAGCACGATTTGCGACGGCCTCGAACAACGCTAACGCGCGCCGAAGTGGGCAGAGGGCTTGCGGTTTGCCGCTCACGGTGCGCTAACGTCCGCCCAGATGGAGAATGAAATGATCAAGCGGCTCGCATGGATGGGGTTTGTCGCCGGACTTGAGGCGCTCGCCAGCATCGCTGCGTTGCGCCTTGCAGCCTTCGTCTGGCAGCGCTTCCTCGACGAAGATCCACCGTCGTGAGCAGCGACCCAAACCAGCCACCCGTAGTTCCAGGCCCACGCGAGCCAGGCCAGCCAGCGGCTGCCCCGGTCTACGCGCCGCCGGCGCCAGCTCAGCAAGAGTTCACGCCGCCGAGCTACGAATCGTTGCCGCTTGAGCGCCCGCTGCTCGAGAAGCGCCCGGAAATTTTGATCGGCCTTGCCACCGCGGGCGGCTTCGTTGCCGCGCAGATTCTTGGCCGGATGCGGGGCCGTTAGCCAATGACGAATGCCCCCGGCCCGAACGAGAGCGCTCTCGCCGCGGCGATCCAGCGCGTCACCGCCGACACGCGCGGCCTCGTTCAAGACCAAGTTGAGCTGGCCAAAGTTGAGCTGCAGCAGAAGGCAGCGGTCTTTGGCCGCGGCACTGTAATCGCAGTCGCCGCCGGAGTCTTCCTCGTCGGCGCCCTACTGCTGATCATCGAGGGAGCTAGCTGGCTCGCTTGGTACCTACTCTTCCCAGGCCAAACATTCTTCTGGGGCTTCTTCCTCGTCGCCTTCCTCCTAATCGTCTGCGCCGTTATCGCCGGGCTGATTGCCGCCAAGCTGCTGAAAAAAGCAAAAGCGCCGATCCCAGACCAAGCGATCGCTGCCGCCCGTCAGACGCAGGAGACGATCAGCGAAGAGGCTCACCTGATGAGCGAACAAGTTCGTGAGGCTGTCGTGCTGCCAGAGGAGGACCGCTGATGAGCCCGGCTCGCACCCAGGATCAGCTGCGGGACTCGATCGCCCAGCGTCAGACTGAGCTCGCCCAGTCGCTGACTCAGCTCCGTGGCGAAGTTGTAGCCGTTGCCGACTGGCGCACGCAGGTCAACCGGCACCGGCCGAAGGTGCTCGCCGGCGCAGCAATTGCCGGCTTTGTGATCGGTGGCGGCATCGCCGCGCTGATCGGCCGCAAGCGCCGCTAGCAGCCGCTTAAGGCTCAAGCAGCTCGGGGTTGATCCCCGAGACGCCGAGCACGCCCGGGCCGGCGTGAGTACCGATCACGGGGCCGATCTCGGTGCAGAAGATCGGCTCGGTGCCGAAGATTTCGCGTCCGCGCTGAACCATCTGCTCGGCAAGCTCTGGCACTTCGATGTACTGGACTACCCAGGCCGATGCTCCCGCCTCCTTGCGCTCTTCGAGCAGTTCGACCATCCGCTCAAAGGCGCGGCGGTTGGTGCGGACGCGCTCGACCGGCGTGATCACCTCGTCGAAGCTGAGGATCGGCTTGATCTTCAGTGCGCTGCCAAGCCAAGCCTGCGCTGCGCCGATCCGGCCGCCGCGACGCAGGTACTCAAGCGTGTCAACCGAGAACCAGATCTTGACGTCATCAACCGCAGCCAAGGTGCGCGCTTTGACGGCCTCGACGTCGCGGCCGCCGCGCGCGGCGCTGGCAGCGGCGAGGACGATCAGCGCTAGGCCACCGGCGGCGCTGGCCGAGTCAACGACCTCGATCCGGCGCTGTGAGCCGTCGCCGGTCAACTCAGCGGCAGCTTGACGGGCGCTGTCGCAGGTTCCTGAGATCCCGGCGCCAAGGTGGACCGAAACGATGTCGTAGCCCTGTTCGATCAGTGGCTCGTAGACGGCGATGAAGTCGCCGGGGGATGGCTGCGAAGTGGTCGGCAGATCGCTGCGCGCGCGCAGGTCTTCGTAGAAGGCGTGAAAGTCCGGCATCTCGCCTTCACGAGTCAGCGTTCCGCCATCATTGACGTAGAGGCTGACCTGATGGATCTCGTACTCGGCGATAAGGTCGCGCGGCAGGTAATGAGTTGAGTCGGTGACTACGGCAACGGGCATTTGGCGACCTTATTACAACGCCCACTGCAACGCCCGTTACTCTCGGTCTGTGGTCACGCTCTACCGCTGCCCAGCGCCAACCAATTACCTCTGCTCCTGCGGCCGTGTTGCGCGTGAGCTAGACACCAAAGGGATCGAGAACGAGCAGCTACGCGTTCCCTGGCGAAAGGGTCAGCGCAGCGAAGTCGAGGCGCTGAGCGGCCAAAAGGTTGTGCCGCTGCTTGTGACCGAAGAGGGTGAAGCGATCTGCGACTCACGCAGGATTCTTCAATACTTAAGTCGCGCTGTCGGCGAGACTGAGGTTGGGGCCGCCGCGCAACAAGGCGCGCCGACCGCGCCGGAGCCAGTGGTAGAGCAGGGCGAGGGTGACGCCAGCGAGGAACGCTAGCGAGCTCGACAAAAGAGCTGGCTAGTTGAGCCGGTTTTCGATCTGAAGCGGCGGCGCCGAGCCGGGTGCGGCCGTTTCAGGCAGCGCTTCACCACCGGCGCTGGCAGGCGCGCCAAGTACTGCTGCAAGTTCGCCGCTCTCGTACATCTGGCCAACGATGTCTGCGCCGCCGACGAGCTCGCCGCGGACGAAGAGCTGTGGAATCGTTGGCCAGTTTGAAAGCGAAGAGAGCTCTTGCCGGATCCGCGGGTCGGCAAGCACGTCGACGGCCGCAAACTCAGTCTCAGTGGCAGTCAGCGCCGCGCAGGTGCGGGCAGAGAAGCCGCACATCGGCTGCTCCGGAGTTCCCTTCATGAAGAGGATCACTTCGTTTGAAGCGATCGCGTCGGCGAGCGCGTCGCGGAGTGGGTTTTCTGGCTGGTCTGTCATCGGGGCTCCGTCGTCAAGGCTAGGGCATGGATGCTGCCGCCGAGCTCACCGTCGCCAAAGATCGCGTAAACAAGGCGATGTTGGTCGACGAGGCTGAGGCCGGCGAACTCGGCCGCGACAACGCGGGCATCGAAGTGCACGTTGTCATCGCTCGTCACCTCGGCCTCGGCGCCGGGGATCCCAGCCTCGATCCGTGCTTTTACTTCGTCGGCGGTTGGCATCAGAAGAGAGGGTAGAGCACCGCTATACTTCGTGAAGCGATGACTACAACAGAAGTCACATTCAAGGCCAAGGGGATCGTCCTCAGCGAGATCGGCGCGACCAAAGCGCGCGAGTATCTCGACGCGCAGGGCGCCGACGTTGAAGTCGCCGGCCTCCGCGTTGGCGTCAAAGGTGGCGGCTGCTCAGGCTTCCAGTATCAGCTCGCATTCGACGAGCAGCGCGACAGCGACATCGTCTTCGAGGATCACGGCCTCAAGCTGCTCGTAGATCCGCAGCACCTCGCGTACGTCGATGGATCAGAGATCGACTTCGTTGAATCGCTCCAGGGGGCTGGCTTCCAAGTCAACAACCCCAACGTTGTCGCTGCCTGCGGCTGCGGCTCTTCGTTCCAAGTAAAGGACGAAGAAGAAGAAGCAGTCAGCGCGCTTTAGTCGTCCGCACGATCGATCGTCCACCAGATCACGCGGCAGGCCGCCGAGCGGTGCGGCCTCCAACGCTCAGCCAACTCTTCTAGCGCAGCACGCTTTGGAGTTTGGTCTAGCCCATAAGCCTGCTCGACTCCCTTGCAGATAGCCAGGTCGCCCCAGGGCAGCACGTCTGGGCGGCCGAGTTGGAACATCAGGAACATGTGCGCCGACCATTCGCCGATCCCACGGACGGTGGTCAGCTCAGCAACTACTTCCTCGTCGGGCAGCTCGCTGATGTGGTCGAGGTCGAGCGCGCCGGACTCAACCTGCTCGGCGAGCGAGCGCAGGTAAGAGACTTTCGCGTTCGAGAGGCCGACTGCGGCGCGCAGCTCCTCGGGGTCATCGGCGAGGATTTCGGCCGGCGTTGGGGGATGGCCGCCGAAGCGCTCGAGCAGCCGGCCCCAAAGGATCGCTACGACGTGGTTTGAGAGCTGCTGGCCAACGATTGTGCGAACCAGCGCCGCGTAGTGCTCGCGCTCGCGGTCGTTCTCCTCGACCAGCAGCACGTCATAGCGCTCCAGCAGCTCGGCAAGGACTGGGTCCGACTCGGCTAAGTGGGCGCGGACCGCAGCGTCGTCGTGATCGCTGCTCAAGCCGAAAGGGCGTCGGCTGAAATCGGTGCGCCGTCGAGCGCGATCAGTGCCCGCTCGACTGAGGTGCGCATGCAGGTAAAGCTTGGCGTGTCTTGCTCGGTGTAGGCCGATGCTTCAGTTGCCCGCAGCTTGTGGACGAGATCCATGAAGAGCCCAGCGTCGTCTGTGTCGAAGGCGACGACGAATTCTTGATCGTCGAGACCAAACGAATAGGCCGTGTGGTTATCGACGCCCTTCGTCTCCTTGCCGATCTTGATGTGCTCCTGCATTATTTCCCAACGCTGCTCGGCTGGCAGCATGTACCAGTCGCGGCGCTTGACGAACGGGTAGACGAAGACGTACTTGCCTTTGAACGGGCGCGCGACGAAGCGGACGTCGTCGGAGTACTCGGAGCCCTTGCGCATACCGAGGTAGGCGTAAGGGGTTGTGCACCACTTCATCAGCCCGCTCTGGCCGAGCACGACGCCGAATTCGTGGATCCGGTCAAGGTTTTCGCATTCGACCGAGATCATCAGGTCGCAGTCGCCGCGGATGCCGACGAGCGAAAAGGCTTGAAGCAGGTGATCGGAGCCGAAGTCCTCGCAGGCAGCAAGAAACTCTTCCTTGTCGGCGAGTCGCTGCACGGGATCGAGCCGCTTCCAAGCCGGATCGACGCTGAGAAAGGTGTATTTGACGAAGTGGCGCATTGGTGGAAATAACTCCTTCAATAAGGGTACGGGCAATCGAATCTTTCGGGATCGCCCGTGCAGTGGTCAGAATAGAGCCGATGCGTTTTGAAACCGAACACTTCGCGCGGCCCCTGGCCCTTGCCGGCGCACTTTTGGCTTTGGTTGGCCTTGCGCTTGCGGCGGCGCCGGCGGCAAGCGCAGCCGTGGCCGGGCAGAGTGCCCCGCGTGTATTGATCGTCTTTCTTCCCGGGCAGCTCAAAGCACCGCCGCCGCCTGGCGCCGTCGGCTCAGCTCCGCGGCTCCGCGCGAAACTAACCGTTACCGAGCAGCTCGCTGCGCACAGCCAGCTTTCGATCGGCCTCAGTAGCCCAGTGCAAGGGCGCTACCGCGCCGCCCAGGCGCTGCTCGACATCACGCAGGGCACGCGGATCTCACTCTCCAGCTACAACCCCGAGCTGCCGCCGCCGTTGCTGCTCGTGCCTGATCAGCGCGGCGCTTATTTTCGCGGTTGGATCGAGATCAACAAGCGCGCCAGCGGCGCACCGGCTGAGATCAAGCCAGGCTTGCTCGCCGGTTCGATCGCTGGCGGCGCGGCTTACGCGGGTGTTGATCGCCAGCCGCAGCAAAACGCGATTGTTGCCGCCGACAGGGCTGGGCGAATTGAGCAGCTCTCAATCGGGCCTGCGGCGACGCTCCCGGCCCGCGTTCAGGCGCTGCTGGCCGAGCGGCAGTTGGTGGTGGCGACACTCGCCGGTGGCGGCGTTGGTGATCGGCAGCTAAGCCGGCTGCTGGCCGAGCGCGGCTCGAACGAACTGCTGATCGTAATGCGCTCGCCACCGAACAAGAGTGGAGCGCAGCTGCTGCCGGTCGGGATCGCTGGGCTCGGCGCGCCAGGAACTTTGACCTCATCGACGACGCACCTCGACGGAGTGGTCGCGGGGATCGACCTACTGCCGACGGCGCTGGACTGGCTCAAGGTCAAGGTTCCCGGCGCTGTCAGCGGCCAGCCGGTAGAGCTAGTGCCTGGCCGCAGCGCAGAGCAGCTGTTGACGCTGAAGGGCCGCCTTCAGGTCGTCGGCGACCGGCGATTTATTGTGCTCTGGGGCCTGCTCGGCGGCTGGCTAATTCTGACGATGGCGGCGGTGCTGATCGCCGATCGCAGTGGAATGCGCTGGGCGATGCGCTGCGGCGCGCTGGCGATCTTCTGGCTGCCGTCGGTTCTCTTGCTGACTGCTGCGCTTGCTCCGTCGATCTTCGTTGAAGTTCTGATCGTTGCACTCGGTTCAATTGCGCTGGGCGTCGCGAGCGACCAACTCGTTGCTTGGCCGCGGGCACCAGCGCTGCCAGCCTTGGTGTCCGTCGGCGCTTACATCGTTGATCTGGCTTTCGGCTCGCCGCTGATCATCCGTTCGCTGATTGGCCCTAACCCGCTCTTTGGCTCGCGTTTTTACGGGATCGGTAATGAGCTTGAGTCGGCGCTACCGGCAATCCTGTTGATTGGCCTCGGCGCGCTCTGGTTCGGGCGCGGCCGCTCGCGCCAGGCGGCGGCGGTCTTCGCGGGCTGCGGCCTCGTGCTCGGCGTCGCGCTTGGCGCTGCGCAGCTCGGCGCCGACGTCGGCGGCGTGATGACTGTTGCGGCTGGCTTTGGCGTCGCCGTGCTGCTGATGCTGCCTGGCCGCCTTTCGAAGCAGACGATCGCGCTTGTTGTGATTGCGCCCTTCGCCGCGCTCGCGCTACTGGCAGCAATCGATCTTGTTAGCGGTGGTGATTCGCACTTCACGCGCACAGTGCTGCGCGCCGACGGTTCTGGCGCTTGGTGGGAGATCTTTGTGCGCCGCTTCGAGCTCGCTGGCCGCGGACTGATCCGAGGCTTGATGCCGGTCGCGGCGCTGATCGCAGTGCTAACCGTCGCGCTCGGGATTGTTCGGCGCGACCGTCTGTTGGCGCCGGTTTCCGACGACCCCGGCTGGCGTGCTGGAATGGCAGGCGCAGCAGCGGTTGGCGTCTTTGGCGCGCTCTTCAACGATTCAGGGCCGATGTTGCTGCTATTTGCCGTCTTCATCGCGCTCTGCGGCGCGATCTATCTGCGCGGCGATCCGCGCCTAGCTGACGGTCGCTCGCGCTAACATCGGTCGTCCGATGCGGATCGCCATTCTCTCGCCGTACTCGTGGAGCTATCCCGGTGGAGTTGCGCGCCACATTGAGGCGCTGGCTGCCTCCCATCGCGAAGCAGGCCACGAGGTTCGGATCATCACTCCGGTCGACCCGTTCGATCAGCGAAGCACGCGCCTGCATGGCGGCACAGCGCCGCAACAGCGTCAACTCGACGGCCACATAGTCGACCTTGGCCGCACGGTTGGAATCCCGGCCAACGGAGCGGTGTCAAACCTCTCGCTCTCACCAGCAGCGGTTCAGCGCCTAGGCCAGACGCTTGCCGCGGGTGACTTCGACGTAGTCCATATCCACGAGCCGGTAGTGCCGCTGATCAGTTGGATGGCGCTCAACTGCAAGTCAACCGCGCTCGTCGCGACTTACCACACCTACTCAACCAATCGGCTCACGCAAGGATGCGCGAACCTACTCGGAGCGCGCCGACGGATGCGCCGCCTGCACGCACGGATCGCCGTCTCCGAGGCTGCGTCGTGGACCGCCCGCCGCTTCTACGGCGGCCGCTACAGCGTGATTGCCAACGGCGTTGAGGTGCCAGCCGCAGGGCCGCCGGTCAAGCCGGTTGGCGCTGCCGGGAAGCTGAAGCTTGTCTTTGTTGGTCAGGCCGTCGATCGCAAGGGCCTGCCGGTGCTGCTCTCGGCCTTCGAAGGGCTGCGCGATTACGTCGATGCTGAGCTGACGATCATTGGCGCAACTGCCGATGACGTTGAGCCGCTCTTGATCGACCCGCGCGCAGTCACCGTCGCCGGACTGGTCGATGACGCTGAGAAGCAGCGTCTGCTCGCCGAGGCCGATCTGCTCGTGGCCCCTTCACTCGGTGGGGAGAGCTTCGGCATGGTTCTCACCGAGGCCTTCGCGGCCGGCACGCCGGTAGTTGCCAGCGAGATAGCTGGCTACCGCGACGTTGTTGATGACGGAATCAACGGCGTGCTCGTGCCACATGGCGATCCGGTTGCGCTCGCAGAGACGCTGCGTGAGCTTGCGCTTGAGCCCGCGCGACGTGCGGCGCTCAGCGCCGGCGCCGGCGCTAGTGCAGCGCAATACAGCTGGTCGCTGATCAGCGCCCAAACAGTAGAAACTTACGAACGGGCGATCGCGGCGCACGCGGCGCAGCAAGCGGCCGCGCAACAGCCTCAGTTGGCGCCAGCGATCAAGCTCGACGCCGACGGTCTGCGATCTGTTCCGGCGCAGCGCCTAGCGACGATTGAGCCCGAGCCGGTTGGCGGCTGGCGCCGTGCGCGCCTGCGCAGCGCTGCCCGCCGCTTCGCACTACTTGTCGGAGCCAGCCTCACGATCGGACTTGCCGTCGTTGCGCTCGAGAAGATCGGCGTCGACCGCGTGATCACCAGCCTGCTGCAGTCGAGCCCGGCTTGGGTCTTGGCCGCGATCGGCGTGATGTGCCTTTCGATGCTGTTGCGCTCGGTCTCCTGGCACGCGATCCTTCACGCCGCCTTGCCCGAGCGCCCCTTGACGCAGCTCGACACGCTGCGCGCCACGGCAATCGGCGTGCTGATGTCTTCGACGCTCCCAGCGCGACTTGGCGAGCCGGCCCGCGCGATCGTGATCTCACGCCGCGCCGGTCGCCCGCGCGAGACAATGCCAACTGTCGTCGGAACGCTCGTATCGCAGACCGTGCTGAACGTGATCGCGCTGCTGATTCTCGCCGCAATCGCGCTCTCCAGCGTGCCAATCTTCGACCATCGCTACCGCGCGCTGGCGGCAGTCGTTCTCGTTCCTGTCGTGCTGCTGGCAATCGTCCTGATCGTGCCAGCCGTACTCGCTGCCAGCGGAACTGAGAGCTTCGGCCGCACGCGGGCTGTAATCCGTCCACTGCTGAAGGCGGCGCGCCAAGTCCGCAGCGGCCTGCGCGTCTTCACCGATCCGCGCGACGGTTCGGTCGCGCTCGTCGCGCAGCTCAGCGCCTGGGCGCTGCAGGCACTGGCCTGTTACCTGCTGCTGCTGGCAATCGGCCTCGACGGAACCACAGGGATCGGCGCCGCCGCTGCCGTGCTGCTGGCAGTCAACGTGACGGCGCTGGTGCCAGCGACGCCGGCCAACGTTGGCGTCTTCCAAGCTGCCTGCGTTGCCGTCTTGACCGGGGCCTACGGCGTTAGCGCCGCCGACGCGCTCGCCTACGGGATCGTGCTGCAAGCGGTTGAGGTAGCGACCGCGGTGCTGATGGGCGCGCCGGCGCTGCTCGGTGAAGGGCTTAGCTGGCGCGACGTGCGGCTTCGCGCGCTGCACTCAACGCCGGTTCGCCTCGGCCCGGTTGCCGATCGCAGCGCCGTTGCTGGCGAGCGCAGCTCAGCCAGCGCGTAGGAAGCGAGCGGCGGGCGGCGAACTTCTCTCGGTGGCCGATGCTTGGGTTTACATGCTGCTCTGCGCCGATGGAAGCCTCTATACCGGCTGGACGAACGATCTCGAGAAGCGCTTGGAAGCTCACAGCGCGGGCACCGGCAGTCGCTATACGCGCAGCCGCCTGCCGGTCGAGCTGGCGGCCTCGTTCGAGATGGAAGATCGCTCTGCCGCGCAGCGCGAAGAGCTGCGAATCAAGCGGCTTTCGCGCGCTGACAAGCTGGCACTGATCGCTTAACTGGCGATCGGCGCTTCTTCGGCTTCTTCACTGAGCTGCGGCGGATCTTCGTCAGGAATGTCGCCTAGCCGCGTTGGGTCGCGGTCGCTGCCGGCGATCACGTCATCGGCGCGCTGACGGTCGTTACTAGGCAGCTTGCCGGACTTCATTCCAAAGTAGGTCGCGTCGGGGTGGTGGGCGACGATCGCCAGCGTTGACTGCTCTGGCTCGGGCGCGAAGCCATCGGTGAGCGTCATCCCGATCTGGCTGAGGTCGAGCAGCTGGTCGAGCTTCTCGTGCTCGGACTGGTCGGGAACGGCCGGGTAGCCCCATGAGTAACGGCGGCCTTGCGTAGCGCCGATGCCGAGATCCTCGCGCACTTGGCCGTGGACCAGTTCGGCCAGCCCTTCTGCAGTTTGAACGCCGAGGCCGTGGACGAAGAGCTGCTCGGCGTACTCGCCATCGTCTTCGAGCTTCGCCATCAGCTCTGTAACTTCGGCGCCTGAGGTGACGGCCTGCAGCGCGACGACGTCGAGCTCACCTGAATCCTTCGGGCGGTAGAAGTCGGCTACGCAGATGCGGTCATGGCCGGGCTGGCGCGGGCAGACAAAGCGGGTCAGGACGGTCTCGCGATCGTCTGGGTCGAGTACGACGATGTCGTTGCCCTCTGAGTAGCAGGGGAAGTAGCCGAGCAGCGCGCGCGGGCGAAGGTAGTCCTGCTCGGCCCACATCCGCTCTAGGCGCGGCCGGAAATCGTTATCGAGCAGCTCGGTCCAAGCCTCGCCCTTGACGCCGCGGCCACCCCAATGGAGCTTGAAAAGGACGTGGGTGTCGAGGTGATGGAAGAGCTGATCCATCTCGATCGGCACTTCCTGAACTCCCCACCATGGCGGCGTCGGCACAGGCACGTCTGTGCTGGCGGCTGAACGGACGCTGTCGTCGTCGGTTGGCAGCGCCTCCGGCTCGGGGCCTTTCTCGCGCAGCGCCAGCGCGTCGGCGCGCAGCTCAGCGACGAGCACTTCACGCTGCTCCGGCTCGACCAGCGCGTCCATCTTCGCAAGCCCCTCGAAGGCGTCCTTGCAGAAGAAGACGCCGGGCTCGTAGATCTCGTCCGACTGGCGGCCGCCGGGGTAGAGCGTGCGCAGGCCGAAATCCTTGTTGATCGCTGCGCCGCCGATCAAGACCGGGTAGTCGAGCCCTTGGCTATGAAGTTCTTGGATACAGAGCGGCATCTGCTTCGAAGTTGAGACGAGCAGTGCGCTGAGGCCGATCGCGGTCGCGTCGTGTTCCTTTGCCGCTTCGAGGATCGCTTGAATCGGCACCTGCTTGCCGAGGTCGATCACGGTGTAGCCGTTGTTGGTCAGGATCGTGTTGACGAGCGACTTGCCGATGTCGTGCACGTCGCCGAAGACGGTTGCCAGAACGACCGTCCCCTTCGTGTAGCCCTCA
>OFRL01000817.1_pt1 | contig 12277 bp, 10 predicted proteins | sample 1543121 | NCBI WGS metagenome assembly OFRL01 (sample SAMN07774228, study PRJEB24372) | wastewater metagenome | isolation source: Lake Maggiore Cannobio | place: Italy: Cannobio | collected 2016-01
CCGTCATCCTCCATGCCGGCAAGCACGTCCAGCTCGGCGCGCAACCGCCGCACCTCGCCCGCCGCCTGCGCGACGGGTTCAAGCTCGGCATATTCCTTCGACACCTGGACGAAGCGATCCGACGGCAAATCCCCGGTCGCCATCAGCGCCGAAAGCTCGTCGCGCCGCGCCTCGATCTGGCGGATGCGGTCTGGGGAGATGGAGGTCATTGAGCGTCGTAATCCGAGAGGATGCCGCCGACATAGCTAGTATCAACGGTCTCCGGGTCACCCGTGTCAACGCCCCAAAGCAGCGACAGCGGGACGCGCCCAATCGAGTTTAAGGAACATGTCGCCTGTTTACCCTCAGCGAGATTGCGGACGACTATCCGATTTTGGAGCAGTTCCTCGTCGCCCAAAATTAGCGCGTAGGTAGCCTTAGCGTCATTGGCCTTTGCCAGCCGCCGTTTCATATTGCCCCTAAAGGCCATATCAGACGTTACCCCGGTGCGGCGCAACTCGGCGATAACGGCGACTGCCCGGGCCTCGGCAGCCATGCCCATGGGGATCACTACGGCCTCGACGGGCTCTACGACCGGCTCCTCCAGCAACATCGCCAGCCGCTCGATCCCCGCCGCCCAGCCAACGCCTGCCGTCTCCGGCCCGCCAAGCGAGCCGATCAACCCATCATAGCGCCCGCCCGCCAGCACGGTCCCTTGCGCGCCCAGCCGATCGGTGACGAACTCGAACGCGGTGTGCCGATAATAATCGAGCCCGCGCACCAGCCGCGCATTGCGCGTCCACGCCACGCCCGCCGCGTCCAGCCCCGCCGTCACTGCATCGAAGAATGCGCGCGCTTCGGGCGTCAGATAGGCATCGATATCGGGTGCCGAATCCGCCACCGGCCGGTCACGCGGATCCTTCGAATCCAGAATGCGCAGCGGGTTCTTGTCCAGCCGCGCCAGGCTGTCCTCGCTCAGCACATCCCGATGCGCCTCGAAATGCGCGACCAGCGCCGCGCGCCACGCATCGCGCGTCTCGGCATCGCCCAGCGTGTTGAGCTGCAGCGTCACGCCCTCGGTGATGCCAAGGTCACGCAGCAACTGGTCCGCCAGCACGAGCAATTCGACATCCGCCGCCGGTTCCGCCGCACCAATCACCTCGGCGTCGATCTGGTGGAACTGGCGATAGCGCCCCTTTTGCGGGCGTTCATAGCGGAACACCGGCCCATGCGTCGCGATCTTGAGCGGCGCATATTGCTGCCAGCCCTCGGTCAGATAGGCGCGCGCGATCCCGGCGGTGAATTCGGGGCGCAGCGTCAGCGAATCGCCGCCGCGATCCTCGAAGGTGTACATCTCCTTCGACACCACATCGGTGGTTTCGCCCAGCGAGCGTGCGAACACCGCCGTCGATTCAAACACGGGCAGTTCAACGCGCTGGAAACAATAGAGTCGCCGCACCCGGTCAAAGGTATCGACCACGCGCGCAAAGCGTCGTTGATCGTCGCCGAAGATATCCTGCGTGCCGCGGATGCGTTTGGGGGTTTCGATACGTGCCATAAAGGCTGGCTCTCTAAGCGAGCCCGGCACCAAGCGCCAGATGCTTGTGCGTCATCCCTATGACAGCGCTTGACAGCGCCTTCGCTGCATCGCAGCATCGTCGCAATGGGAACGGCGACAGTTCCCTTTTCAGCCTCCGCAGGACCCCACCCGGCTCGTTTCGGAAAGGTAGTCATGCGTCCGTTTGCTTCCCAAAGTCCCGCCGCTTTCGTTTCCTACAACCTCGCCATCATCGCATGAGCTTGCTGATCGCATGGGGGCCCGCGATCCTTGCCCTGCTCGCCGCCGGCCTGTTCGCCGGTTTTGCCGCCGGATTGTTCGGCATCGGTGGCGGATTCGTCGTCGTGCCGGCGATGATCGCGCTGTTGCCGCTGCTCGGCGGTAGCCACGCCGAATATACGCATGTCGCGATCGGGACGTCCTTCGCCACGATCGTCATTACCGCGCTGCGCTCGACGCTATCGCACGCCAAACGCGGGGCGGTCGATTTCGAGATCCTGAAAAGCTGGGCACCCTGGATCATCGGCGGGGTCGGCATCGGCGTGATGCTCGCACGCGTGCTGACCGGCCAGGCGCTCTCGATCATCTTTGCGGTTGGCATCACGCTGATGTCGATCAATTTCCTCGTGCCCAAGCTCGCGCGTCGACAAGTCAGCGATACGATGCCGACCGGGGTGGTGCGCGCGGGCATCGCCGGAAGCCTCGGCATCTTTTCCTCGCTGCTCGGCATTGGCGGGGGCACGGTCGCGGTGATCGTGATGACGCTGTGCGGTCGCTCGATCCACAAGGCGATCGCGACGGCGGCGGGCTTCGGGTTCATCATCGCGGTGCCGGGTACAATCGGCTGGATGCTGATCGGCTTGGGCAAGCCCGGGCTGCCGATCGGGTCGATCGGCTATGTCAATTTTCTGGGGGCCGCGATCATCACCTCGATGTCTATCTTGACCGCGCCGCTTGGCGTCGCGTCGGCGCACGCCCTGCCGGCCGAGCCACTCAAACGCGTGTTCGGCGTGTACTTGCTGTTCATCGCCGGGGTCATGTTCAATCGCGCCATGCATATGTGATTTGCGCTGGGTCAAAAGCGCGGTAGCACCGCGCCGATGACCCTGAACCTCGGCAAGAGAATCGCCCCGCCCCGCTTCATCCTGTTCACGATTCTGTTCGTGGCCGGGCTATTCTTCGCCATTCCCGCCTTTGGCTGGGGGCGCGGCACGATGGGCGCGTTCGATGTCGCGGCGGCGGTGTTCCTGATCGCGATCTCGACCCTGCTGCGCAAGGGGAAGGCCGATCAGATGCGCAAAGCCGCCGCCGCGAACGACGCCAATCGCGCCGGCCTGCTGGTGCTGACCGGGTTGACGATGGTCGTCATCCTCACCTCGGTCGCCAAGGAAATGCAGGAGAAAGCCAATCTCGTCGCGACCGTGCTCGTCATCGCGACGCTGGTGCTGGCGTGGCTGTTTTCCAATTCGGTCTATGCGCTGCATTACGCGCATCTGTTCTATTCGGATTGCGACGGTGACGGCAAGGATGCCGGCGGCCTGGAGATCCCCAATTGCGCCGAGCCCGATTATTGGGATTTTTTATATTTCAGCTTCACGCTCGGCATGACCTTCCAGACCTCCGACGTCGAAATCTCCTCGCGCCAGATCCGCCGCGTCACGCTCGGCCATTGCCTGGCGGCGTTCGTCTTCAACATCGGCGTGCTCGCCTTCACCATCAACGTGCTCGGCAGCAGCAGCACGTCCTAGGCTGGACGCCGACCGCATGAGCCGCTTAGATCCCTGTCACCGCACTCCTCTCACGAAAGAATCCCGAATGATCCGTCGTGCCGCGCTCACTACCCTGTTGCTCGCCACCGCCGCCCCGGTGTTGGCGGAAAATTCCAAGCCGCAGCCGGTGCCATATGTCGACACGATCCCCGCCGCACAGGACATCCGCTTTCCCGGCACGATCACGCTCGACATCGATGCGACCGACACACGCCGCGGCATCTTCACGACGCGCGAGACGATCAGCGGCGTTTCCGCAGGCCATATGGTGCTGCTCTTCCCGAAATGGCTGCCCGGCAACCATTCGCCGACGGGCCAGCTCGACAAGCTGGCCGGGCTGCACATTCGCGCGGGCGGCAAGGAACTGGCGTGGACGCGCGACCCGGTCGATGTCTACGCCTTCCACATCGACGTGCCCGCCGGTGCCAAGGCGCTCGACATCGATCTGCAATTCCTCTCCGCCACTGCCGGCGACCAGGGTGCGGTAGTGATGTCGCCCAACATGCTGCGACTGCAGTGGAATTCGATGAGCCTCTATCCGGCGGGCTATTTCACCCGGCAGATTCCGGTAAAGGCGACCGTGAAATACCCGGCCGGCTGGACCGCGTCGTCGGGCCTGCCGTCGAAGGCGACCGGCTCGACCTACAGCTATGAGAAGACCAATTACGAAATCCTGGTCGACTCGCCCGTGTTGGCGGGGCGCTATTACAAGCAGTGGCCGCTCAGCCCGCGCGTCAATCTCGACGTCTATGCCGACAATGCCGCAGAATTGGCCGCGACACCCGAACAGATCGATGCACATAAGAAACTCGTCGAGCAGGCGGTCAAGGTGTACGGCGCGCAGCATTACGACACCTATGAATTCCTGCTGTCGATCTCCGACGTGATGGGCGGAATCGGGCTCGAACATCACCGCTCGTCCGAAGACGGGGTGAAGCTTGGCTATTTCACCAAGTGGAAGGATGGTCCGGGCTCGCGCAACCTGTTGCCGCACGAATATAATCATAGCTGGGATGGGAAATTCCGGCGCGGAGCCGACCTTTGGACCCCGGATTACCGCACGCCGATGCGTGGCAGCCTGTTGTGGGTCTATGAAGGCCAGACGCAATTCTGGGGCTATGTCTTCCAGGCGCGCTCGGGGCTGGTGTCGAAGCAGGACACGCTCGACGGCTATGCTTCGATCCTCGCCAGCCTCGACAATCGCCCGGCACGCAACTGGCGCGACCTGGTCGATACCACCAACGACCCGACGATTTCGCAGCGCCGCCCGAAGGGCTGGGTCAGCTATCAGCGCTCGGAAGATTATTACAATGAGGGGCTGCTGGTGTGGATGGAGGTCGACTCGATCCTGCGCCAGCAATCGGGCGGTACCAAGTCGATCGACGACTTCGCAGCGAAGTTCTTCGGCCTCAACGACGGCGACTATGGCGAGGTGACCTACACCTTCGACGATGTCGTCGCGACGCTCAACGCGATCCAGCCTTATGACTGGGCCAGCCTGCTCAACAAGCGACTGACCGAGACTGGCGAGCCCGCGCCGCTCAAGGGCTTCGAAGCCAATGGCTACAAGCTTGTCTATACCGACACGCCCTCGCTCGCTTTCAAGAACGCCGAGGCGACGCGCAAGAGCACCGATCTGACCTACTCATTGGGCCTCACGCTCAACAAAGACGGTGCCATCACCGGCGTGGGTTGGGACACGCCCGCGTTCAAAGCTGGGTTGACGATCGGCAACACCATCGTGGCGGTGAACGGCACCGTTTTCTCGGATACCGCGCTGAAGGCCGCCGTGACCGCCGCAAAGGGCGGCACCGACCCGATCGTGCTGCTGATCAAATCCAATGACAGCGTCGCGCCGGTCAGCATCGACTATCATGGCGGGCTGCGCTATCCGCACCTGGAGAAAATCGGCACCGGAGAGGGTGGTTTGGATCGGTTGCTGACAGCCCGGTAAACGGCTGCACTACAGACCTGCATCAGTTTAAGGATTTAGCATGCGTATCGACATGATTCCGGTCGGCAAGAGCCCGCCCGATGACCTGAACGTGATCATCGAAGTGCCAACCGGCGGCGAGCCGGTAAAGTATGAGTTCGACAAGGCGAGCGGCGCGCTGTTCGTCGATCGCATCCTGCACACGCCGATGCGCTATCCGGCTAATTACGGCTTCGTGCCGCACACGCTTTCCCCAGACGGCGATCCGCTCGACGCGCTGGTCATCGCGCGTTCGCCCTTCATCCCGGGCTGTGTCGTGCGGGCCCGCCCGATCGCCGTGCTCAATCTGGAAGACGAAGCCGGCGGCGACGAAAAGCTGGTCTGCGTGCCGGTCGACTCGACCTTCCCTTATTATTCGAACGTCAACGAACGCGGCGACATGCCCGAAATCGTGTTCGAACAGATCGAACACTTCTTCACGCACTATAAGGATCTGGAAAAGAAGAAGTGGGTGCGCATCGGCACCTGGGGCGATCGCGACGAAGCACGCCGGATCGTGACCGAAGCGATCGAGCGGTATCATGCCGCCAAGGCCGACAAGATCCCTGCCTGAATTCTCGGCAGCGGCGTGGCCCCGCGCCGCGCCGCTGCGTGTAGCGACCCCCCGCAGGCCGGGCCGCGAGCGGCCTTGCGCCGCCGGACCCGCCGCCCTTACCGCCCGATTGAGCTGTAACTGAAGCCAGCTCTTTCGACGTCACGCGGCGGATAGACATTGCGCAGATCAACCATCACCGCACCCGCCATCGTCGCCGCCAACCGCTTCAGGTCCAGTGCACGGTAGATGTCCCATTCGGTCACGATCACCACCGCGTCGGAACCCGCCGCAGCTTCGTAGGCATCGGTGCAATACACCACGTCGGGCATCATGGTCCTAGCAATCTCCATGCCTTCGGGATCATGCGCCCGCACCTTTGCCCCCGCATCCATCAGGCTTTGGACGATCGCCAAGCTCGGCGCATCGCGCATATCGTCGGTGTTTGGTTTGAAGGTGAGCCCCAGCACCGCAACGGTCTTGCCCTTCGCCTCGCCGCCCAACGCGGCAATCACTTTACGACCCATTGCGCGCTTGCGCGCGTCGTTGACCTGCACAACCGCCTCGACAATGCGTACCGGCGTCTCATAGTCCTCGGCCGTCTTGAGCAGGGCGAGCGTGTCCTTCGGGAAACACGAGCCACCATAGCCGGGACCCGCGTGCAAAAATTTGGAGCCGATCCGGTTATCGAGGCCGATGCCCCGCGCCACATCCTGAACGTTCGCACCGACGGCTTCACACAAGTCTGCGATCTCGTTGATGAAGGTGATCTTGGTCGCGAGAAACGCATTTGCCGCATATTTGATCAGTTCCGACGTGCGCCGCCCGGTGAACAGGATCGGGCTCTCGTTCAAATAGAGCGGGCGGTAGATATCACGCATGACCTGCTGGGCGCGCGCGTCGTCCGTGCCGATAACGATCCGATCGGGGCGTTTGAAGTCGCCGATCGCCGCGCCCTCGCGTAGGAACTCCGGATTGGAAACGACGGCGATCGGAAAGTCGCCGGCCAGTTCGGTCAAAATCTCCTCGACCTTGTCACCCGTGCCTACTGGAACGGTCGATTTGGTGACAACCACCAGCGGACCGTCAATCGCCGCAGCAATCTCGCGCGTCGCCGCGAAGACATAGCTGAGATCGGCATGGCCGTCGCCACGGCGCGACGGCGTCCCTACCGCGATGAACACAGCATCTGCCCCTGAAACCGCCGCTTTGAGGTCGGTCGAAAATTTGAGACGGCCTGCAGCGACGTTGGTGGCCACCAATGTGTCGAGACCAGGTTCGAAGATCGGCATCTTGCCCGCTTCGAGCGCCGCGATCTTGCTCGCATCCTTATCGACGCAAATTACGTCATGGCCGAAGTCGGAGAAGCAAGCGCCGGAGACAAGCCCGACATAACCCGAGCCAACCATCGTAATTCGCATGATGTTTCCCTAAGCCATTGTGCATGCGACAGCGCGAATGGAACGTCGAATGAGAACGATTCCCTGACGGTATCGTCATGGTGTCGCAACATCGCCGCCATGCGCTCGCATGCCGGAATTGTCGATATCACAAAAAAATGGGGAGGCCAGCTTACGCTGACCTCCCCACAATTTTCGTCTTCAGGTAAAGGCTTAGTTGCCCGAACCCGGACCGTAGGTGACTTCCACACGACGGTTCTGCACTTCACGAACGCCATCGGCAGTCTGAACGCGAAGGTGAGCAGGATCTTCACCGAACGCTTCGGTCGAGATCACACCATCGGGGATCGAGTGGGCGGTCATGTACGCACGAACCGCGTCGTTGCGGCGCTGCGACAGGGCCAGATTGTACTTCGGCGTACCCGAGCGATCGGTGAAGCCGGCCAGCATGACCTTTGCGCTACCGCAGTTCTGATACTGTGCAACCGCACCGTCCAGAATTGCTGCTGCTTCAGGCGTAACGTCCGACTTGTCCCATTCGAAGAACACGATGAACGGACCGGGCGAGCACGGCACTGCGACCGGTGCGGGCGGCGGTGCGGGGGGCTCGGGAGCCGGAGCCGGTGCCGGTGCGGGAGCAGGCGGCGGCGGCGGTGCAGCAGGCTCACCGAAGTTGTAGGTCAGACCACCCAGCAGGCTGTGCGTGCGGAACTTGCTCGCGTACGAGCTGCCCGCGATGTCGACCAGCTTGACGTTGTCGGCAGTGAAGAAACGATACTTCAGCGAGACGTCGACATTCTTGGTCAGCGGCGCGCGGATACCCGCGATGCCCTGATAAGCGAAGACGGTATCGCTGTCGTTCAGGAAGCGCGACGCGCCGAGCGCAACGCCTTCCTTGACGCGTGCGACGCCGACGCCGCCGCCAACGAAGCCCTGGACTTCATCGGCATCACCGAAATCGAGCAGGCCGTTGACCATGAAGCTCAAGGCTGAGCTACGACCGCCAGCGCCGCCGTAGCTACCGGCCGGAAAACCGCCTGGCGTCGTTACGGTCGAGCGATACCCATTTACATCTGCGCTCTTGTAACCGACTTCGGTTTCGATGCGGAAAATGCCGAGGTCGTAACCAATGACGCCATCGACGTCATAGCCATAACGGTGGTCAGCGGTGCTGGCACCCTTGATCGAATTGATGTCGAACTTAACGTCCTCCACAATCATCGCGCCACCCTCGACGCCGACGTACCACGACTTGTCGCGGGCGAGGGCAGGTGTGGCGACGATCGCGGTGGAGGCAAGCGCCATAGCAACGGCAAGCTTCCGCATAAAAAAACCCCTTCTTCTGGTTGTCACTCGGACAGCGCAAACTCCCTACCCAAAGGAATGTTTCCACGCAAGCGCACAAATAGATGCGGCTGTTGTACAAAAGCAACAGCGTGACGGGGTAAGCCTCTGATTCTGCAATCGCTCACGAAGCGATCAGGCCGTGCGACCGCATTGCAGCAAGCACGGCGGCAAGCGTTGCCCGCGCCTCGGCGTCGATGGTCGTCCCACCGGTAGCGGCAGAGATCGCCGATTGTTGCTCCCCGACGACCTGACGTCCCGCAACCAACAAGCACGCGCCCGTAACTTCCCCGATGCGCCAACGCGATCCATCGAAGCGGGCGAATGCGGAATCGCCCCTGCTCCACGCATTCATGCCATCGCGGGCGGCGAGGAAACGCCAGCCAGCGTTGGTCCACCCGGCGATCGCGTTTGGACTCCCGCTCCATGCCCCGGTCGGCGATGGACCCACGATCCAGCATGCACCCGTGTCTGGGCTAACCGGCGGGGACCCCACGCCTACCGCCTCGACCACTGGCTGGACCGCAAAGTCCAGTAGGGTCAGCGCTTCGTTATGCGACAATTCCTTCTGCGCCTGCCCCACCTGGAGCAAAGGCAGGCTCAGCCGCACGGTCGTTTGGTCGTTCATTGACGGTCCTTTCTTAGCCCGCCCAAGCGGGGATCATGCCGTGAAGGGGGTAGGATTGGCCATGTGCGCCAACCTGGGTGACCGCGATCGACAGGCCGACAATGCGATCGACGTGCCGAATCACCAAGGTCGGCTCCGTGGTTTCGACCGTGGCCCCCCGTCCGTCGGGATAGAGGAGCGCAATTTGATAGACCTCGCGCTCTTCTGCCAGCGGCGCATCGACGCCGTCGACCCAGCGCAGGCCCGCCCTGCTGCGCCGCACCCACTGCACCGTGACATCCCCATTCCCCACTTCGGACCACGTCAGATGCGTTGGCGAAAGCGGCAAGATCGAGGTTCCTGCAAGCGTGAGCGCGACTTCTACCGGCCCCTCCACGTCCCCGGGTCCAGACGCCATGATGCGCAGGTCTCCTCCCTGCGCGGTCCCAGGCAGGTCGAGCGTTGCGCTTGCGTCCGGCTCGACCAGCACGAAGCGATCGCCCGCGCGCTGCGTGCCGATCGCACTCTCGGTCGCGCGCCGCCCGCGGAGCAGCACCGCCAGTCGCCACCGTGTCGCGGTAAGCTGCGTGGCTTCGCCGAATTGCAACAGCTCGTTCCCCACCAGGGCTGTATTCAGCCCAGCATCGAGCGCCCCAGCATCGGCTCCAACCAGTGTCATGCCTGCATGGATGAGTTCGACCTCAATCACATTTGCGTGATCGACGATCGCAGCGCCCGCCGCCCCAGGTGGCGTCACGACCTGCCCAAGAATCCCCGGCACATTCGTAGCACCGGCCGCCATCCACCGCGCACCTCCGTCGGTGCTGTAAAGCAAGGTCGCCCTGCGCCAGCCCGGCTGGGTTCCCGCTGCGATTATCGTCACGCGCGGAACCGAGAGGACCGCGTCCTCCGGCGGCGCTTCGAACGCGGCCAGCACCGTCGTGCCCGTCGCGACGTCGGGCGCGTGCAGCACCCGCCCCGCACTCGCCGAAACGGCCAGGGTTCCCGTGGCGAGTCGCACGCATTCCAGCGACAGCACCATATGTTCCAGCGCCCACCCCGTGACTCGCCAGACCCCCGCCACCCCCGCAATCGTCACACACGCCCCGGGTGCCACCGCTAACGCGTCCCAGCCGAGCGTTAGCGTGCGCCGCTCGCGGGCGGCCTCTGCCCGCGACAGCACAGCCTCGGCCATCGTCTTGGCGGTGTCTGCGGTGATCGCGGCCGGCATGTCGACACGTTCTTCGCGGACCCCGGCCCCCGGTCGCCGCGCCTGCTGTATCCCGGTCTGATAATCGCGCGCCGGGTCGTAATGCGCCAGGGTTACATGGTGCGGCACCGTCTCCAACGCCGCCATCGCTCGGCCGTGCTTGCCGCGCGCGGCCCCGGCGGCAACGACTTCGCCATCGGCGATGGCATGGTCGGCGGCAAGCCCCGCCCGCATCCGCAGGCCCATCGCCTCGGGCGCGAACCACGCGCCCCCCGCCACCGCCAGCGTCTCGACCACACTGCGGACGCTGTCGCCATAAGCCGCAAAGCCGGTGACCGCTTGCGTTGCCGCGGCTCCATCGATCATATCGTCCGTCAGCTCCTGGGCGATCCTGCCGACCGCCACGGGTACCGCGTCGCCAATCACCTCGAAGGTCAGCGAGGGGATACGATTGCCATAATCGGCCAGTTCGAAATGCTCGAACACCGCATAGGCAAGCCCACGATGCGCAGGCGTCAGCCCCGCCCCTTCCGCAGATGCAATCAGCGGATCGACCGCTTGCCCTTCGTCGCCCAGATGCAGGCGAAAACCGGTCGCGCTCTTGAAATCCCCGCCCACGCCGCGCAGCAATTTGCCATCGGCCCAGATCCGCCCGACTCCCTGGATCGCCCGTCCCGACAACGCCACCGCGAACGACGCCGAATAACTGTAATTTGTCGTGCTCGGCTGTCCCTTGCCGCCGCCGCTGCTGGTTCTGCTCTCGATCAGATCGGTCGACCAGATCACGCAACCACCCACCCGCATCGTCCCGAAGACGCGTTGCAGCGGCGTGCCATAGCTCGATGTCTGCAGCTGCAGCTCGGTCAGTCGCGGCCCCTCCCGGGCCTTTGGCTTGAGCAGCACCTCGCGGTCAAAGACGTTGCCGATCACCGCGCCGATCGCGCTGCCGATCGGTCCGCCCACGATCCCGCCGACGGTCGAAAGAATCAGAGTCGCCATCGCTTACTTCTCCACCCGCCAGCATCCCAGCATTGGCCACGGCGGCGACCCCGGTCGCTCGACCACGCGCCGCAGCATCGCGTCGGCGTGGACGATCCCGCCCGGCACCAGCACCGCCAGATGAAATTGCCCCGGTCCGGTTTTGAACAGGGCAAGGTCACCCGGACCGGGCGCGTCGCTGGCGACAAGCCCCGCCGCCGAGAACGCCGCCGCGATTGCCGCCGCGCTCCCGCCACGCAGCGCATAGCCGCTAGGAATTTCGCCCCGGAAACCCGCCGCGCGCGCGGCCAACCCAGCCAGCCCGACACAATCGAGCCCGAACGCCGGGTCGCGCCCGTGCAAGCGGAAACGCGCGCCGATCGCACCGCGCGCCGCCGCAATGGCGCGTTCGGCCGCGCTCATGCGCCCGGATAACGGGTGAGCAGGTCGATCCCCGGCAGATACGGCTCGCCGCGAAAATTCACCGCATTGGTAAACCGGGCGGCGCACGTCGCCAGGCTCTTGTCGCACCCCTCGATCAACTCCACCAAATCGCCCGCCACCACCGGCAGCGCGGGTGCGCTCCGCAGCGTCACCGTCCACCCCGCAGATCGCGCGATCGCGCTCTCAAGCCCGCCATTCGCCCCGCCGATCCAGCGCAGCAGCCCCGCGCCATAGCCATTGTCGCTAGGCTCGACCGCATCCACCGTCACCACCTGCCCCGCCGCGCCCGTCACCCGCACTATCCGCCGCCGCCCCGCCATCGCCACGCGGCAGCGCGCATCGCCCAGTTCGGCGCGGAGGTTCGCCAATCGCGACGCCACCGGCCGCGAAAACCCGCCGGGCCCCGTCTGCCCGAGAGCGGCCGCCTGCTGAAATGAAGCGTCAGCCTCGGCCGAGCGACCCA
>OFRL01000818.1_pt1 | contig 12273 bp, 10 predicted proteins | sample 1543121 | NCBI WGS metagenome assembly OFRL01 (sample SAMN07774228, study PRJEB24372) | wastewater metagenome | isolation source: Lake Maggiore Cannobio | place: Italy: Cannobio | collected 2016-01
ATTGCATCATGATGGGCCGAAAGCTTTGGAGCGATCTCTGCACGCATCGCCTCTAGCGCATCATTCGTATCACTTGAGGTCTTATTAAAAAATACCATGGAGACGCGCTCTAATACCTTGCCACTCTTTTCTAATTCGATAATCGTGTTCTCAAATGTGGCCTCACCTGGGGTGTTGAGGATGGCCTGAACTTCGAGTAGTTGCTGGCTAAAACCCTCATAAAAAGCCGGTAGATAATGCTCCTCTTTTATCTGCGAAAAAGGGGGTAGCTCATGTTCAAGGGTGCTTGGTTAAAAATGGGTTTGCCTTCATCATAGGAACAGCCTACTTATTAATGAGGGCGTCGGCGACGCGCACTTGAGTTAGGGCGAGGACGTTTTCCGCCGCTACGAACCGATTTCTCAACTATTGGGACTATATATGGCACACCTGATGGCTCTTGTGCACCGGTGATTTTCATCAACTCGATACTCAAAGGAGTTACTCCAACAAACCTGGGGGTTACTCCCGCGCGTGATGTGAGCCCACCGATGGATTTTTGTTGTTTAGTCATCGCGATCGTAACAACAGTGCCGGCCTCACCAGCACGTGCAGTACGCCCTGCACGATGTAGATAATCCTTATGATCTGTTGGCGGATCAACATGCACAACGAGTGAAATCCCATCGACATGGATACCGCGCGCTGCAACATCTGTGGCAACAAGAGCGGCGTTTGTGGAGTCCTTGAATAATGCAAGAGTGCGAGTGCGAACGGCCTGTGTCTTTCCACCGTGTAGTGCACCGACAGTGACACCGGCGTGTGCGAGCTTGTCTGCCAAACGATCGGCGCCACGTTGAGTCTTTACGAACATGATCGTCTTACCATTTCGTGCCGCAATCTGATTCGTTATGTCATCTTTATCACCTGGGTTCATGACCAGGACATAGTGCTCCATAGTCGTCACCGATGCACGGTCATTTTGTAACGAGTGCGTCTTAGGATTTTTTAGATACTGACGAACTAGTGCATCAACACCACGATCAAGAGTTGCTGAGAACAAAAGACGCTGTCCATCGAGCTTTGCTTGATCCAAGATTTCTTTTACTACTGGCAAGAAGCCCATGTCAGCCATTTGATCAGCTTCATCTAGAACTGTGATCTGTAGGTGATCGAGTTGAACTTCACCCTTGTTAAGAAGATCAATTAAACGTCCAGGAGTTGCAACCAAGATTGCTGTGCCACGGCGCATTGCAGTGATCTGCTTTGCATATGACATTCCACCGGCAACAACAACTGATTCGTGACCAATTGAGCGAGCTAATGGCATTAATACTTCATCAATTTGCTGAGCAAGTTCACGTGTTGGTGTTAATACCAACGCAAGTGGCTTATGTGGCTTTGCAACCTTGCCATTGAGGTTATTAAGAAGTGCTAAACCAAAGGCAAGAGTCTTGCCTGAACCCGTTTGTCCGCGGCCCAAAATGTCATAGCCAGCTAGTGCATCTGGCAATGTTGCAATCTGGATTGGGAATGGATGAATTATCCCCTGTTTTGCAAGGGCGTTTACCAATGGTGCTGCGATTCCAAGGTCGCTGAAAGTCGTAGTGATTTCAGTCAGTGGAGTTGCATCAACCAAGTTGGCGTCAGCTAAATTTGCTGAAATGTAGTTATCGTCTGCACCAAAATCAATAGCGGCATTCGTGTGAGTCTTTGATGAACGCTTGAAATTATCACGGGCATACGCAGGTGAATCATTACGGCGATCACGAACTGGACGCTCTGCACGGAAGTTAGCTGCCCGTGTATCAGGTGCTTCGCTACGCTTCTTTGGACGTGTTGGATCAAACTTTTCTACCTTACGAGGAACAAAGTTTGGGCGGCCATCATCGTTACGTGCAACCTTTGCTTTGGCTGCATCACGGCGATTAGTTGGGCGAGTATCTGATGTCTTGTATTCGCTCTTTTTGAACTCTGGCTTCTTGTACTCTGATTTTTTGTTCTCTGGCTTAACAAACTCTTTTTTCTTATCAAAATCACGCTTAGTGCGATCATCGCGTTGTGCAACAAACTTCTTAGCGCGACTTTCTGGGCGCTGTGATTGTTCGATGCGTGCTGCGCGCTCTTCTGGTGCTTCAATCGGACGTGGCTTTGATGCTGTCTTTTCTTGGAAGCGCTTTGCACGAAGCTTTGAGCGATCAGTTAATCGCTCTTGCTTCTTTGACTGTGTTGATGAATCAACATCTGTATAACGACGAGTAGATGCAGGCTTTCCTGTTTTAGAAGTAGTTGCAGCGCTCTTGCGTGCATTCTTTTGTGCAGTTGTGTGGCGCGCTTTTGGGTCGGCAGCTTTAAATGCAGCTTTCTTTGCGCGCTTAGGCTTACCAACTGATGCTGCGCGACGGGCTTTTCCGGGCGCTGAAGTACGGGGTGTTAATGACATAGAAAATACATACCAATCGAGACGACAAGCGCGTCTCGGGTGTGATCGGCGCTCAATGGCCGTCAGGGTGGTGATAAGACTCGCATGTAGCGCTACATCTGCAGCGCTTAAGGGAAGTTCTTTGATGCGGTTGCATCAACGGCTTAAGTATACCGTGGATTATCACTTCTCTTTACCATCACTAATCGATCTTAAATCCATCTGTAATAGGGCCTAAATCAATTCCAGCTGCAGTGTGATTGCTTTGTTCACCGCGCGCTAATTGGGCTGCATGTGCTTTGTTATGCCAGCGCTCTTCGATTTTGCCGTATTTCCAGAGCAGCAATGCCACGGTCCAGACCACAACAAATGCCCCCACAATGAAGTACCCAGCACTGTTTAAGTTAAATGCCAGTGCATAATCCCAAAAGCCGCCGGTTAGGTTTAACTGTTGGGCAAAGACTTGGCAGAGCTCTAATCCTCCAACGAATAATGCAACCCCCACAGAGAGTCCAGTAATAATGATGTTGTAGTAAACCTTACGTACTGGCTTTGAAAATGCCCAACCATAAGCAAAGTTCATAAATGAACCATCGATTGTGTCGAGCAAACTCATTCCACCGGCAAAGAATAATGGCAAGGAAAGAACTGCCCACCAAGGCAGTCCTGCAATGACTGATGTTCCAGCAAGGACTAGTAAACCAATTTCTGTTGCGGTGTCAAAACCTAAACCGAAGAGAATTCCTAGTGGATACATCTTCCATGATGCATCGATACGACGGGCAATAGGCCCAAAGAAGCGCATGAGTAATCCACGGGAATTTAAATGCTTTTCTAACTCTTCTTCGTTGTATGTGCCCTTGCGCATTTGAATAAAAACACCAACGATCGAAACTAAAATAATTAGATTAAGAATTGCAATAAGCATTAAGAAAGTTCCACTCACAGTCAGACCAATAAGGCTGGTGTAGTGATGGAGTTGTGAGTCTTCGTCTTTAAGTTGTGAGCCCAAAGCCTTGATTCCAAAGGTGAGCAGGAGTGCAAGCACTGCAACAACTGAAGAGTGACCTAGCGAGAAGAAGAAACCCACAGCTAGGGGGCGCTTGCCTTCTGACATTAACTTACGAGTCGTGTTATCGATGGCGCTAATGTGGTCGGCATCAAAGGCATGGCGCATACCTAATGTGTATGCAAGGGCTGCTGTTCCCCAACCAAAAAGTGATCCATCGCTTAATTCGTAGTTACCAGAGGTGGCTTGCCACATTAATATCGCACCAGCTACGTGAAGTAAAAGAATGAAACCAAACATGGCGCTCATTCGGCGCCACTCATCGCGGGTGAGCATCTGGGCAAGCGGGACGCGCTGCGCAGGCTTAACTACGACGTTCACGGCGGACCTCCTAGTTGCGAATGATTTGCAAGTAGAAATGGTAAGTCACGCTCAGGAGGCTGTCCATTTGAAACGAGTTTAAGGTTGGCAGATGCGCCTTCCCTTGGTTTCTCTCTTAGTCCTAGGGCTGATGGCACCCGTTTCTGCGCCGGCGCAAGAATGTAACTGGCAAACCGGTTGGGTAAAGGCTGAGAATTCAAAGGTTGGAAACAAAAACTGGGACTCAGATGTCGTGATGCGCTTTAGCGCAGATTTCACACGGCGCAAAGAAGTCAAACGAGTTGAAGGATATTTTGATCAGACAAGTATTGGCTGTGGGCAAAGTGCATCTTTGAAAATTGTTGGTGCTAAATCAGCAGATATCTCACTCTATCGCATTGGATATTACAAGGGAGCCGGCGCTCGCTTAATTAAGACAATTAAAAATGCAAAGCAAATCACTGCTACGCAATTGACTCCACCGGGTCAGTACCTAGTTAAATTAAAATCTCTAGGTTATCGATCTACATTTGTCCCACTTGTGATTACAGGACAAGTTCCAAGTAATGTAACTTTCGTTTCATCTGTCTTAACATGGCAGGCATATAACCATTGGGGTGGAGAGTCACTCTATAAAGGTGCTGATGGGCTCAGAGAAACACGGGCAATATCAGTTTCACTTGATCGTCCCTATGATGGCGATGGTTCTGGTCAGTTTAGATATATGGAGCAACCTCTTGTTCAATTGATGGAACAACTCAACTTAGATATCAACTACATAACTGATGTTGACTTAGATACAGCTCCAGATATTAACTCTGCTTCAATTGTGCTGGGTGGGCATAGTGAGTATTGGACTCAGGCGATGCGGGATGTGATTGAAAAAGAAATCAGTGAAGGCACTAACTTATTAGTCTTTGGTGGCAATACTGCGTATGCAAAAACATATCTCATTGATCGAACAATGAATGAGAGAATTCCTTATCGTGACATTAATCAACCTGAATCTTTGTTCATGGGATCTCAGTTTTTTGCATTTGGAATTAAAAAAGATTTAGAAGTTCAGGCAGCACAAAGTTGGCCATTTAAAGTTCTCGGTAAAGCGGGCAAAATTAAGGGAATTTACGGCTACGAAGCCGATACGGCGATGGGAACAAGAGGTCCTGGCGTTGAGGTATTGGCACGATCAACTATCAGCCCTACAGAGAAGGGTTTTGTTGCGATGAGCACCTACTACGCAGCACCTAGCGGGGCAGGAGTGTTAAACCTGGGCACTAATGCCTGGGTGTGCGCAATGGCCAATCGCTGCCCGTGGGGCCACAGCTTTGATGCAAAGACTGTGCAACAAATTCGAAAAGTAACCACAGCAATTATTGAGCAAGCCGGGCGAGAAAAGATTGGGAATTGGCGTGTGCCACATATCGATATTCCCACTCGTCCCTAAGAGTTAGCGTATAGAGTCACACTCGTGAGTGAAGATGACGACATGGAAGAACTCATCACCGAGGAAATGCTTTGGGATCGAATTCCTGAAGTAGATGGCGAAGAACGTGCCAGCACATATTATGAATTAAGTGCTCGAATTTATGCACGTGGACAATACGACGAAGCATTGGCGTTAGCTGAAACAGCACGCGATATTTACTCAACACTTGGAGACAGTGCACCAAGTGAAGGTTTGGCTCAGGCATATTCTGCAATTGGTTATAACTTAAATCAATTAAAGCGCATGGATGAAGCCGCAAGTGCAATGAGTAAAGCTGTTGCGATTTTGCGTGAGAATAAATCACCTATCGCATTAGAACTTGCTTGCACACTAGGTGAGTGGTGGTACACCTCTAAGCAGTATGACAAAGTTGTTGAAACAATGAATGAATGCGCGCAAGAACATTTAGTAGATGGAAATGAAATTGGCGCAGCAAATGATCTACATCTCATTGGCTGCGCTGAACGTGAACTCAAGAACTACGAAAAATCAATTGAGTCTTTCAAAGAAGCCAGAGCAATATTTAAGCGAAATAAGGAAGTTATTCATGTTGCTCGCTGTGATCAGAAAATTGCATCATGTTTAATTGAGTTAGGCGAAGGCGAATTAGCCCTTGAAACTGCCCGCCGAGCGGTAGATGTCTTTGAAACTGGGCATGACCACCGTCGCGAAAATTTTGCTCAATTTGAATATGGTAAAGCTCAAATTTTGCTTGAGAAGTTCGATGATGCATTGGCCACTCTGGAGCAAGTGCTCTCAGTTGTGAGTGAAGATGAGCCTAAAGACTTCGAATTTATCGTTGATGTTGAGACAAGAATTGCAAAGATTATTCGCATGCAGGGCCGCACTGATGAGGCCGATGAGATTGAACGTCGCCTGAAGTCGGTGCAGGAGACGCTAGATGAAGAGCCGCAGGCTTGATTGAGCACCTCAAGACCCTGACAGAGATCCGTATAACGATGGTTTGTATGGGAAATATCTGTCGCTCACCTATGGCCGCCGCAGTTTTATCTAATCGCACCGCTGATTGGATTAAACCCAAGATCATCGTTGATAGCTCTGGGACAAGTGCTTTTCATATTGGTCAAGGGGCACATCCAACTTCACAAAAAACTTGGGAAAAAGCTGGATACAAGTACTCCCACTCTGCGCGGAGTTTTAAGTCAAGTGATTTCTTTGAAGCAGATTTAATTTTAGTAATGGATTCAAACAACTTTAGAAAGGTAATTGAACTTGCACCAGATAGTGAATCTCAGAGCAAGGTTTTCTATTTACGTTCCTTTGATCCAGAACTTTCGTCAATAGATCCTGCCTCAGCGCGGTTTACCGAATTAGAGGTTCCAGATCCCTATAACCAATCTATTGAAGCCTACGAAGAGACTTTATTTATGATTGAGCACGCCGTAGATGGCCTGTTGCAAGAACTATCGCACCGATAAGTGCACCGATAGCAGCGATTATCAAAGGCCATTGAATTTCGCCTTTACTCCACATCGCACCACCCCAAATGCCTGCGCCAAGAATGGCAAAGTTCATTGATGCTTGGTAAACGCCTTGAGCACGACCACGATGGCTTGCTTCGCTCAATCCAGCAATCCAAGCCTTACCAACTCCATCAGTAAGTGCTGGAAACAATCCATAGAGTGCAAGCGCAATTAAAGCCACAGTGTGATTTTGTGTAAACCCTAGAGTTGCATAGGCCGCAGCAAAAGCGACTAAACCAACCGCGTAAACAATTCTAGGTGAATATTTATCTGCAATAGCTCCACCTGGATAAGCTGCCAAAACTGTTACTGCGCTATAGAGCATGTATGCAAGAACGACGCCTTGAGTTGAAAACCCAATGTCATGTAAGCGCAGCAGCAACAACACATCTGGAATATTTGTTAGTTGGATCAAAACTAATACTGTAATCGACTTCTTAAGAGGCGCTGGTAAAGGTGGATGTTTAATCTTGACTTTGGCTTCAACCTTTTTTGGTTTTACAAAGTTTTCCCTTATAAACAAAGTAAGTAATCCAGAAACAATTGCCGGTATTAGCGCCCACATTGCAACTGCTCGTACATCACCATCAAGCATTGCCAAACCGATAAGTGCAATGCCGGGCCCTATAACTGCTCCAATATTGTCTCCGGTGCGATGAAAGCCAAAAGCTTTACCAAGATGGGCTTTATCAACTGAATCGGCGATAAGTGCATCACGTGGAGCACTGCGCATCCCTTTACCAATGCGATCTGTAACGCGACCAAGAAAGACAAGTGGCCAAGAAGTTGCAACCACGACTAACGCTTTACCAACGCCAGCCAATGTGTAACCAGAGATAACAAAGGGTTTGCGTCCTAAACGATCACTAGATTTACCACTAATCAACTTGGTAAATCCGGCTGCAGCTTCGGCACACCCTTCAATCAGACCTAGAGCCAATGGCGCTGCGCCAATAACACCTGTGAGCAAAATTGGAAGCAGGGGATAGAGAAGTTCACTTGCAGCATCTTGTGCAAGTGAAACCATTGTTAAAAGGATTAGATTACGGGTTAGCCAGATTTTCTTCATTGCGGCAAGTGCTGCAACGCCCAGTGATACATAGCGATTGCCCCAGCAGCTGATGCATTCATAGATCGCGTTGAACCGTATTGGTTGATTTCATAGAGCACTTCACAGACTGCAATTCCTTCATCTGACATTCCCGCACCCTCTTGACCAAATAAGAGTACGCATTTTTCAGGAAGTTGCGCCGATTCCAACTGTTTTGATCCAGGGACGTTATCTATCCCAATGATTGGCAATTCGTTTTCTTTACACCACAGCGCAAAATCTTCAACAGTTGGATGATGGTGCACAGTTAAATACCTATCCGTCACCATTGCACCGCGTTTATTCCAGTCGCGTTTACCCACAATATGAACACCAGAAACATTGAATGCATTTGCTGTTCTCACAATTGAACCAATATTTAAATCATGTTGCCAATTCTCAATTGCAATCTGTAGTTTATGACGCTTTGAATCTAAATCCGCGACTATGGCTTCTACAGTCCAATACCTGTAATGATCTAATACATTTCTGCGATCTCCATTGAGCAAAAGTTCAGGGTCATAGTGAGCGCCTTCTGGCCATGGTTTTTCATGAGGTCCAACTCCGACAACCGGAAAAAATTCACCTGGGCCTATTGAGGCTGGGGTAGTTGGATTAGACATGTAGGCACTCTAAACTGAATACATGTTAGCTATCAATACAGTCCTTATCCCCTTAATTGGAACCAATAGATAGATGCGCTCTCCTAGATTCATAGTTCTACTTGCACTAGCTACGGTAATTACCGCAGCACCTGCAAGTGCCGTGCTATCCCCAGCATCGATCCCAGCGGCCTTCGAAGAACTCTTAAGTAAGCCATCTCTTGCCAATCCGGCGATGGTTTTAATTGATGGCACAACTGGCGAGGTAATTTATGAGAAAAACTCTTACTCACAACGCAAGCCAGCATCAGTCATGAAGATCTTTGCTGGAGCAGTTGCAGTTAAATACTTAGATATGCAATCACGCTTTAGCACCAATATTTCTTTAGGTATTGAGAAAAAGACTTTAGTAATTCAAGGAAGTAATGATCCTTGGATAAGTTTAAGTCATAGTGTTGCAAACAAAATGGATCGTACTTCCCTGCCTTATTTAGGATTCAATTCTTTAAGTGCTGCAAAAAAGAGTAATAAGGGTTCACTCAAGGGCTTCACAGTTCTATACTCAGGTTTGTATTCACAAGATGTTAAAAACCTCAAAGCTTTTTGGGCAAAAAGGGGTTTCAAACCTGTAATGAAAGCAGTTACTAGTGATGAGACACTACTCAATGCCAATGAATTCATTGTCGGTGATCAGTCACCAGAGATCTCTAAAATATTGGATTACATGATGTTATGGAGTGAAAACAATTTAGCCGATAGATTGGCACGGTTATCGGCAAAAGCTGCTGGGAATTCATTTAATGACGAGGGCGTTGCTCAGCTCTTTGAAGCACTTCTTGTCGAGTATGGAATTGATCCCAGCAAGCTAGTTACTAAAGATGCCAGTGGATTGTCCAAGGAAAATCGCATTACAGCTTCAATGATGGGACAACTTCTACATCAACTTCGCAAAGATCCAAAGTACGCACTCTTTTATGAATCACTTCCAGTGGGTGGAGTCTCTGGGACTTTACGCTCACGATTTCTAGAAACGGCTCCAAATGCGGTTGGGTTAGTGCGGGCAAAGACTGGAACGCTAAACGGAACCGTAACTTTGGCTGGCTATGTTGAGTCAACTGATCGAGAGTATGTCTTTGTCACTTTGGCTGATGACATTTCTCGTGGTAATGCTGCAAGCGCTAAAGCGCGCGCCGCAATTGATAGATTGTTAGGCAGAATTGCTGCACCAAATATTCCTGCGGAGATACCTGCAGAGCCAGCAACACCTTAGTTATTTATTATCAAAAATCTTTATAGACCCACCATAACAAGCAACCCATGTGCGCGAGGTTGGTGAGTCATAAGTAACACCAATTGGTTCATCACATACCTTTATATTTTGAATTACTTTCATATCACTTGTGCGCACTTTTGATAGTGTGTCACTTACAAAATTGACTACAAAGAGTGCGGTGCCATCGCCAGAAATTGCAAGACTTCGTGCAGCTTTTCCTGTTTTGACTGATTTACCAGCTTTATTATTTACAAGATCCCATGATGCAACTTTGCCGGATAAATTCATCGTCACATACATCATGGAATTATCAGGAGATAAGACAATTGCTCGTGGGTTGCTTCCAATTGGAATATAGGAGACGGAGAAATCTTCCAAGTTAATTACATGAATACGGCTACCACCCATTTCGGCAACGTAAGCAAACTTGGAATCATTGCTCACTGCAATACCCCGTGGATATCGCCCAATTTTGATCGTCTTAACAACTTTTTGTGAGGCTACGGATAGGACGTTGAGGTCATAAGAACACCAGTTTGAGACGAGCACAAACTTGTTATCAGGAGTTGTTTCAACAACTTTAGGCACTGATCCAACTGGATAGACATTATCTATTTCATAGCTAGCTAGATTGATTCGGTAGAGAAAGCTTGAATCATATCTAGATGCAGGTGAGCAAGTGTCGTGGCCTTCACGGTTAAAACCTTTGCCATACATTGCGTAATTAGTTACATACAAGTAGTCACCATCGGGTGAATAAGCGCCTTCAACAGGTGCTCCCTTATATATTGATGAGTACTTGGAATATCCAAATTTAGAGAGTTGAACAGAGTCTGAGACAGTTTTTTTGAGCTCAAAAGTATTGGCATCATAAATTGTGACGCTGTGTCTGTACATCATGTTTTGGGCACTTACTAGTCCGCTACCGGATGATCGAACTGACTTTGGTGAAATACCCCCAGTTATGGTCTTAACGAGCGACATTTTTGTATCAGCAGAAACAACTTCACTCTGTGCTGGGGTTGCAATGACACATAGTGAAGTTATTAATAGAACTGCAAAAAAGTTGCGGCGCATTTGCTAACTGTAATGGCAATCACTTAGTCCCCATCTCCTTCATCGTCACCACCCCCACCCATAGGCTTTTTGCCAGTGGATTAGACACTAGTAAGAGTTGCTCAGGCTTAGAAGAAACTGGGAAGAATGCACGAGGTTACTGAGTTAATCTAAGCCAGTGAGCACAGTTATAGGGGCCTATGTCGACCTGATGAAACTTCGGGTAGTTGAACTTCTCCTAGTCTCTACTTTGCCGGCCATGGTCTTAGCTACCAAAGGCCTTCCATCATTCTCATTGGCTGTAGCAACAATTGTTGCAGGAACATTTGCTGCAGGAAGTGCAAACGCTTTTAATATGGTGATTGAAAGTGACATCGATAAATTAATGGAGCGCACAGCAAAGCGACCAATTGTTACTGGAGTTATTAGTAAAACAAATGCTGCGATATTCGCAGCTATAATTGGAGTCATTTCATTATTGATGTTTTGGTTTCTTACAACTCCACTGGCTACATTATTATCTCTCATTGCAATAGTTTTCTATGTTGTTGTATACACAATTGCGCTAAAGCGTAGAACATCACAGAATATTGTTTGGGGCGGAGCGGCAGGATGCATGCCAGTATTTATTGGTTGGGCTGCTGTCACTAATTCACTATCAATGACTGCACTTGCATTCTTTATGGTTATCTTTTTTTGGACACCGCCACATTTTTGGGCGCTAGCGATTAAATACAAAGAGGATTATTCAGCTGCAGGTATTCCGATGCTTCCAGTTGTTGCCACTAAAGCTCGAGTCCACAAAGAAATGTGGTTCTACACAATCATGATGATTGCGTGTTCGATTTGGCTGATCATTTCGGCAGGACTTCCCTTATGGTCAATGGTTGTCACAGTTCTGTTAGGTCTCATTTTTGCCCGCGAGCTACTTGCCTTAAAAGAGGGCTCTGAAAACTACTCAAATACTGCTGCCAAGATTTTTCAATGGTCTATCACTTACTTAAGTTTGCTATCAGTGGTGCTTGTGGCTGCTCAGCTCAGCGCTTAAAAAGATACACAGTATTGAGAGATGTGGCTCTCAATCTCAATTTTTAGGCTCATTGATAAAGTATTAACAAGTAATTAACTGTGTCTTGATTATTATGGCAGGATTGCTCCCATGTCCAATACGGCGATCTCGGTTACAGATTTAAGCAAGAAGCTCACGAGTTTTTCAACCTCGACAAGAAAGAGGTGGACGACTTAACGATCGGTATGACAAATGACCGACACGTGCTGTGCCAATTCTGCGAGATCGTGTTAATCCCAGCGGGAAACGCCATCAAAGTTTACTAGGAAGTAGACCTTGCGTAGAACACGATGCGTGAGTACGATCTCTGCAGCACCTACTGGCACGTTGACGCACTTACAAAGTTTGAAAACATCGAGGTGCACCAGATCGAAGGCGACCTAAAGTATCTCTGCTGTTTGTCATGTCAATCCGCCATTCTCGGATACCAGATACTCTCACAA
>OFRL01000819.1_pt1 | contig 12262 bp, 9 predicted proteins | sample 1543121 | NCBI WGS metagenome assembly OFRL01 (sample SAMN07774228, study PRJEB24372) | wastewater metagenome | isolation source: Lake Maggiore Cannobio | place: Italy: Cannobio | collected 2016-01
AAGCCTCACAGCTTAACTTCTGTGGGGCTTTTGGCTTTTAAAAACCTATCAATTCCCACTTGCTACATAGTCACGCAAAGCTGTTCTTTCACTATCGATTTCACTGACATAGTTCTTCACAACATCTCCGATGGAGACGATGGAGAGCAATGCCCCTTCGCCATCAACTACTGGCACGTGACGAATGCGCAGCTCTGTCATCATGATCATGAGCTCTGCCACGGTGGAATCAGCGGTGCAGGTATGTACGTCGGCAGTCATGATCTCTTTCACCTGCATGCCTACTAATTGATCTAGATTGCCTGGCATTGCTCTGACGACATCTCGTTCAGAGACGATGCCATCTATTTTTTTGCCATCACTAGAGACAACAAGGGCTCCCACATGGTGGGTATTTAATGAGGAGACCAAATCATGAATACTGGCGTTTGCTGAAATAGTCTCAACGCGCTTGCCTGAAATGATGCTACTGATCTTCATGGCTCACCTGCCTTCTAATCGTTATGGCGATAGTGGCACTACCCACCCCTTGAGGCAATAGAGCTCCACCTGTGAATATCCCCCGTATCGCTGATGAATCTGACAGAGATGGCCGCTAAGTTATCTCCCGTGAAGAAGGTATTAGCCATCGTTCTTGCCCTACTTGTCATGGGCCCTGCCATGGGTGCAAGTGATAGGTTCGCAGACTCTCAAACCGGGCTTACCTACTCTGTTTATAAGCCAAGTAATACTCTGGGATTAAAGACAACAAAGTTTTCTCTCCTTGCCTGTCAGCCAGGTGAGCAGGATTGGATCTTTGTTCAATACGGTGGAACTGTGCGTTATCTGCAGATCATGCAGACAATGGCTGGCGTTACATGCTCTAATCCTGGTCTTTCTAAGTATCTAAAAACAGTCTTAGTAAATGGCATCAAAGCCAAGGTCTATGCATATTGTGATCCCTCGCAGATGTCTGTGGCTGCTTATAAGCGATGTGGGATTGAAGATATTGGCCGTGTGGGTGGCTATTTGATGTTCACAACTAAGCCCCTTAAGGAATTGAGTGCAACAGAGATTCAAGTCCAAGGTATTGGTGGAATTACTTATGCCCAGTTAGTAGCTGTGGCAAAAGGATTAAAAACTGTTAAGGCCAGTGGAAGACCACTTGCTCAGGTTCTACCGCCAATCATGATTGATCCCCTCACCACAACAGATGTCACTGTGCGGGCAGGTAGTTCAATTGTTTTAACGGTTGCAGATCCAGCTAAATGGAGCGCTGAGGTAGTAACCCCTGGAATTGTTGCCTTTGTCCCAGGTGGTGATCAAGGCGGTTACATTACTAATCCATCATTTAAAGCCCTGGAATCTGGTGCCACTACGGTAAAGCTAATTAATTCAGATGATCCAACAAAGGTGTATCAGTTAGAGATAACTGTTACCCCCTAGTGCACTATGCATTTTTTTAATAGGTGCATTATCCTATGACCATGCAGCGCCTGCGTTTATTTATCACCTCTCTATTAGTGGGTGTTCTTGTTATTTTCGGTCTGCAAGCCTTTGCAGCAACTACCACTGTTAAAGCAGGGGCTGCTTGTTCTAAAGTTGGTACTACTACAGTTGTTAAAACTTTAAAATACACATGTATTAAAAGCGGCAAGAAATTAATCTGGTCCAAAGGCGAAATAGTAAAAGTTGCCGGCCAAGATCTATCCCTTGTGACTCCGGCTTATGTGCCAGTTCCACCAAGCGGTGGCACGGATGAATATCGTTGCTTCTTACTTGATCCAAAATTTGCTAAAGAGACATTTGTAAAATCTGTAACAATCACTCCAGATAACATGAAGGTTTCACATCATGGCATCTTGTATCGTGTTTCAGCTGCAAATGTTCAAGTAACAAAAAGCTTGGATGAGCAGAGCGAAGCGCCAGGTTGGTCATGCTTTGGTGACACCGGAATACCTGGTGCAACTGCCTTTACGCCTGCATCACCATCTAGTTGGATCTCTTTTTGGGCACCAGGCGGAAACTTTAAAACTTATCCAGAAGGTACTGGTATGAGGTTTACACAAGGTGATCAATTCATTTTGCAATCTCACTTCATGGTTATGCCTGGCCATAGCGATAAAGATAAGCGCGCTTCAATGACTGTTGCACTTGCTTATGCCAAATCAACGGTTGCGGATTTGAAAACAATGTTGGTGGCAGCTCCGATTGAAGTGGCCTGCGCACCAAATGAGAGTGGCCCACTATGCCTTCGCGCAAATGCATTAGCTGATCTTGCTTGGCGCACAAGTGATAAAGCTGCTCTCCAAGGAACTGGTCTATTGATCATTTGCGGTCAAAGCCCTCGTCCGGTGCCAAGCCCAATATCAGAGTGCACACAAAGCATTAACTCTTCCATCACAATCTATGGTGCGACTCCGCATATGCATCAGCTCGGCAAAAGTATTGAGATTGTTTACACCAATGGATCTACGGGTGTTAGAACAGAGATTTCTTCTCGTCCACTGTGGAATTTTGATGACCAACGAACTGACTGGCTTTCAAAGCCTATTACTGCAAATGCTGGAGACAGTATCTCGGTCAGATGTACTTTCGATGTTGGCCTGCGCTCTCAGTTACCACTCTATAAAAATCTCTCTCCCAATTATGTAGTCTGGGGTGAGGGTACTCGAGATGAAATGTGTCTTGCCATAGTTAATTACACGAATCAATAGGTGCTTATTTTTTAGGGTGGGCTAAAAACCAGTCAACTATTTTTAAAGCAGAGCTCATATCCACATCAGGGCTATGGGCTCCACCATTAATACTCCAGAGCTCCACTGTTGTTCGTGGACATGTATAAATTGTAGGAATTGTTTCAGCACCATCAAGAGTGCTTATCAAATCAAAGGCCTCTCCCACTTGTGGGCTCATCAAACATCTATCAATCTGTGCCCACCTTTTAACACTCGTGGCTGCGCTTGTATATAAATTACCAAATAGAGATCCACCCTCAAAGAGAATCGTTGCATCACTTGTGCCATGGATATGCAAGACATTTACCTCCTTGCTTGGAGCACATGTTGCTGCATCACTATCCATTGCTCCGGCAAGGCCGGCAATAGCAGCGACACTTTCTGGACGTGAACATGCAAATTTATATGTCATGAAATGCCCGTTGGAGTGGCCAAATAAATAGATTCGCTTGGGATCAACTGATACTTTGCTGGAAATCTCATCGATGAGAGATTGAATATAGGCCACATCATCGACTGGATTATTGTTGAAATTACAGCAGGCCTTTGAAGCGTTCCAGAATTGATTACCTTGAGAATCTGGTAGACCATCGGGGGCTGCGTAAATCACACCACGCTTTTGTGTAGCTGCTGCCAATTGGGAAAAACGAAGCTGACTCTGACTATTGCCGCTGTATCCATGTAAATCAATTAAAAGCGCGGTTGGAGTTTTCTTTGAATAGTCACTTGGCATATTAACATTTGCTGGACGTTCTCCCCCAACAATAAATGAAGAGCTGTAATTGAATTCGATTGATGATAAATCTCTGCTCACAGGGCTATTGAGAAATAGCATTCCTGTTGCAATTACTAGTACAAGAGCGATCACAGTAGAGGCTCTCTTACCTAAGCGTTGAGGTAATCCCCCGATATTGCTCTCTTTATCTTGCTTAATGTCCTTAAGTACATTAAGAAAATGAAATGCGACACCCAACATTGACCCGCCAGCTAGTACCCATAGGGGTGGTGTGCGATTAACTGCGTAGAAAATAGACCCTGGTAGCGCAGCACATGCAATTGCATATGGCAGAGGCGAAAGAGGTGAGAACTTAAAGTAAAAGTTATAAGCAATTCCACATCCCACACCTAACAAATAAACACTGCCACCTTTTATCCCAAGTGGACCAATCAGATTTGCAATCACTGCGATAGGAATGAAAATAAAGGTAGTTTTGCGCAGTTGTGTAGCTGAGATTGCACCTGCAACTAGAGGTTTATTGGTTCGATTATGTTTTAAATCATCCTGGTAGTCATAGAGATCATTACTCCAACCAATGATCAGCTGGCCAAGAAAGACTGTGAAGGCAATGACATATGCCGGGCCTTCCCACCAGAGCTGTGTGCCTAAAACAAAGGAGATAGCAGTAATAAGCATGGTTGGCCCAAAGTGAGCCGCTTTTAAATATGCGCGAAGTTTTAACAATCGCATGCAGTATCAACGGCCTGCGATGAGGCAACATCCATGGCAGGACTTCTCCTAAAGAAACCGCTTGGCTTTAAATGAAAGCCTGTGCGCTCAACTGGCATAACTGGCCAATCCTCTGTGCGAGGAATGTGATTAGTTCCAAAGACATGCCAAAGAACAACGTCAGTGTTTTCTATGGGGCGATTATTTTTAGTCCACTCAGGTAAACCTGCACCACCTTCATGCTGGAATGGATAATCTCCTGCTGGATAGCGCTCTGATTCAACGTTAGGTGTGACCCACAAGTGGCTATACATAAAGCCAGCGCGCTTACCTAAAATCGATTCTTTGTGGGCAAGTGGGTAAGTGGTGTGACCGGGGATTAGTTTATAACCAATGCTGTGTCCTACATGATTCTTTTTATTGGGATTAATAATCTTCCAGAAGCGACTCTTAATTGGATCAACTAAACGCTGAGCTGCGCTCTCGCTCTTAAGTACTGTCTCACTAGTTTCATATGCCCCGCCATAAGGGTTCCTCTCCCCTACTGGATGAGCAAATGATTCAATCTCAATAACAGAGTTGTTAACTCCATCGATTTCTAGATCTATTCGAGCACACAAAATATGTTGGTGATACGGCGCCCACAAACCTGGTTCTAACTCTGTAGCAGATGGGTGATGCGCACCTGGCTTATCAGCAAGAGTTAAGACTATTCCAGTTAATTTTGCTTCAAACTCAAAAGATCCATCTTGGTAGAAATACCAGAAGTATCCGTATTCATAGTTATTAACGGTAACAATCGAGGATGCAACAAAGCGGCGACCACGGCGCACTTCCACATGGCCATTAACATCAACGTGCTTCCACAGGATTCCAAAATCTTCTTCATGCATACAGATAGCGTTTTTTATCGTGCGCACTGTGCCATCACCCTCAGTAACGGCCACATCTAAATAGGTAATCTCGCCTAAGCAATCACAGCCCAGAGTCAGTGAGTTAGTAAAGTTTCCTAAACCAAACTCTCCTGTGTCAAAGGCGTTCTTTCGATAAGCACCCTGTGCTGGGTCACCGTAAGGAATAACAAGCTCTGCAATAGATAAGCGGTGGGCAATCTTGCGTGACTTTCCCTCGTCATTAAAGTGCACATCATGGATTACTAAGCCTTCTCGCTGATCAAAGCCAATTCGAAATGACCAACGCTCCCATTTAATGTTCCAGCCCTCAACGTCAAATGAGGCACCATCTGGTTGGTGAATCATGAGCTCTTTTAGTTTTACGCTGCCACCAGTTTGGGATTCACGATATGGCCCAGGTGTCTGTGGAATAGGCACATCAGGGTTATCTTCAAGACCCACAACTTCTTCGGCATCGATATCTACGATTGCATGCAGACCATGGATTGGATGAGCATAAAAATTTGCATCCGGAGTTGGTTGGTGAAACATTGGCGTCCAAATAAGTCTGCGACCATCATCTAAGTGAGCTGGGATTTGTGCGCCGATTGGCCAGGTCTCCATGTGCACAGTTGTGATGTCATTAATTCCGCGGCGAGCAAGGGCGTCAATCACAGATTTGTCTTTGCACACTACATCAAGTGCAATTGCAGATTCAATCGCACTTACTGGAGATTTGGCTCCAGGAATCTCTTTGTATTCTTTAGAAACACCATCAACTGTAATTAGGCCTTCACTCACTACGGCTTTTTTACGATCCCAGATTGTTACGCGTGCTGTGCGATCAAGTTTTTTACCTGATGCTAGCTCTGCCTTAGTTGGCTCATGTAGTTGCAGCATCGCAAAGAGATGATGCGATTCAAGATTCCAGACTTTTCGTGCATATGCGACGATTAACTCTTGTTCAGCATGGCTAAGAGGGTCTAAGGGGTGCACAAATGACATTTACAAAGTATAGGTATGGATTAGCAATAAGTGAAATGACATTCTGTGCTGATGTCAGAGATTCTTTTATCTATCCATGCTGTCCCTGATTCAACCCCAAAAACCACTAGTCCTACCTGCAGAACTCTACAAAACACTATCGGTTTTTGAACTTTAGTCCGCGCAACGCAGGATGGCGCAAGCTCATCACTTGGAATGACGATAGAACTCAATATTTTCTGCAGGCAATGGAGTTTTACCTAGAATCAAATCCGCTGCCTTTTCAGCAACCATCATGACTGGTGCATAGATATTGCCGTTAGTCACATATGGAAATACTGAGGCATCACACACACGCAAACCTTCAACTCCATGGACTTTCATTGTCTCTGGATCAACGACAGACATTGCATCGGTGCCCATCTTGGCGGTACACGATGGGTGAAGAGCAGTCTCTGCATCTTTTCTTACCCACTCTAAAATCTCTTCATCCGTTGAAACAGATGCACCTGGGGATGATTCACCTGCATTGAAATCATTCATAGCAGGCTGAGTCAAAATGTTGCGTGCAGTTCTTACTGCCTCTATCCATTCACGGCGGTCTTCATCGGTAGAAAGATAGTTAAATTGAATTGCAGGCTTTTCTAATGGGTTAGTGCTCTTAATCTTGAGCCAACCACGGGCATCTGAATACATAGGACCTACGTGGACTTGATAGCCATGACCACGAGTGTCCCCCGTGCCGTCATAGCGAATTGCAAGAGGTAGGAAGTGGAACATTAAGTTGGGATAGGCAACATCGTTATTGCTTCGTGTAAAGCCGCCGGCTTCAAATTGATTTGTTGCTCCTGGACCTTTTCTAAAGAACAACCATGCTGCGCCAATAAATGGGCGACGCCAGAACTGTGTAATGGGCTGTTGTGTCACAGGAAGCTTGCACTTGTATTGAACATAGACCTCTAAGTGATCTTGAAGATTTGCACCCACGCCAGGTAAATCCTTTACAACTTTAATGCCGAGTTTTTCTAGATCTTCTTTTTTACCAACACCTGATAGTTGCAGAATCTGCGGGGTATTAATTGAGCCACCTGAGAGAATTACTTCACGGGATGTAAAGACATGCTTCTTACCACGGATGAGAACTTCTACTCCGGTCGCAGTTGTGCCATCAAATAAAACTTTTGTTACATGTGCACGGGTTTTAACGCTCAAGTTCTTGCGAGCCATTACTGGGTACAAATATGCGCGAGATGCACTCAAACGACGTCCACGATAAACGTTGCGATCAAAGGCAGCAAAGCCTTCTTGGCGATAACCATTGACATCATTGGTGCGTGGATAGCCTGCTTCTTCAGTTGCTTTAAAGAATGCGGCAAAGAGTGGACCCTTAGTTGGCCCACGCTCTAATTTAAGTGGACCATCATCTCCACGAAATGCAGACTTAGGATCTGCTAGACAGTTCTCCATCTTCTTAAAATATGGCAAACAGTGAGCGTAATCCCAGTTAGCCATTCCTTGATCTTTAGACCAGCGCTCATAATCCATTGCATTGCCGCGCTGCCAGATCTGACCATTAATGGAAGAAGATCCACCTAATACTTTGCCGCGTGCATGATAAATGCGGCGATTATTCATGTGTGGTTCTGGCTCTGATTCATACATCCAGTCGTAGTACTTGCTACCAATTGGAAAAGCTAACGCTGCTGGCATATGAATAAACACATCCCAGATCCAGTCACGACGCCCAGCTTCAAGGACGAGAACTTTATGATTGGGATTCTCACTTAAGCGATTAGCTAATGCACAGCCCGCTGATCCACCACCAACGATGATGTAGTCATATTGCGCGCTCATGAGAGAAAGTCTACTAATAAAGCAAGGCCCTTACTCAGTGAACTCCACCGAGTAAGGGCCTTGCTTCTTAGACTGTTTTTTTCTTACTTACCAAGCCATGAAGCAACAGTTGCAGCGTTAGCAGCAATCCACTTCTTGGCTGCTTCTTCTGCTGTCATTCCGCCTTCAAGATCTGCGGCAACACTGTTCTGATCAGCATTAGTCCATGAGAAGTTCTTCACAAGTGAAGTAAATGAATCATTAGCATCATTGAGCTTCTTTGAAATCAACTTCTTGAGTGGTGTAGATGGGTAGTCGGTTAGACCACTTGCCGCCGCTGGATCGCTCCAGTCATTGGCAGGGAAAACAACGCGAGCTGCTTCAAGTGTTGGAAGCTTGGAATGAAGTGTCCAAGGCTGCCATGCGTAACCAATGAATGGTGTCTTGTTAGCTTCTGCCTTGATGAAACCGTCAACTAGAGCAGCTTCAGAACCAGAGAAGATAACTTTGAAGTTCAACTTGTTAGCAGAAACCATCTTTTCGCCGATAGTTGTGTAACCAGTTGGGCCTTCAAACCATGCACCCTTGCCACCTGAATCTGCAGTCTTAAACAAAGCTGCATACTTATTCAAGTTCTTTGAATCAACGATGTCTGGATACTTTTCAACCATCCATGGAGCGACATACATACCGATAATTCCAATGTTTCCGTTATCGCCAACTTCAACTACAGCTCCGCGATCACTCCAGTCCTTCCAGCGTCCACCGCCCCAATCTTCGATTAGTACGTCGATTGTTCCAGCTTCCATTGCGTCATAAGTGACCGGACCTTCTTCTAGAGTTGTCTGAGTGATTGTGCAACCCAATTCTTGTTTTGCTATTTCTGCAACAACTTGTGCTGAAGCTGTGTAACCGCCCCATGCGTGCATTGCAATTGCATAAGAACCGCAATCTCCTGAGGCTTCGCCTGCAGAATCATTAACGCTGCTGCTGCAACCTGAGAGAATAAGTGCTGTTGCAAGTGCAGCCGTAACGATTGCCGAACGGCGACCGAATAGTGATTTCATTAACCCTCCTAAAGAGTTTTATGTTTTGCTCATAGCCTAGGGCTGGGATGGGCTCAGTACTAGTACTTCTAGGGGCTATTTGCTCGAATTTATGAGGAGCGACGGGCGCCGGCTTGCATAATCCGGTCGAAAATAACGCCTAGGAGCAAGATGGCGACACCGGCGATGAGGCCCTTGCCCTGAAGTTCTGGTTTAGAGTTACCAGCGATTACTAAGTAGCCGAGACCGCCCGCGCCAACGAAGCCACCAATAACAACTACAGCCAAGACATAGATCAGACCTTGATTCGTCGCAAGCAAAATAGTTTTCTTTGCCGCAGGCAATTGGACCTTAAAAATTATTTGGCGCGTTGTAGAGCCTGCAGCAGTTGCCGCCTCAACAAGGGAATGTGGAACTGCACGTATACCTTCACTGACAATCTTCACAACAACCGGAATGGCATAGACGATGCCTGTTGCGATAGCAGTAAAGCGAGTTGGACCAAATAAACCTAACATTGGAACTAAATACACAAATGCTGGAAGAGTTTGCCCGGCATCAAGAAATGGTCGCAATACTTTCTCTGCTCTATCGCTACGACCAGTCCATATTCCAAGTGCAAGACCGATAATCATTGTGAGCAAACACCCAACAATTGTTTGGGTCAGAGTCAGCATTGCTTCATACCAAAGACCAGATAACACAATGGCCATTGCTAGGACAAAAGCTAAAATCGCAATTCTTGTTCCACCAATAATGAGGGCAAGAGCCACAATCATGCCAACTGTTACATACCAAGGAGATGCCGCAAGCTGAGTTTCTAGAGGATTTAGAATGGAGTAGGAAATCAAGTCTTTAAAGTCCTCGGTAAATATAGTGAGGTTTTCTAATATCCAAGCCGTAATATTATTTGTAATTTTTGTTACTTGCGGAGCAATGGTGGCTTCTTTTGGCCAAACTGCTGCCCACAACATTGTGCGAGAGATAAAGACAGATACAACTGCAAGAATTCCACCAACAATGAGTGTGATCCGCTTTGTCTTAATCTGCTTCTGCGTCAGTGGAATAAATGAGGTTTGGCGCTTAGCTGCAGCGCTAGTGCTGCGATCGAGCAAAATAGCAAGGAAAACCACGGCAAAGCCAGCCACAAAGCCCTGCCCAACATTTCGAATAATCAATGCATCAATAACTGGCTTACCAAGCCCAGGTGCGCCAATGAGAGCGGCAATCACAACGAATGACACGGCAGCCATAACGGTTTGATTAATGCCAAGAACAATCATCTGCTTAGCCATTGGGATTTGAACTTTGGTTAGGGTCTGCTTTTGCGTGGAGCCCATTGACTCTGCAGCCTCTATTGGAGATTGATTTAAATTTCTAATCGCATGGCTCGTAATACGAATTGCGATTGGAATGGAATAAATCATCGTTGCAATTGTTGCTGAGGCCGCGCCAATCATAAAGACAAGTGCGATTGGTGCCATATAAACAAGGGTCGGCAAGATCTGGGCTAAATCTAGAAAAGGCGTGAATATCTTTAAGACCCGATCAGATAGACCTGCCCATATGCCTAGCGGAATTCCGATCGCTAGTGAAAGAAGTACGGCAGCCAAAGTCATTGCAATGGAGTCCATGGTGAACTGCCACATTCCCAGAGCGCCGCAAGCTAATAAAAGTGAGACCGATAGGAGCGCTGTTCGCCACTGACTTGTTGCATATACTGCAAAAGCAACAAGTCCGACTACACCTAACCAACCAATGATTGGAATAACTGAGTTTTGTGCTGGAACTGCGATGAGATTTCTTATCCCCTGAACAAAACCATCAATTGCCCCGCGAATAGGGTTAAAGAAATAGATGAAAGCAGGGCTCTCAGTTCGGTTACCGCGCAGATCTAGGGCTTTTTCACCAATGTAACTAGTAAATGCAGTGTTCTCATATGTTGCTATCTGCAATGTGTGTGTGCCATTGAGTAAACGGCCCAACAAAATCCAGATTGTTACTGAGCCTAGTAAAAGATAGGACTTACGAACCTTCATCAAGCGCCACCAGAAATTAACCGCAAAACATCCTCGCTAGAGACAATTCCAAGGGCGGTGCCATTGTCATTGACCCGTACTGGTTTGTGGGACTGCAAAATAACTTGTGCAGCATCACGAATGATGGTGTTAGAAGCAAGCTCTGGTCCATCTGTCTCTTCTCCTGGCTTTGCCTTTCTTGCTAAATACTTAAGAGTTAACACATGTGATTTAGCAATATCGCGCACGAAATTAGCCACGTATTCATCTGCCGGATTAGCTACTAAATCTTCTGGCGTTCCGATTTGGACGATTGCGCCATCTCGCATGATTGCAATGCGATCTCCTACTCTTACTGCCTCAGATAGATCATGTGTAATAAAGACCATCGTCTTGCCGAGCTCGTAGTGCAGACGAATCACTTCTTGCTGCATATCTCGGCGAATAAGTGGGTCAAGAGCTGAGAATGGTTCATCTAGGAAAAGAACTTGTGGGTCAACGGCCAATGCGCGCGCTAAACCAACACGCTGCTGCATTCCACCAGAGAGTTGTTCTGGGTATGCATGTGAATAGCCTTGCAAGCCAACGAGTTCAATAACTTCATTTGCACGCTTGTGCCGGTCAGCTTTATTAATACCATTAATTTCAAGAGAGTAAGCAATGTTGTTGATGACATTGCGGTGGGGCAATAAACCAAAGTGCTGAAAAACCATTGAGAATCGTGTCTTGCGTAGTTCGCGAAGGCGGGCATTATCAACTTTTAAAATATCTTCGCCTTCAAATGTCATTGAACCTTGGGTCGGCTCAATCAATCGAGTCATGCAGCGAACAAGAGTTGATTTACCAGTACGCCGCCGTCCAATAAATACTACCACCGCATCCTGTGGAATTGATTTCATTACAAACTTCCGGAGATTAACATTTACTCCACCTTGAGCCATTTTTATTCTAGTACAGACAAAAATAACTAGTGCGCTACACAAACGCACCGTTACTCTTTGAAGAAAGAAGATGATGAAGTCTGTACTCCAAACACTTCAAAACCAACCCTGTAGGGAACGAGAAATCGGGGAAAATGAAAAAGAAACTTTTTCAAATTATCTACATTTACAACGTTATCATCCAGCTCTTGATATCTTTAAAATTCCTGAATCATCACTATCCCATAAAAATCTAGAACTCTCCTCAAAATACCATATCGCCTCTTGGAGTAACCAAGATGAAACAAATCAAAAAATTTGGAATACTACTCGAACAATCTATGGTTCAACCACATCAGAACCCTGTAAAACCTTCATCAAAACTGTACATCTCCTTAATCCTA
>OFRL01000820.1_pt1 | contig 12242 bp, 14 predicted proteins | sample 1543121 | NCBI WGS metagenome assembly OFRL01 (sample SAMN07774228, study PRJEB24372) | wastewater metagenome | isolation source: Lake Maggiore Cannobio | place: Italy: Cannobio | collected 2016-01
TCCATCGACCAGAATGAGACATCCAACAGGTCCACGCGCCCCGCAAGCAACTTGATCGCCTGCCCTGCCGCATACGCGCCAACCACGGCAACCGCTGGACCAAACACTCCGGCCGTGTCACATGTTTCGCCCTCGCCCGGCGCGGGTACTTCGGGGAACACGCACCGCAGGCACGGGGCGTCAGACCTTGGAATTCCAAGCGCGCCCGCTACGCCAGCAAGTATCGGCATGGATGTGCCTCGCATCGCCACCGCACCGGCGTGCACAAACGCCTTGCCAAGTTTCACCGCCGCATCATTCAGCGCGTAACGCGCCTCAAAGGTGTCGGTACCGTCAATCACCAGATCTACGCCATCCAACAGCGATGCAACGTTCTCAGTGGTGAGCATCCCGTTAATCGGCTCAACCTCTACGTCTGGGTTGAGTGCGCGAATCTGTACTGCAGCGGACTCCACCTTCAACATCCCAACGCGATCAGTGGTGTGGATCACCTGACGCTGCAGGTTAGATGCCTCTACAGAATCGAAGTCGATGATGCGCAACTTGCCAACGCCAGCCGCCGCAAGATAGAGCGCCGCCGGTGCGCCGAGTCCTCCTGCGCCAACCATCAGCACGCGTGAGTTCAACAGCTTTGTCTGACCGTCAGCACCAACGCCAGGGAGAAGGAGGTGACGCGAGTAGCGCGACTTCTGTTCTGGCGTCAGCGTGGTCGTCTCAACAAGGGGGAGGCCAGCGGCGCTCCAACCGTTGATGCCGCCCGCCATTGACGTGAGATTGGTATAGCCGAGTCCGGCAAGCGTCTCTGCCGCGGCAGCGGAGCGCACACCACCCGCGCAGTAGAGCAGGATCGGCGCGCTCTTCTCTGGCGCAATGTTCGCGATGGTGAAGCTGATCATCCCCTTCGGCGCGTGTGTTGCACCGTGAAGGTAGCCAGCGTCCCACTCGTTCTGTTCGCGTACATCAATCAGCAGTGGCGGCGTTGGCGAATCGAGCAGCTGCTGCGCCGCCTTCGCATCCACCTCAGTGAAAAGCTTCGTTGTCATCAGCGCCCACTCCCCTTCGTCATGCGAATCTTCTGCGGTGCAATCTTTGTTGCACCCTGCGGAAGACTGCGGTTCTGGAACCAGACCACCACACCATAAAGTTTGCACGCCACGCAGATCCCTGTGATCGCCAGGAACGACTGCAGCGTAGCAACAGTCACCACGAGTGCAAGCGCAGCGAGATCTGCGGCGAACGCAGTATCGGCAAGTACACCGAGGAGAAGCATCGTGCCCCCCATCACCTGCGCGAGGCGAAGTCCTGGTATAGGCTGAAGGTCCTTCGGTGCAGGTGCGCCAATCACGCTGCGTTCGCGAAGGATGCGGAACGGTAGGCCGAGAAGGCTGACGCGCAGCCCGGTGGCGGCGCTAAGGAGCATTGCGGCGGCGATCGCTGCGACAAGAAGCGCAGATGCGCTCCCTGTTAGCTCGTTGACGTGGAGCAGTGCCGCAACGCCAAGGAGCAGCACGCTGATCGCGGCGCCGGTGCGGAACCCTCGTGAATCGGTCATCTGTGACATCTGGTTCACCTCATCAATCGTTGAAGTTCGCGGTGGATGGCCGTAGGGGCCATGTGTTGGGACGCAGCCGGCGTCCCTTCCACCCGGGAGACTTCTGCGAGGTGCTTAGCGCGCGAGAAGTCGCGGGGCGGGAGACGACGGCCGTCGACAGATGGACGGCTCCCCGGCTACGGACGCGATCAGTTCTGCTGCGCTCATGGATTCACTCTACCCGAGGCGCAGCGTCATGACTTGTTGCGCCAGGTTGCAATTGCCTTCTGTGTGGTCTCAAGGCCGAGCAGGGCGCAGTGGATCCGTGCTGGGCCCACCTCAATGCCGAGCAGCTCCGTCACGTACGGGGTCCCGAGTTCGGTGATCTCATCGGCGCGCTTGCCGCGCAGTTCGTCCGTGAGGAGTGAGGCGGAGGCCTGCGAGATGGCGCAGCCGCGCCCAGAGAAGGCGACGTCCGTGATCACGCCGGCATCGTCCAGCTTCAGCTGCATCGTGATCAGGTCGCCGCAGCTCGGGTTACGGCCATCAATGCTGACGCTCGGCTGCTCCAGCGCGCCAAAATTATGCGGCGTACGGTGATGCTCAAGGATCTGCTCCCTATAGAGATCGTCAGCTCCACCCATCAGCAGCCGCTCCTATCGCTCGAAGATCTTCCGCGCATCGCGCAGCCCCTCAAAGAGGGCATCGAGGTCTTCGTCGGTGGTGTACGGCGCCACGCTCACCCGCGCCGTGGCCGAGAGTTCCAGCTGTTCGTGAAGCGGCATGGCGCAGTGGTGTCCAGCGCGAATCGCCACCCCGCGTCGATCCAGGATGGTGGCGAGGTCGTGGGCGTGCACCAGGTCGCTAGAGAAGCTCACTAAGCCCGCGCGATCCTTCGCGTTCTTTGGCCCAAGGATGCGCGCATCTGGAAGGGCCTCTGGAAGTTCGCGCAGCACGCGCTCAAGCATGCGCACCTCATGGTCATGAATCTGCTGGCGACCGAGTTCGTCAAGGAACTCGCAGGCGGCGGCGAGTGCCACGGTGCCAGATGCATCAGGAGTCCCCGCCTCAAAGCGTTGCGTCCCTTCGGCAAATGTTGCGTCGCGCAGGCGCACCTCGCGAATCATGTCGCCGCCCGTCTCAATCGGCGCCATAGCGTCGAGCAGATTCGCGCGCGCCCAGAGTCCGCCGCCAGAGAAGAGTCCGCCCATCTTATGTGCGCTGAACGCATAGAAATCAGCGCCGGTCTCCAAGATGTTCACTGGCATATTCGCTACCGCTTGGCATCCGTCAACAGCAAGAAGGCCACCAACGGAGTGCACCTGCGGTGCGATCTGCGCGAGCGGCGCGATGGAGCCGAGCACATTGGAGACGTGTCCAATGGCAACCATCTTCGGGCGCAACTTCAGTAGACCATCCAAGCGATCCCAAAGGATCTCGCCGGTCACATCATCAACGGGAATGAACTCAAGATCCGCGTCCGCCTCGCGCGTCACCTGCTGCCACGGGATGAGATTGGCGTGATGCTCCGCCTCCGTCACCAACACCACATCGCCGCGCGAAAGGTTGGCCTTGCCCCAAGAACGTGCAACAAGGTTCAGCGCCTCCGTGGCGCTGCCGAGCATCACGAGCTCCGTTGCAGGAACCCCGAGGAAGGTTGCGGTGCGCGTGCGCGCCGCCTCATACGCCTCCGTTGCCATGGAGCCGAGCGTGTATGCCCCGCGATGCGGATTCGCATTTTCTGTGAGCAAGAACTCGGAGACCGCGTCAACTACACGCTTCGGTCGCTGCGCTGTTGCGGCAGAGTCAAGGTAGTGCAGTGGGCGGCCGCCAGGCTTCGTTGCAAGGATCGGGTATGCGGCACGAACCTTTGCTGGATCAAGTTGCCCGGCTGGGGTGTGCCAGGCGGTCATGCTCCGGCTGGTGCCACCGGCGGTGCCGCCGCCTCATCTGCTGTTGGGTTGATGCCGTTCTCAGCAAGGATCGGCGCGTAGCCTTCCTTCTCGAGTCGGTGTGCAAGCTCTGGTCCGCCAGAGGTCACAATGCGACCGCGCGCAAGGACGTGCACGAACTGCGGCTTCAAGTAATCAAGGAGTCGCTGATAGTGCGTGATCACCAGCACGCCGAGTTCTTGTGAGAGCATCGTGTTCACGCCCTCCGCAACGATACGTAGCGCGTCAATGTCAAGGCCAGAGTCGGTCTCATCGAGCACCGCCATCTCTGGCTTCATCAGCGCCATCTGCAACATCTCAAGCCGCTTCTTCTCGCCGCCAGAGAATCCGTCATTGACGTAGCGCGTCATGAAGGCTTCATCCATCTTCAACTGCGTCAACTTCTCCTCGACCAGCCTGCGGAACTCGCCCATCGTCATGCCGCCCTTGACTGGGTCCGACGGATCAAACTCTGGATCGCGCACTAGGCCAGATCGGCGCGCGTTCATTGCGGTGCGCAGGAAGCTCGCCACGGAGAGCCCTGGGATTGCCGTTGGATATTGGAAGGCTAAGAAGAGGCCGAGGCGCGAGCGCTGATCTGGCGAGAAGTCGAGTAGGTTCTGGCCCTTCCAGTGGACTTCGCCGCTGATGATCTCGTAGCCCGGGTGTCCCATCAGCGCGTAGCTGAGGGTGGTCTTCCCTGAGCCGTTCGGCCCCATGATCGCGTGGACTTCGCCAGGCTTGATCGTCAGCGTGACCCCATTAAGGATGTGCTTCCCTAGTTCTGACTTTGGGGCAACGACCAGATCCTTGATCACCAGGTGTGCTGATGTTTCAGCCATGGGGCCTCCTACTTCTGCTTCAGTGTAATCGGTGCGCCAGGAACCGCCAGATCGGCGAGGGTGAAGGAGTCGAGCGCCTCGGAGACCGAGTCACGCACGCGGGCCCAGAGCTGCACCACGGAGCAGTTCCCCATCTTGCTGCAGGCGCTGCCATCGCCCTCAAGGCAGGTCATCGGGACGATCGGCCCTTCGAGCGCGCGGAGTACATCACCCATTCGCACCTCATTCGCCGGACGGGCAAGTCGATACCCGCCATGCGCACCGCGCGCGCTATCAATAATGCCGGCGTCGCGCAGGCTGCCAACGATCTGTTCTAGATAGGCACGCGGAAGATCTTCCGCTTCTGCAATGTCTGTCAGTGAGACCGGCTCGCCGTGATCCATGCGCGCGAGCGCCACCATGAAGCGCACGCCGTATTCGCCACGGGTGCTGAAGGCCACTGCACCCGTACCGTGCAGTCCGCGTGTGGCTGGCTCCTGATGCTCACTCAATGCGCCTCCGAACCGTGTACGTAACCACGGATATTCCGACCAGTCTGGTCAAATTTGAGCGTATCCTATTTGTATGGCTGAAAACGAAACACGCCTAGAACAGATCCGCGCGGTGCTTCCAGCAGGGACCACGCTCCGCCCAGTGCAGCCAGAAGTTGACGCGGCTGCGCTCGTGGAGCTTGTCAATGCCGATTCGGCACACGTGGGGAACCCAATCCGTGACTCCGTCGACGACATGATGGAGGAACTCACTCACAGCGATATTGATGTGGCGCGTGACACGTTGATCGCAGCGGCACCAGACGGAACTGCGATTGGTTTTGCCTTTGCCAACCGCGTAACGAATCCAGAGAAGCCGCGCGTCTTCCTCTTCGGCAGGGTTCACCCAGCGCATCAGGGGCGTGGGATTGGACGGGCGCTCCTCCGTTGGACCAAGGCACGCGCGGATGAGATTTTGGACGGACATCCACGCGGCACGGTGCAGGTGCAGAACTTTGAGGGTGATGCACGCGCACGTCGACTCTGTGAGTCTGAAGGTGCGCGAGCGATTCGCTGGTTCGCAGAGATGGCGCACAAGTTCGCGGAAACAAGAGAAGAAGCTGCCGCTCCGCTACCAGCCGGCCTGCGAGTCGTGCCGTATGCAGAGGTGGATACGGAACAGTTGCGCCTGCTACACAACCACTGCTTCGCCGACCATTGGGGTTCAGCAGCGTTCACAGAAGTGACGTGGCGTGAACGCATTGAGGCAAGTTCAGTGCGCATGGCGGCTTCTGAGGCAGTGATTGATGAACAAGGAACGCCCGTTGCGTATCAGATCAGCGAAGAGTTCCCACAAGACGTGGAGACGCTTGGCAACCTGCGTTGGCTCGGAACGCTCGGCGTGCACCGTGCGCATCGTGGCAAAGGACTTGCAACGCACCTCATCCAACGGCATCTCTCCCAAGCGCGACGCGAAGGGTTTGAGGGTTCCATGCTCGGCGTTGACTCAGATTCACTCACCGGCGCAAACGCGCTCTATGAGCGACTTGGTTACACGCGACTACAGGGAAGCGTGCGCTACATCTTTGGTGACGCGGACTTCTCCTAGCGCGCTGCGCTAACCACTGCCTGCATCATGCGGATGTTCTCTGCGCCACGCTGCGCAGAAGTGACGGGGGTCGTTCCGCTCAGCGCGCATGAGGAGAGGTGCGCAAACTGCGCGTCATACACGTTTGCCCGCTCTAGTGCGATCTGCTCCGTGACGCCGCTGCGCTCCAGCTCAAGATGACCGGCGAAGTCGCGACCCCACCACTCGTTACTCCGCAGTGCGCCGCCATCACCAGCGATCTCAAAGTAGTTCTCATCTGTGCTCCAGCGCGAAGAGAGATGCACACTCACGCCGCTTGCAAGTTCAAGCTCTGCAACGGCATCGCCATCACCTGAATCTGTGCGAACGCTGTGCACGCGTGCAACGGGACCGAGCAGACGCGTGATCGTGTCAATCGCATGCACCCCCATGTCATACAGCGCACCGAAACCTGCCGCATCACCCATAGCCGGCGCAACACCATCACGACGGAGTGAACGTGGTTCCGCAAGGAACGACGCGCCGATCCGTGCGCTGCGCACGCTGCCTAGCGCGCCACTCGCAAGGAACTCGCGTGCTGCAGCGACGGGGGGTGCCCACTCCATGCAGTGCGCTATGGCGAGCATCCTGCCGCTCGCCTTTGCGGCAACGATCATCTGCTCGCACTCGGCAACGGAGTGCCCCATCGGCTTCTCCACGATCACATGGAGGCCGCGACGTAGTGCTGCGATCGCGCCGGCGGCGTGCGCGCTGTTCGGCGTGACGAGCACCACGCCGTCTATCAGGTTGCTATCAATAGGGTCAATCGAGCTAAAGGCGTGGGTTGCGCCAACGCGCGCGGCGGCCGCTGTGGCACGCGCCGCATCACGGCTGATCACTGCGGCGAGTGTTGAACCTGTTGCACGTGCGAGTGCTGGCGCGATCCATTCGAGTGCGAAGTCGCTCGTCCCAACGAGTCCCCAGCGGATCGACGACACCACGGGCGCCTTCGCGCGCTATTCGCGGACGGGTGTCTGAGAGACGGAGCGGGTGGCGGAAGCTTCAAGCGTCTCCGCCTGGCGTGCCAAGAGCCAGAGGAGATCGGCCAAACGATTCAGATAGGCGAGCAGGTGATCGCCCGGAAGCAGTCCCTCGCGTCCGAGGGTGACGCACCAGCGCTCTGCACGTCGGATGATGGTGCGCGCAAGTTCAATCGCGGAAGAGGCCTTGCTTGAACCGGGGATGACGAAGTCCTTCGGGAAGACGATCGCCGCCTCCGTTGTGGCGAGCAGCGCATTGATGCGCGCGAGCATCTTTGGTGAGACCTTGGTGCGGCCATCTTCAAGGCGGCTCCATGCGTCTGGGTTTGTAGCAAGCTCTGCGCCAACAACAAAGAGGTCACGCTGAATGGAGAGGATCGTCTCATCGAGAGCGGCGATCCCAGCGCCGCCCAGCCCGATCAGTTCGGCGCGCGCCATACCGAGCGCCGCTGTTGCCTCATCCACCGTGCCGTACGCCTCAGTGCGCACATCGTCTTTTGAGATGCGATCTCCACCGAAGAGCAGTCCTGTGGTGCCTGCATCGCCTTTACCGGTGGCGACCTTGCTTGGCGGAAGCTGTAGCTCTCCCTTTGCGCCGTCGCTGCTCACCAGGCGAGCCCCGCATCCTTCGGATCCCAACGCTCAGCGAGGAGTGTCACCTTCACTGAATGTTCAAGCACGGACTCCGCCGCCTCTTTCACCTGCGCCAACATGGAGCCGGCGTACGGGCAGAAGGGCGTCGTGAGGATCATCTTTACCTCAGATTCCGTCTCGCCAACGATCACCTGGCGAATCAGCGCAAGCTCCACCACGTTCATCCCGATCTCTGGGTCAACAACGGATCGAAGTGCATCAAGGATTGCAAGTTCGGTGGCGCGCTTCTGCGCGTCAAATGCGCTCGGCGCTGCAAGAGTCTCTTCTGTCATCGTGCCTCCTCTTTTCGCTCGCCTACGCCAGCGCCGCTTCGGCTGGCGTTAAACCTGGACCCTGCAACTGACCGTTCGCATCAAAGAACTCAGCGTAGTGTTCGCGATTTTCCGCGGCGAACTCGTAGGCGCGTGCAATGCCAACCACGCGCAGCTCTGGCATCTCACCCATCAGGCGCTGGGCGTCGTAGCCGCTTGCGCGCAACTCGAGCAGCCTTCGCACCGTGAGCCGCGTGCCGTAGACGAACGGTTCGCCGTTCATCACCAGCGGATCGCTCTTCACCCACTTGATCGTCATCTCAGGCCCCCTTGTAGATGGCTTTAAGGATGCGGTTGCGCTTGCGCTCATCGCCACCGAGTCGGCGATGCCACTTCAGCACGGCGATCCCTTCGGTGAGTGCGCTGTCCGCGAAGGCCGCCGCCTCGCCGGTAATCGTTGCCGCAACGGCAACACGCAGACCTTCATAAAGATCGGTGACGTCATCCATGGAGATGCGCCTGCGGCGCCAGGTTGCGGTGGCGTGCTCGGTGAAGTTCTTCAGCGGCGCAACGCTCCCGGCACCAACGCTCTCGCAGAGCTTTTGCAACACCACTTCGGCATCGCGCAGCAGGTGACGAAGGCCGAGGGCGCCCACGCGTTCGCGCAACTCTGAGTTGTGCTCAACAGCGGCGATGATGCCGCGGTCTGCCACGTCACTCCAGCGCGCGCTGATCTGCGCGGCGGCCTCAGGGAAGCCTGCGCGAGTGTCCAGCGGTCGTGCGCCGTGCAGTGGGTGGCTCATGCCGTCAAGAGTAGCATCGCCTTACCAGAGGTCCGTGCGGTCGCTCTTCTGCGGCGTGCTCTTCCGGTTGAGCGCGTGATCTTCGTGTGCCGCCGCCTCTTTGCGTGCGGCGTCGATAGCAGACTGCAGTGCACTTGCGCCGCCAACAAGTCCGTGCGGCGCTTCGTGCAGGTGATCGGGGAGACCTGTCTTTTCATCTTTGGCGCGTGGGCGTGTCTCGCCGAGGAAGGGCATCCCCTGTCGCTCCACTGCATCAAGTGAGGCGCGCATCACCGCCCCTTTGGCGCTCACCACACTACGAATCTCTTGCGCCTCTTCGTCAGTGCTGATCTCGCGACCACGGAGTGGTTGGGCGATGCGGCCAACCTCAAGCCAGGCCAAGTGATAGCGATCCATGGAGCCCCACGCGTCTGCAAGGAGCGCGTCGCTCGCGGCGAGCCAGGTGTTCAGCGCGGCGCGAGATGGTGCTCGGTCGATCCGCTCGCCCTCTTCTAGAAGACGGCGCGTCTGGGAGATCAGATCCTCACGCTTCATCGCAGCAGATCAGCGATCGCCTGCGACGCGGTCGGCCCGCGCGAACTGATCGAGCTCGGCGCGGCAGGCCTCTTCGGCCTTCTCCACCTGACGCTGCAGCCAGCCCACCATGCGCGACGAATCTTCAAGGTGGAGCAGCGTGCCGTTCGGCGAGTCGTTCAGCGCGAAGCCGGTGGTGGTGCGAAAGTCAGAGAACCAGTTCGACTGCAGCTGCAACAGTTCGTCTGCAACCACGCGCGTCTCAAAGAGCCAATCGGTGTGCGCCGCATTCAGCGCATCGGCAACCGCCGCCACGCGCTCACCGAAGCCGCGCGGACGTGCGAGGAGCAGTGCCGCAACACGTATGGCGGTGAACGGCGATCGCGCTTCGGCGATCACTGGTGGCCATGGCAGGTGTGGGGCGTCACTCATGAGCGCAGTATCCCACTCAAGAGGAGAGTTAGAGCAGCTCTCCGTGTGCGGCGGCGGTTGGCTCGCCCTCTCGTGGACGCTCCTCAGTGCCGGATGGGAGGTCCTGCGCCGCAGCGCTGGCGGTGAGCACCTTGAGTGGTGCGCCAACGCTCCCCTCAACGGCGCCGCCGATGCCGAGCGGCTGCCACTTGGATGGATCCTGCAAACGGTGTGCCTCGGTGTTGCCGCGCGAGTGCATCTCGGCGTGGCCCTTCGGCTCGATCCACATCTCGTGACCGGCGAGTAGGCCGAAGACGCCCTCCTGTCCCGGTTCTGGTCGTGCACCACGGCAGTCAACGCACTTTGATGCGTCGTGTCGCGTGTAGTGCTCCGGCTCTTCGTAGGTGCTGATGTAGCCCTCGTAGTTGCGCAGCACCACCTTGTGATCGCTGTACGAGATCAAGTAGTTCGGCATCACAGGGATCTTGCCGCCGCCACCAGGCGAGTCAATCACAAACGTTGGCACGGCATAACCACTTGTATGACCGCGAAGGCCTTCGATGATTTCGAGCCCCTTCCCAACTGGGGTACGGAAGTGGCCAGAACCTTCAACAAGGTCGCACTGATAGATGTAGTACGGGCGGATGCGATTCTCTACGAGCTTATGCACCAGCTTGCGCATGATGTGCACGCAGTCGTTCACGCCAGCAAGAAGCACCGACTGATTCCCAACAGGGATGCCAGCGCGCGTCAGCTTATCTACGGCGCGCGAAACTTCTGGCGTGATCTCCTGCGCATGATTGAAGTGCAGGTTCATCCAGAGCGGGTGGTACTTGGCGAGCATCGCGCAGAGTTCATCGTCAACGCGCTGCGGCATGAAGACGGGGACGCGAGAGCCGATGCGGATGATCTCAATGTGCGGGATATCGCGGAGGCCGCGCAGGATCTTCTCAAAGAGTTTCGGCGCAAGGGTGAGGCCGTCGCCACCGCTGATCAAGACGTCGCGCACCTGCGGTGTGCGTCGCAGATAGTCGAGCTGCGCTTCGTGATCCTTAGAGTTGAAGTTCTGCGTTGGGTCTCCAACGATGCGCGAGCGCGTGCAGTAGCGGCAATATGACGCGCACTGCGTGGTGACGAGCATCAACACGCGATCCGGGTAGCGGTGCACAAGCCCCGGAACTGGTGAGTGACGATCTTCCCCGAGCGAGTCTTCCATCATTGCGGTGAAGGCCTGCTGTTCAGAGCCGACCGGAATTACCTGGCGGCGGATTGGATCGTTCGGATCTTTTGGATCAATGAGGCTGACGAAGTACGGGGTGATGTCAACGCGGAACTTCCCTTCGGCGGAGAGCCCCTCTTTCTCATCGTCGGTTAGCTCAAGGATCTCGCCGATCTCTTCGAGCGTGTTGACGCGGTTGGAGAGCTGCCAGCGCCAGTCGTCCCACTGCTCGTCCGGGATGTCCTTCCACTTTGGTGCGCGACGGCTACGGAGCGGAAGACCATCGGCGCCGAGCGCCTTGGCTGGATCGCGTGGATTTACCCATGCGGCATCGGCTGCGGCGGCTGCAGCGGCGTTGCTCTTCAGGATCTCCGTTGCGTCCATCTCATCCCCCTCGCGGGTAGCCCAGGCCACGCCTGGTTGGATAGGGAGTATCCATCATGCATCAGGCTTTGGGTAGCCCCCGCAGCAAGAAGCGAGGCCCCCCTGTGGCGGGGGTTAGGCGAGGAGCGAGAGCGCCGCAGGGAGCACGGAGAATTGTGCGGGGAGGGCGCCGACCAGCTCACCGTCGGCCTCAATCTCGATCTCGCGTGCATCAGGGCCGCCAAGGGGCGCCGCCTCGACCGCAGCGCCGCGCGCATGCGTCACATGCGGGTGTGAATAGTGCGTCCCTCTATAGAGGCGCGGCAGGCTGATCACAAAGTCGCGACGCGCAAGGTTGCCGAAGCGCACCACCTCAAGCAGTCCGTCATCAAGGCGCGCGGTAGGTGCCACGTGCATGCCGCCGCCGAACCAGCCGCCATTTGCAATCGCAACCGCCGCCGTAGGTCCGCGCTGCGCCGCGACAAGATCCACGCGTAGCTCCATCTCATCTGGTGCGTAGTGCAAACCAGCGCGCACGGTGGCGAGTCCGAATGCGACAACACCTGCACGGCGCTTCAATTGCGGATACTCCTCCAGCGCATGCGCAATCTGCGCGCTAATACCAAAGGATGCAACGTTCAAGAAGAGCCGATCCACGCCACCCGCGAGGTGCACCACGCCAACATCCACGCGACGCGCCGCGGCACCGCGCGCAAGCACACGCGCAGCCGCAACAGGATCGCGTGAGATGCCAGCCGATCGCGCGTAATCGCGACCAGTCCCCGCTGGCAGTAGTCCAAGCGCAACACGACCGAGTGCCTCAACACCACCCGCGGCATAGATGCCGTTCACCGCTTGACTCGATGAACCATCACCACCGAGCACAAGGATGCGTGTGGCGCCAGCAAGAACCGCCTCAAACGCTGCGCGTTCGGCGGGACGCTCCAGACCAGGCTGCGTCACGAACACATCAAATGGACGTAGCGGCGCAAGCTCCTCAAGGACGCGATCGAGTGCACGCGCCGCGCGTCCGCCACCTGCGGCGGGATTAACGATGAGCAGCGTCTGCAGCGACACGCGAGCGCGGCTAGCGCGCCACGAGGAAGCCGCGACCGATCGGATCGTTCTCGTCAAGGATGAAGCGCGCG
>OFRL01000821.1_pt1 | contig 12232 bp, 10 predicted proteins | sample 1543121 | NCBI WGS metagenome assembly OFRL01 (sample SAMN07774228, study PRJEB24372) | wastewater metagenome | isolation source: Lake Maggiore Cannobio | place: Italy: Cannobio | collected 2016-01
AGCGCTAAACCAGAGCGGGCTCCCTCACTTCTAATCGCACGCAATGTCTGGCCGATGTCCTTGGCAGATTCGGCATGAATGGTCACACTCGCGCATCCCACTTGAGCATAAAGAGGGGCAATCTGATCGACGTCGGCAACCATTAAATGTGCATCCACACCAATGGGACAACCCCTAATGATTTCACTTGCACTTTCAAAATCAAAGGTGAAGTTGGGAACAAAAATATTGTCCATAACATCTAAATGAATAAGGTCTGAGACGCTTGCAATCTTGGCTATCTCCTGCTCCAAATGATTAAAATCTGCGTTGAGAATGCTCGGTGTTATACGAATCTCACGGTTCATCTCTCTAGCCTAACTCTCATGGCGCTACTTCTTTCGTAGCAGCGCTAGAAACATCGCATCCGTGCCGTGCTTATGGGTCCAAAGAGACATTGACTTACCGCGCGTTGCATCTTTTAAGTTCTCAGGTAGGTACTCATTAATGTCTAATTGTTCTAGCTCGGGATATTTCTTCAAGATATCGAGGACTTGTACTGTTGTTTCAGCCAGATGCGGGGAGCACGTTGCATAGCCCAGAATGGCACCAGAGTTCATCACTGGTACTGCGCTATCAAGTAGCTCTCGTTGCAAAGATGTGAGTTCGCGGAGATCAGTTAAAGACCTGCGCCATCGCACTTCTGGCCTGCGGCGAAGAGCCCCGAGGCCTGTGCAGGGAGCATCAATGCTTACTGCATCAAAACTCTTCCCGTGACTTGCGATCTCTCGACCATCTCCACACCACACAGTTGCACCGTGCACCACCTTTTTCACTAATTCGGCGCGAGGTGCAGAGAATTCATTGGCAGTAAAATCTATTGCACGCTCTTTTGCAATACTTGAAAGAAGTGCAGCTTTACCACCAGGGCCCGCACACATATCTAGCCAAGAAAATCCTGCAGAAGCGGCAGCAAAAATCGTTGCGACTAGCTGGGAACCTTCATCTTGCACGCCAGCCAGGCGATGCTTAATCACATCCAAATTTCCAGGATTACCCTTCAAACGTGCACCCAACTGCGAATACATCGTTGGCTCTGCCCCAAGTGCAACCAACTCTGCTTGAGTAGAGTAGCCAGGCCAAGAAACTAAGGTTGGAAGGGCTGGCACATTGTTTGTTGCAAGTTCTGCTTCAACTGCGTCCCAATCTTTTAGCAAATCAAAATAGGCAGAGATTATCCAGTGTGGATGAGAATATTGAATGGATAACCTTTCAACTGCATCACTGATCTCTCCAAGAGGTGCAAACCATTCCTCATAGCTTTTACGGGTAACAGATCGAAGAAGTGCGTTAACAAAGCTGGCCTTGGACTCTCCTAGACGCTTACGGGCAACTTCAACAGTGGCAGAGACTGCTGCGTGATCTGGAATACGGAGCTCATGAATTTGATGAACACCCATGCGCGCAACATCGACAATTCCTGAGTCAACTTCATTCCAGGGTCTGTCTGAGATCTGGGCAAGAACCCAGTCATGCTTTCCCTGCATACGCAATGTTCCATAGACAAGTTCAGTCACTAGATTGCGGTCTCGATCTTCCAATGAAGAGGCGCTAAGAGCTGCGGGAAGGAGAAGGTTTGAGTAGCCTTCATTGCGATTTACTTCAGTGATGAGATCAAATGCCAGCAAGCGAACTGCATCTGGCTTAGGGGCCTTGAAGGTGTTGCGCCTTGCCTCAACCACAGCGTTCCGTGCTCTCAAAGCGAGCTCCGCGCGACCAATCTAACGCCGACATTTCTTTCTTACCTGCTGGGGTAACTCTCTCCAACGTAATTGCATTATCAATGCATCCTATGAAGCAATCAGAACCAATCACTCGCAATTGCCCTGGTTGCAAAACTGGAGCCTCATTCGAAACCCTTGCCAGGGAAATCTTGAGTGGTTGTCCGCGAAAAACAGTCCACGCTTGAGGTTGGGGATAGAAAGCTCGAATCTTATTGACTAAAGAATTAGCTGTAGAACTCCACTTCAATTGCGCTTCATCTCGAGTTATCTTTGCGGCAAGACTCCCCTGACCAATTTGCTGAGTAGGAAGAACACCATTGCCAATAGCTTCAAGGGCCCGCTTGACTGCATCCACTCCAACGTAAGAAAGCTTCTCTAGTAGTTCAAAGCTACGCATCGTCGATTCAATCGGAGTTGTGATTGATGTGTATATGGGACCTGTGTCCATTCCGGGATCAAGTGCAAATACGCTCACTCCACTTTCTCTCTCCCCGGCCTCAATGGCCCTTTGAACGGGTGCTGCTCATCGATACTTCGGCAAGAGTGAGAAATGCAGGTTGATGCAACCAAATTTTGGAATCGATAATGTTGTGGACGGAAGAATTCGCCCGTAACCAATCGTGATGAGTAGATCTACATCCGCAATAGCTTCATCTATCTCTGAAACATTCGATGGTGTCACCAAATCTTTAGAATTCGATTTAGCCCATTGACTAACAGCAGATGAGTGCACTTCCTGTCCGCGTCCTGAAGGCTTATCAGGTTGGCTAATCACACGGACTAAATCGTGCTCGCTTGTTAGTAACCAATTAAGAGTTGGCACAGCAACTTCGGGCGTAGCGGCTACCGCTAAACGCATTAAGTATTCCGTCCGAAAACAGAGTGCGGTGATGTCTTAATCGTTGGTGTCTTACCGGATTCGTTCTGTACATTGAACCATTCAGACTCACGAATTTCGCGCATAGCCACTTTGCGATCCTCTGGCGATAGACGATCAATGAAGAGAATTCCATCAAGATGATCGGTCTCATGCTGCAGAGCGCGTGCTAGAAATTCAGTACCTTCGATAACAACTGGCTCCCCAAACATATTGAAACCTCTTGCGACTGCATTCATCGCTCGCTTAGCGTCGTATCGCAGTTCGGGAAAAGAAAGACACCCTTCTTCTCCATCCTGGATTTCATCGCCAAGTGTTAGCGTCGGATTAATCAAATGACCTAATACATCATCAACGTGCCAAGTAAACACTCGCAATGGAACACCAATCTGAGGCGCAGCGAGACCGGCCCCGGGAGCCTCAAGCATCGTGTCAGTCAGGTCTGCAACTAACTTTCGCAGCTCTTTATCAAAGTCGACCACAGGTGCGGCCGGGGTCAACAACACCGGGTCACCGAATAAACGAATCTCTTGAATCGACATAGGTGAAGCCTACCAAAAATACTAAAGTGAATATGGATCTATTCGAAGGCTGGAATCACTCTTCTTGGCGATACTTCTGCGTCGCATTAACTCATGTAGAAACGATGTTAAAGCCATCCTTGAATTTGATGAGGAAAGAACCACAACCTTGCTTGATTCACTATCAATTTTGGTAGGGCCCAATACACGGGTATCACTCGCCAAACGCGCATCAGAAATCGCTCTATTTATTCCAGTAACCAATGGGCTTGCTTGCGCAGTTGGAAGAATCATCACAGCACTATTAACAGATGGCGGGAATGAGATTTCAGAGCGCAGCAATAGTTCTCGCTTCAAGATTGCAGAAGGATTCCAACGTATCAAACTAGAAACTATGGGGTGTGAATCATCTATTGCTAATAGGACTACTCCCCCTTTTTTTACTGATCCCGCTACTTCAAAGAAGAGTTCATTTGCTCGCTCACTTGCTCGCAAATCATCGTGACTAAAGTATGAAAGACCCTCAAGAACCACGACTGCGCTATATCCACCATCTACTTGCGGTATAGCGCCAGGAGTTGCCAGAACAATGCAGGGTTTACTCTCAACATGGTCCTTAATCACATCTGCAAAAGAGAGAACTATGGGAGTATTTGGAAAAGCTCGAGCGATCTCCTCTTGCGCCCTCTCGATGCCACGAGAGACAACGAATTTCTTATCTCTCGTGCAAAAACTACATTTCCATTCCTTTTTCGTTAATCCACAGATTCGACAAGCCGGATCGGCATTCTTGCTAGTTAGATGAAGTCGCCCGCCACATGTGCACAGGGCAACATTTTTACAGTGCGCACAGAGAATTCCATTTGCGTAACCTTTGCGAGGCAATAGAAACAAGACTGCACCCTGAGAAATATTCGAACGAATATCACTAAAGATTCGCCCAGGCAAGAGAGACGAGTCAACTGGAGTGAAAGCTTTGACCGATACCTTCGCGTTTGAATTGAAATAGGCAATTCTCTTTGTATCAATAAGTGCAGCAACATCTAGCGAAGGAACATATCCACACAAAATTACTCGGGCGAAATCTATGGATTTACGCATTATCGCGACATCACGTGCATTCCACGCAGGTGAGCGCACCTCATAAAGATCTGGTGAAGACTCTTTAAAGACAATCACTGTGGATCCTGGGGGTAAGGGCGTAAAGATGGCACTTCTTGAACCAATGATGATCTGATTTTGAACTTCCATAGCTTGCAAAAAGTTCGAATATCTGTCATTGCGTGAAAGAGAACTATCTATGCGTAAAACAGGTTGTGAAGAACTTTGAAGCTGCGCGCAAATTGCAAGGATGTCACGTTCATCGGGTACAACAATTAACACCGATCCTTTCCGACTCGCTTCAAGGGCAATCGATGCAACTTGAGCATGTGCTGAAAGGTGCGGCTCAAAGGCGCGAAAACACACATCTGATTGATTAATGGTTCTGACAGTTTTCGATTCAGAGGGCTGATAACTTTTATCAACTGATGCCACTCTGGGTGGAATAGCGCTTCTGATGACATCCCAAGGATTGGCCGCCCATCTTTGTGCGCATTGAGCAATTAGCTCTAACGATTTAGTTGTAGCAACAGGGTGCGGTGAGAGTACTGTTGTTATTGATTTCAACCCACTAGTAACCCTGGGCGCGACTACTCGCTCAATAATCAGAGCTTCTACTTCACGGTTTCCAAATGGGACTTGCACACGTACGCCTGTTGCAATCAGATGAGAGTACTTTTCGGGAACTTCATAGTCATACGGAGTATCTAAATGAAACACACCTGTATCAACCCAGGCGCGTGCATACGGTAAATCTGTTGCCACAGGACCGCTAGGCGCAGGTGCAACCTGGGACTTGAGTCTAAATAGCCGTGGCGTTGCCACAGTGATTACTTAATTGCGTTTTGTAGCTCTGAAACGCGATTGGTACGTTCCCAAGCAAACTCTGGAAGTTCGCGGCCAAAATGTCCATACGCACTTGTAAGTGAATAGATAGGGCGCAAGAGATCTAAATCGCGAATGATGGCTGCTGGTCGGAGATCAAAAACAGTTGTTACTGCGTTTTGAATCTTCGATACTGGCACTGTTTCGGTCCCAAAAGTTTCGACGAATACTCCCACAGGTTGCGCCTTACCTATCGCGTAGGCGACCTGTACTTCACAACGCCTGGCCAAACCAGCTGCAACTACATTTTTTGCAACCCATCGCATTGCATATGCCGCAGAACGATCCACCTTAGATGGATCTTTGCCACTAAATGCTCCTCCACCGTGACGGGCCATTCCACCGTAAGTATCGACAATAATCTTGCGCCCAGTTAAGCCGGCATCACCCATAGGTCCACCAATGACGAAGCGACCAGTTGGATTGATTAATGTGCGCAAATCTTTACGAGGTAAATCGATTGTTGCCAAGATTGGATCAATGACATGCGCAATAATTTCAGGAGTGAGTTTCTTTACAACATCTACTTCTTCAGCGTGCTGGCTTGAAATAACGACAGTGTTGAGCGCTACTGCGCGATCACCCTCATATTCAATGGTTACTTGAGTCTTTCCATCTGGGCGAAGATAAGGAAGTAATCCAGACTTTCGCACCTTAGTTAACTGCTGAGCAAGGGCGTGCGCAAGCCAGATAGGAAGGGGCATCAATTCTTTCGTATCATCACAAGCGTAACCAAACATCAAACCTTGATCTCCGGCACCTTGTAGATCTAATGGATCTACTTGTGAACCAACACGATGCTCATATGCATCATCAACACCTTGCGCAATATCCTGAGATTGCTGACCAATTGAGATTGAGACTCCACAGCTATTGCCGTCGAAACCCTTTTCTGATGAGTCATAACCAATATTTAAGACAGTATCTCGAACAATTCCCATAACATCGGCATAACCATCAGTTGTAACTTCACCAGCAACATGAACTTGTCCAGTTGTGATGAGTGTTTCAACTGCCACGCGGGATTTCTTATCTTGCGATAGTAAAGAATCCAATACTGCGTCAGAGATTGCATCTGCAATCTTGTCTGGATGACCCTCAGTTACTGACTCTGATGTGAATAGACGTTGTGACATTGTCCTAACCTAACTGCTCAAGAGCATAATCGAGTAGATGATGGGCAAGCGTGTCTTTGGATTGACGTGCAATAGGGATCAATTCCCCATTGCGAAGCACAATCGTACCCTCAGTCTCGTCCTGACCAAAAATAGCTCCTCCAGTGACATCATTGACATATATGAGGTCTAAGCCTTTAGAGATGAGTTTAGATTTAGCAGATGCTATGAGCTCGCTAGTTTGAGCGGCAAATCCAACCATCACTTGCTTAGTTTTCTTTGCCGACAAAGTAGCTAGAAGATCAGGATTTACTTGCAAATCTATGAAGGTGAAATCACTCTTATCAATCTTTTCTATTGAACTGTTCCTAGGTTTAGCATCGGCAACCGCTGCGCTCATCACCAAGATGTCAGTGTCAGTAAAGCTTCTCTCTAATTCAGCTAGCATCTGTTCTGCACTTTCAACATGTGTTGTCATCACGCCATCACAATCAGCTGTATCAACATTGGCAGCGATTAGATGCACCGTGGCACCACGTGCTGCCGCAGCTTTTGCTACAGCAATCCCTTGCTTTCCCGAAGATCTATTTCCAATGTAGCGCACAGGATCAATGGCTTCACGTGTTCCACCGGCTGTCACTAATACTTTTTTCCCTACTAGGTCGCGCTTAAGTCCATTCATGAGAAAAAATTGATCAATGATTACCTGCGTCTGCGGGAAACGTCCTTGACCAGAATCAGATCCAGTTAAGCGTCCAACTTCGGGTTCCATGACAATAAAACCACGAGATCGCAACGTTGAAACGTTTGCAACCGTAGCTGGATCTAGCCACATGGACGGATGCATCGCTGGAACAACTAACTTCGGGACTGCGCTAGCCAAGACGAGGTTGGTGAGTAAATCATCGGCTCGACCCATGGCTAATCGTGCAATCAAATCTGCAGTTGCTGGAGCGATAATGAAAAAATCGGCCAACTTTGCTAGTGAAATATGTCGGACTTGATCTACGCCTTCCCACACCTGTGTTGTTACTGGACGACCGGAAAGAGCTTGCCACGTTGCTACACCAATAAAGTTGAGTGAATTTGGGGTTGGAACAACAGTTACAGCGAAGCCATTATCTTGCAGGCGTCGCAATAGATCAGCGGATTTATATGCAGCAATTCCACCACCGATACCGAGGATAACCTCGCGGTTAGTGGCGCTCATAGACCTAGTACTTAAGCTGTTGGTTCTAGATTTTCAATCGTGAGTAAGCCTTCATTTATCTCGCGAAGTGCGATTGATAATGGCTTCTCATGAACATGTGTCTCAACTAGTGGTCCCACATACTCAAGAAGACCTTCTCCTAGCTGTGAGTAATAGGCATTGATCTGACGAGCGCGCTTAGCTGCATACAAAACTAAACTGTACTTAGAGCCGCTCTTGTCTAGAAGTTCATCAATAGGTGGATTTGTAATGCCATCCATGTTTATACCCCGCTCAAATCTAGTGCGCTGTGAGAATCCGTCTGCGGACTCAAGAGGCCAATGCTACCAGTTGTGCAACAACCCGTTCGACGGCGTCATTTACGATGACATGATCGAAAAATGAGGCTGCAGCAAGCTCCTCTTGGGCCAACTGCAACCGCTGAGCCCTTCTCTCTGGATCATCGGTTCCCCGACCTTCAAGACGAGCTACTAACTCCTCCCAGGAAGGTGGTTCGAGGAATACGAGAATTGCTTGTGGCAGATGTGCTTTCACTTGCTTTGCACCATCAATTTCAATCTCCAGCAACACATTCTCACCACGCAAAAGTGCATCCTTCACTTCAACACTGGGTGTGCCATAACGATTTCCAGCAAACTGGGCCCACTCTAAAAACTCATCTTCTTTGATTCTGCGATCAAACTCATCATTGGAGATAAAGAAGTAATCAATTCCATTGAGCTCATTGTTTCGTGGTTGTCTAGTAGTTACTGAAACACTGACCCAGAAATCTCCAGATTTGCGCAAAAGTGCAGCAACTGTACTTTTACCTACTCCCCCTGGCCCGGAGAGAACTATTAACTTTCCTGCGCGAACTGCATGTGTACTCTTCATAAATTCGCTACGCAGTTCCTTAATTTGATGACGACCCAGTCCTTGAATTCTACGGGTTGGTGAGATATTTAATCTCTCCATAAGGCTCTGCGCTCGAACTTTTCCAACACCAGAGAGTGCTTCCAATAGTTCCCGGACTCGCATTTTAGCTACAGCATCATCTTTCTGTGCTAGTTCTAAAACAGTATCAATGGTGTAATCACCCGATTTGATTTTCGACTTGACCTCCGCACGTCGCTTTCTGGAAGTTGCAGCCTTTGCTAATGCATCAGCGCGTTGCTGCGGCGTCAGTACTGGAGGTGCTCCCATGCGCTAACCCTAACTGCATGTGAAGTTAATTGAGAATCTGTTCAGCCAGCTCTATCGCTCGCTCACGCATGGCTTGAGCACCATTTGCAAAACTTTGCGTGATCGGACGGCCAATAACAACGAAATTTGCTCCGCGATCGATAGCTTCACGTGGCGTCATTGTCCTTGCTTGGTCATCATCGCCTGCAGAGTCGGCTGGACGAACGCCTGGTGTGATGATGGTTATGTCAGCACCAAGATTTTCGCGAATCGCCAAGATTTCAAGAGGTGAACACACGATCGCCCGTGCTCCACCTGAGATCGCAATCATTGCCAAACCAACAGCAGAATCTAAAGCGTGAGATCTAAATCCAATATCCGCGACATCTTTTTCAGATAGAGAAGTCAGAATGGTCACACCAGTAATGTGAGTTGCAGGCATTGCATCTGCTGCTGCCTGAACCATCGCACTTCCACCTGCTGCATGCACCGTTAGAAACTTAGGTCGCAAGGTCGACACAGCACGTGCAGCCCCTGCGACTGTGTGTGGGATGTCGTGAAGTTTCAAGTCCAGAAAAATATCCGTGCCACAACTATCTGTAATGGCCTTGATTCCTTCGTTACCAAAAGTTGTGTAAAACTCTAAACCTAATTTAACTACTGAGATAACTCCGTCTGTGGCACTCACCCATTGCTTGGCGACATCCAAATCGTTGGTATCAACGGCTAGAACGATGGGCGCTGGCTTATTCATCTTCTAATCATTCTCTGGTCTGTGCGCATAGCCAATTGCTTGGCGCAATGAAGTGAAACCCCTGGCTATCAATAAATCTTTAAGCTCATTTTGAATCGACATGATCGCTGTTGGATTACCAAAACTAGCCGTTCCTATAGAAACCCCGCTAGCCCCGGCGGCAATCATTTCCAGTGCGTCACGACCGCTAGAAATACCACCCATACCAAGAATTGGAACTTGTGGCATCTCTGCGTGGACTTGATAAACCGCTCTCACGGCAATTGGCTTGATAGCTGGGCCAGATAAACCACCAGTTTTACCACCTAGATGCGGACGCATTGTGTCTAGATTGATAATCATTCCTAAAACCGTATTGATTAACGCTAATCCATCTGCACCAGCATCAACGACACCACGGGCGATAGAAACAAGATCTGTTACATCAGGTGATAACTTCGCAATTATCGGTAACTCGCCCCCAATAGTCCTGCGCACACCGTCGATCACTCGCCTAGATGCTTCCGGATCACAGGCAAAGACCAATCCCCTATTTTCAACATTAGGACATGAAATATTGACTTCTACTGCGCTAATGCCAGAAACTGAACGTAATTTACGCGCCAAAGTTGAATACTCTTCAATAGTCTCACCTGCAATTGAAATAATTATTCGTGCTTTTTGTTCAACAAGATAGGGAACATCCTTAGCCAGAAACGCATCTATCCCAGGGCCCTGCAACCCGATTGAATTGAGCATGCCACTAGGTGTTTCAGCCATGCGTGGTGTTGCTCGTCCATTTCGAGCTTTGAGCATGACTGACTTTGTTACCACCCCACCCATTGTCGTGATGTCAAAAAATTGAGATAACTCGCGTCCTGAACTAGCACAACCGCTAGCTGTGAAAGTTGGAGCCGGAAACCAAGCGTTTCCTAAAGTTGTTGAGAAATCCAGGGCCGTCATAGCGTTTTACCAACTTTGTCCCACTGAACTAAAGAACCATCCATCACTGGTCCATCAATACATGAGCGCAACATTGAGATATTTCCATCGTTATCAGCAACGGGTATCACACATGTCATACAAATTCCGATGCCGCACGCCATTGACTCCTCTACTGCGCATTGATGGACTACATCAGTACCACGTGTTATCTCATCAATAGCTGAGAGCATTGCCATAGGACCACAGGAATATATAACTGCAATATTGAGATCTGCGATTAGTCCAGCGATAGGTTCGGTCACGCGGCCACTCTGACCCATCGAACCATCTTCGGTATAGATGCGCAGTGAATTGACCGCTCGCTTTCCCTCCATCGGTGCATATATTTTTGATGCAGTACTTGCTCCAAGCAACATATCCACGCGACAACCCTTGGCGTTGAGAACTTCAGCTAAACCAAAAAGAGGTGCTGATCCATACCCACCACCAACTAATAAGACTTGAACCGGTTCAGTTGGAATTCCAAAGGCAGTTCCAAGTGGAACGACGATATCTAAGATCGCACCTTCACCTTGCGCGCACAACCACTTACTTCCCTGACCATGCGGGGCAACAATTAACTCCATGGTTCCGCCAGAAACAGAGTTAACTGAAACGCGAGATATTGCAAAAACTCTGCGTAATATCATCCGTGAATTCTCACCGCCAACGTTTATTGCTGCAAAATTTCCTGGCTTACACACTTGAGCTAAATCACCGATGTTGATAATAAGTTGGTGGTACTGACCTACTCGTTTATTGCTGACAACATTTGCGCGAATCTGCGCAGCATTCTTATTAATGCTTGCCATTTCAACCCAACCACTTTTGTAGAGATTTAATAGAAAGGTTATTGCTTTGCAAAAATCTAATACCTTCAACTGCTGCGCTAAATCCGGCTGTTGTGGTGATAATCGGGATGGATCGTTGCACTGATGCAGTACGAATCGCCCAGCCATCTTGGCGCGTTCCTCTACCGACTGGTGTGTTGATGACTAAATCAATATCCCCAGAGTTGATTATTTCAACAATAGTTCTCTCGCCCATTGGCCCAGTACCCTCGGAGTTCTTTCGCACAGTCACGCACGTTACGCCATGGGTATTTAAAAAGGCTGCAGTTCCCTCCGTGGCTAGGATTCTAAATCCGCACTCTTGTAAACCTAAGGCTGATTGAATGCCAGATTCCTTGTCTTTGTCGGCCAAGGAGATAAAAACAGTGCCCGACTTTGGTAGGGGTCCGAATGCTGCGATCTGACTCTTGGCATAACTTTCACCAAAAGTTGGAGAAATGCCCATGACTTCGCCAGTAGAGCGCATCTCTGGCCCAAGTACAGAATCGACTCCACGACCATCACTTCTACGGAATCGATTCCATGGAAGTACTGCTTCCTTCACCGAGATTCCTTTTGCAATCCCATCACCTGTTGCTGGAAAAATCTTCTCTTCACGCAGCTGGGCGATCGTTGAACCAACTGCAATACGCGCTGCTGCTTTAGCCAGAGGAACTCCTGTAGCTTTTGAAACAAATGGGACTGTGCGAGAAGCGCGAGGATTGGCTTCAAGCACATACAAAGTATTGCCAGCTATAGCGAACTGAATATTGATTAATCCTCGCACATCCACGCCACGGGCAATCTTTTCAGTTGCTTGGCGAATCTCAACGAGTTGCGCCGCCGTAACAGTCATTGATGGGAGCACGCAAGCACTGTCACCACTATGAATTCCTGCCTCTTCGATGTGTTCCATCACGCCACCCAAAAATAACTCTTCTCCATCAAAGAGTGCGTCAACATCAATTTCAATGGCGCTATCTAAGAATCTATCTACTAATACTGGATGATCTGGCGTTATATCTGTCGCTCTCGTGATGAACCCACCCAAA
>OFRL01000822.1_pt1 | contig 12227 bp, 13 predicted proteins | sample 1543121 | NCBI WGS metagenome assembly OFRL01 (sample SAMN07774228, study PRJEB24372) | wastewater metagenome | isolation source: Lake Maggiore Cannobio | place: Italy: Cannobio | collected 2016-01
AACGCATGACTGGTTGTTGTTCTTTACAAATCAGGGCCGCGTATATCGCGCAAAGGTGCACGAACTACCAGATGCTGGTCGCGATGCACGCGGACAACACGTTGCCAACTTGATGGCATTTAAACCTGATGAGAAAATTGCAGAAGTGCTTTCCCTTAAGGATTACACAATTTCTCCATTCTTAGTTCTGGCAACTAAAAAGGGATTGATTAAGAAAACTCCTTTAGTAGAATTTGATTCACCGCGTACTGGTGGATTAATCGCAATCTCTCTAAAGCCAGGAGATGAAGTTGTTGGTGCATCACTTGTTAATAATGGTGATGAACTACTACTTGTTTCAACCAAGGCAATGTCGCTGCGATTTACTGCAGATGATGAATCACTTCGCCCAATGGGCAGATCAACTAGCGGTGTTATTGGAATGAAGTTCCGTGCACAAGATTCATTGCTGACAATGGCTAGAGTGAGTTCAGAGCTAGCTACAAACTCTTTTGTTTTCACTGCAACTGATGCTGGTTATGGCAAAAAGACACCATTAGATGAATATCGTTTACAGGGCCGTGGTGGAATTGGAATTAAAGCTGCCAAGATCGATGAAAGCTCCAGAGGCTCATTAGTGAGTGCACTTGTGCTGCGTAATGAGGATGAAGTCCTAGCAATTACATCTGCTGGCACAGTGATGCGAACACCGGCAGCCCAAGTTCGCCAAACTGGGCGCGATTCAATGGGTGTGCGCCTAGTGAACCTAGATGAAGGCGTTGCTCTGGTCTCAGTGACCAAGAACAGCGAAGATGAGATTTCCTCGAAAAGTTAGTAGTGAAGTTCAAAAGGACCTTGCCCTTTTGCATGAGAAACGATCGACTAGCCAGGCCTCTAACTCAACCTGGTGAGAACCCTTCCCGAATAAGGAAGAGTTTGATAAAGTGCAAATAAGTGCAAATTTATAATAGGAGTGGGTATGGCAAAAATACTTTGTGTTTTGTATGAAGATCCTACAACTGGATACCCAACCAGTTATGCAAGAGATGGTATTCCAGTTATTAAAAAATATCCGGATGGTCAGACAGTTGCAAACCCACATACAGTAGATTTTCAACCTGGGGAATTGTTGGGTAGTGTGACTGGCGCTTTGGGTCTAACAAAGTTTTTGAAAGACTTGGGACATGAACTAGTTGTCACATCTGACAAAGACGGACCGAACAGTGAATTTGAACGACACCTAACAGATGCTGAAATAGTGATTAGTCAACCATTTTGGCCTGCATATCTAACAGCGGAGAGAATTGCTCGGGCACCGAAATTGAAGATGGCATTAACAGCAGGTATTGGGTCAGACCATGTGGATTTACAGGCAGCGATGGACAATGGTGTCACCGTGGCAGAGATTACTTATTGTAATTCCAACTCAGTAGCAGAGCATATTGTGATGCAGATGCTGAGCCTGGTGAGAAATTATATTCCTAGTTATAAGCAGGTTATAGATGGTGAGTGGAACATTGCAGATTGCGTGGCTCGAAGTTATGACATTGAAGGTATGCACGTGGGAACCGTAGCTGCGGGTCGTATAGGTCTACGAGTTTTAAAACTCTTAAAACCATTTGATGTGCATTTACATTACTTTGATCGTCATCGTTTGCCAGCATTGGTGGAACAAGAGTTGAATCTTACTTGGCATGACAGTGTAGAAAGCATGGTCAAGGTCGTGGATATAGTCACAATAAATTGTCCCTTGCATCCAGAGACGGAACACTTGTTCAACGACTCAATGATCTCCAAGATGAAGCGTGGTAGTTATCTGGTTAACACTGCACGTGGCAAAATCTGTGACCGTGACGCCGTTGCTAGGGCATTACAGAGTGGACACCTGGCAGGGTATGCAGGAGATGTTTGGTTCCCACAACCAGCCCCTCAAGATCATCCATGGCGCACTATGCCAAATCACGGTATGACACCGCACATCTCAGGTTCAAGTCTGTCAGCACAGACCAGATATGCAGCCGGAGTACGTGAAGTTTTAGAGTGTTATTTCGAAGGTCGTGCGATTCGCGACGAATACCTTGTGGTGCACAATGGGCAACTTGCAGGTGTTGGTGCTCACAGCTACTCCAAAGGCAATGTCACAGGTGGCAGTGAAGAAGCTGCTAAGTTCAAGAGATAATTGCGTTGTGCGCGATAGAAGGATTACAAATAGCGGTGCAGTAGGAATGAATCCTCTACCTCATGAAGATGAGATTTGCCCAAAAAGTCAGTATGGTTTATACCTGCAGGTGTAGGCCATAGCTCGCCATTTTGGGAGTTAGGGAAGTTCAAGGTAACCTTGCGCTTCTGCAATCGAGATTCATCTTTGTTGCGGGCCTATAGCTCAGCCTGGTTAGAGCGCTTCCCTGATAAGGAAGAGGTCGATGGTTCGAGTCCATCTAGGCCCACCCCGCTCTCAAACGGGGACCTAGCTCAATTGGTAGAGCACCGCCTTTGCAAGGCGGGGGTTAGGGGTTCGATTCCCCTGGTCTCCACGTTATGACTACTACAGCGACCCTTCACACATCACTCGGTGACATCGTCATCGAGCTATTTCCTAACCATGCACCAAAGACTGTTGCAAACTTTGTTGAGTTAGCAACTGGTGAAAAAGAGTGGACTGATCCACGCACTGGAAATAAGACAAATGCCAATCTTTATGACGGAACAATCTTTCACCGCGTCATCGACGGTTTCATGATTCAAGGTGGAGATCCACTTGGTCAAGGAACTGGCGGACCTGGTTATCGCTTCGCAGATGAGTTCCACGGAGAGTTAGTTTTTGATCGCCCATACATTCTTGCAATGGCTAACTCAGGCCCAGGAACAAATGGTTCACAGTTCTTTATTACCGTTGCACCAACTACCTGGTTAAATCGCAAGCACTCAATCTTTGGTGAAGTAAAGGATTCTGCTAGCCAGGCTGTGGTTGATGCCATCGCTAAAGCAAAGACTGGTGGGCAAGATAAGCCAGCCACACCAATAACAATCAACAGCGTCACCGTTGCTTAAGCGTTCTGCTACTTATTCTTTAATCGCATTAATCTGCGGTGCATATCTGCTGCAGATGGTTGTTCCATCAATCGAAATGCGTTTAGTTTTACCCAATCTTGATTATTTAATGGCAACTAATGAGTGGTATCGATTATTTACCGTCTCACTTGTTCATGCCGGGCTACTACACCTTGGTTTTAATATGTATGCCCTCATGGTTTTAGGCAATCCATTAGAAGCTGCTTTTGGTAAGAATAAGATGTTATTAATCTTTTTCTTCTCACTCCTTACTGGCTCTTTAACCTCTGCCTACTTTGCATCTCCTTCCTCTTATTCAGTGGGGGCATCAGGTGCCGTCTTTGGTTTATTTGGAGCCATTGCAATAGTTGGAAAGCGCATCGGCACAGATACACGTTCGATCTATGTAATTATCGGAATTAACTTTGCAATTGGTTTTGTTTTAGGCGGAATTGATTGGAAAGCCCACCTTGGTGGATTAGTAGGCGGAGTTATTGCCGCTCAATTAACCCTGAATAAAAGATAAGAAGTTATCCACAGCCTTTACCCACAGTGTGGATTGAATTACATAAGTGTAATTAAGAAGGTATTAACGCCAGCGGGTGGCTAGTGAGAAGCCCACACCGATAAAGCTAAAGCCAACAATCATGTTCCATGCACCGATGCCTGGGATTGGATATTGGGTCTGAGTGACATAGAAGATCACAATCCAGAACAGGCCAATCAAAAAGGCAGTGACCATCGTTGGGGCTAACCACTTAGGGCTCTCTAGCGGGCCATGAGGAGTTTCAACGACAACTTCCTGGTTATGGGCGCGCGCTTCGGCGACTTTCTTACGGAGCTTTGATTTAGGCATACGCGAAAGATACACCATGAGCAAGAATGCTCCTATGGCCACCAAGATCCTTGTCGTCGATAACTACGACTCCTTTGTCTTTAACTTGGTGCAATACCTGCAACAGCTAGGCGCAGAGTGCACTGTGGTGAGAAACGATGCCGTGAAGGCTGAAGAGGCTGCGAACTATGGAGGCGTGCTCATCTCACCTGGACCCGGCGTTCCTGAAAAGGCTGGAGTCAGTGTTGAAATGATTAAATTTTGCGCTGAGAAAAAGATTCCAGTTTTTGGTGTGTGTTTAGGCCATCAAGCAATTGGTGTGGCATTTGGCGCAACTGTTTCACGCGCACCAGAACTACTGCATGGAAAAACCTCTTTAGTACATCACCAACAACAAGGTGTTCTTGAAGATCTACCATCACCATTTACAGCAACTCGTTATCACTCGCTGTGTGTTGAACGAGACACTGTTGGTGCAGATTTAGAGATAACAGGATCAACTGAATCAGGAATTGTGATGTCAATGCGCCATCGCACATTACCCATCGAAGGCGTGCAGTTTCACCCAGAGTCAGTGCTTACTGAACACGGCCATCAGATGTTAGCTAATTGGTTGAGTGCATGTGGTGATAAGAATGCAAAAGCTAAAGCAGTTGGTTTATCACCAGTTGTTGGTAGCCGTTCTTAAGGTGCTTTATTAACTGTAATAGTTACTGATTTACCAATTGTTTGTGTTGTGCCACCGTCCGGTGCCTGTCTAATGACAACACCAATAGGTTGGTTTGCATCATATGCATCAATGGCATTAACTAGGAATCCAGCTTGAACAAGCAGCGTTCTGGCTTGGATTGCATCAACACCAATAAGTGCAGGGACTACAACCTGGCCACTAGCAATTTGTAATACAACTCCGCTGCCTGCAGTAATAGTGGAACCAGGCTCAGGAGTTACTTTCAAAACAGTTCCAAGTGCTTCATCCGAAGGAAGGGCCTCTGTTCGAGAGACAACTAAACCAACAGCACTGAGCGCTGCGCGGGCATCAATGAGTGACATGCCCACTAAATCTGTGGGAATGACAGCATCTCCTGGCCCATCTGAAATAGTTAAGACAACCCCAGAGCCCTTTTGTGCACGTGTTGTTGCAAGAGGTATCTGGCTAGCAACTCGATCTCTAGGAATTCGACCATCATGAGCACGTTGGATTGTTACAACATAGTCTTTAAGAAGAGACTGAGCATCAGCTTGAGTTAAGCCCACAACGTTGGGGATCTGAGGCAGATTATTAGTATCCACACCCGGGCGAGTAACAAATAAACCAGTGGCAATAACTGTGATTGCAAGAACTGAACTCAACGCACCCACTAATACTTTGCGGCGTGAGATTTTAACTTTAGGAATAGTTGTAGTGAGGGCTTGGCCAGTTCCCACTTTCAATAAATCATCGAGCATCAGGGCTGCTGATTGGTAACGATCCTCAGGTTTCTTAGCAAGGGCCACAGAGAGAATGACATCAACACCTTCAGGTAGATCGGGTTGGATTTTGCTAGGTGTTACTAAAACACCAGAAACATGTTGGTAGGCGATTGAAACGGGTGTGTCACCAGTAAATGGTGGCTGCCCAGTTAATACTTCATAGAGCAAACATCCAGTTGAGTAAATATCACTGCGCAAATCTGCAACTTCACCTAAAGCTTGCTCAGGGGAGAGATATTGAGCAGTACCAACAATATTCCAGGTGCTAGTTAACGTTGCACCAAGATCTGCAAGGGCGCGCGCAATACCAAAATCCATCACTTTCACATCGCCATGATCAGTAATCATGATGTTGGCAGGTTTGATATCTCTGTGAACGATTCCGCGCTGATGAGAATAATCAAGAGCAGCCAAAATTCCTTCACCGATTTCAAGTGCGCGCTTGAGTGGCATGCGCTCACCGTCATGAATGAGATCGCGCAAAGTGTGGCCAGAGACTAACTCCATGACTATGTACGGGGCAGGGGTTTCACCGGAGTCATAAACGGCAACAATTCCAGGGTGATTTAAACCAGCAGCAGCTAGCGCTTCTTTTCTAAAACGTGCAACAAATGAAGGATCACGGGCTAAATCACTGCGCAATACTTTTATCGCAACTTGGCGTGCAAGGCGAGTGTCTTCGGCAACATACACATCGGCCATTCCGCCAGTGCCAATCATTTCGCCAAGCTTGTAGCGGTCACCAAAGAGCGAGTTAATCATTGCGCCGCTCCTAAAACTTCATTGGTTGTGACTTCATCACCGGTTATGTCGGCAACAATAACAGTGACGTTATCTGGTGCACCATTGATGTAAGTAGCATCGATAAGTGCTTTGAGAGCGTCAGAGCGATCAGATTTCTTTAATAAGGATTTAATCTCTTTTTCAGTTAAAACACTAGACAAACCATCACTGCAGAGTAGATAACGATCCTTCTCTTTCACTTCATAAATCTGCAAAATAGGAGTAACTGTGCCTTGGCCCATTAACGCTTGAGTTAAAACAGAGCGTTGTGGGTGATCTGCCACATCAGATTGTGAAATAGCACCTTGATCCAGAAGTTCTTGAATAACTGTGTGGTCATTGCTCAACTGTTCTAATGTGTTTGCGCGCAGGCGATAGCAGCGAGAATCTCCCACATGCAGCAATGCAATGTTTGTATCAACAAGCAATAGCGCGGTCAGGGTTGTGCCCATTCCACGGAGCTCAGTTACCTCCTCGGCGTATTCACCTATCTGTGAATCAATAGTGAACAGCGAGTGAAGAAGTAAATCTTCTATGGAATCAGCATCAATCTCTGAACTTGTTAGTACAGGGCTAAGTTTTTGCAGAGCTTTAATTGCAATCTTTGATGCAACTTCACCACCAGCATGTCCACCCATTCCATCAGCAACTGCAATGAGGCGACCAGAAATAAAAGCAGAATCTTCATTTCCACTGCGTTGTAAACCGTCAGCCGAGCGCGCACTGCTCTGGAAGTAAATAGCGCTCATGGGCATAAGCCTAACCCCTGTTAATCTTTAATCATGAAAATATATGCCCACCGCGGAGCCTCTATAGATTTCCCAGAGATGACCATGGATGCATATAAAGCCGCGGTCGATCAAGGCGCCGATGGCATGGAGTGCGATGTCCGCCTGACAAAAGATAACCAGATTTTGTTATGGCATGACGCCGATATGAAGCGCACCGCTGGATATGCCGGTCGAATCGCAGAGATGACATACCCACAAATAAAACAGCAGTACCCGCAAGCAGTTTTGCTGGAGGAGTTATTAGAACTTGCTCGAGATAACGATATGGAACTTGCGATTGAAACCAAACATCCAGTCCCGCAAGGAAGTATGGTTGAAAAGAAAGTTTTAGAACTACTAGAACAAGAAGAGCTAGAGACAGATGTTGTCTTGATGTCATTTTCCTGGCTAGCGGTTGAAAATATTCGAAAGATCAACCCACAACAGAAAACAGTGGCCTTACTTCATGAGCGATGGAATTATGTGATGCAACGATTTACATCTGCACCCATTCTTGGTCCAAGCGTGGAGCTTCTACGCTCAAATCCAGAAATGACCCATGCAATCAAGCCTTTGTATGTGTGGACCGTTGATGATGCTGACGATATGCGCTTTTGTTTAGAAAACGGTGTTGAGGTCCTTATTACAAATAATCCGTCATTTGCACGCAAGGTGCTCGGGTATCATTAGCCAGTGAGCACATATGCGTATTTAGGTCCTAAGGGAACATTCACTGAAGCTGCTCTAAAAAAGATCACTTCTTCCAATGATTCTCTCATCCCTTACGCAAATGTCACCGCAGCCCTAGATGCAGTCCGAGTTGGTAAAGCACACTTTGCGCTAGTGCCAATTGAGAACTCTGTTGAAGGTGTTGTTGCACGAACCCTGGATGAATTAGCAACAGGAACACCACTTTCTATCGTTGGCGAAGTTACTTTGCCGGTTTCTTTTGCGCTGATGTCTAAGCGCGACACCGTTGATATCCGCCGCATTGCGACACATCCACATGCTGAAGCCCAGTGCCGTGCATATATTGCGAAGAATTATCCAGATGCTGAATTAATCTCAACTGCATCTACCGCAGCTGCTGCTGAAGCTATTGGCCGCGGAGAGTTTGATGCCGCTATTGCAGCCCCAGTTGCTGCAGCACATTACGGACTCACTGTTGTTGCAGACAACATCGGCGATATCGTTGGCGCAATCACACGCTTTGTTTTGATTTCAAAGCCAGCAACACCACCTAAGGCCACCGGTTTTGATCGCACATCTCTTGCCGTCTTTATCGGCATCGACCATGCGGGAGCCCTGCTCGATATCTTGACCGAGTTCGCTAAGCGCGACGTTAACTTAACTTTTATTCAGTCACGTCCAACAGGTCTAGAACTTGGGCATTACCATTTCATTATTGATGCCGAGGGCCACGTTAACGAAGCTCCAGTGAAGGAGACAGTCGAAGCGTTGCGAGCAATCTGTGAAGATATTCGCTTCCTAGGTTCATACCCACGAGAAAAGGCCGGCAAATGATTGACGTCAAATTCATTCGCGAAAATCCAGATGCAGTCCGTGCATCACAAAAGGGTCGCGGTGAAGATGCATCGATTGTTGATCAAGTAATTGCATCTGATGAACTACGCCGTGTTGCCATTGAAAAGTTTGAAAAACTACGCGCAGAGCAAAATATTTTATCTAAATCAGTCGGCGCGGCTAAAGGTGATGAAAAAATTGCTCTTCTTGAAAACGCTAAAAAGTTAGCAACGGCTGTAAAAGAGGCTGATAGCAAGCGAACAGAGGCCGAAGAGCACACCAAGGCGTTAGTGATGCAGCTTTCAAATATTCTTGATCCCGGTGCACCTATTGGCACAGAAGCTGATTTCAAAGTTTTAGAACATGTTGGAACACCACGAAAGTTTGATTTTGAACCAAAAGATCATGTTGAACTAGGAAAACTCCTTGGTGCAATTGACACAGAGCGCGGCGCAAAAGTTGCTGGCTCTCGTTCATATTATTTAACTGGTTCAGGTGCACTTCTAGAGTTTGCACTCGTTAACTATGCAATCTCTATGGCAGTAAAAGCAGGGTTCGTTCCAGTAATTCCACCGGTACTGGTTAATCCAGCTGCAATGGAAGGCACAGGTTTTCTTGGACAAGCAGCTGAAAATGTTTATCGTATTGAAAAAGATGATGTGTATTTAGTGGGAACTTCAGAAGTTCCGCTAGCTGCAATGCATATGGATGAAATCCTTTCAGGAGACAAATTACCAATGCGCTATGCAGGTTATTCATCTTGTTTTCGCCGTGAAGCTGGAACGTATGGAAAAGATACTCGTGGAATTATTCGCGTTCACCAGTTTGATAAAGTGGAAATGTTTTCTTTCTGTCACCCAGATCAAGCTAAAGAAGAACATGCCCACATTTTGCAGTGGGAGAAAGAGTTCCTTAATGCCATGGAGATTCCTTATCGCGTCATTGACGTGGCATCAGGGGACCTTGGGTCAAGTGCGAACCGTAAATTTGACTGTGAAGCATGGATTCCAACACAGGATGCATACCGCGAAGTCACTAGTACTTCTAACTGCACAGAGTTCCAAGCCCGCCGCCTGAATATCCGTTACAAAGATGCCGAAGGCACAAAGGCCGTTGCAACATTGAATGGAACATTAGTTGCCATTCCACGCATGATTGTTGCCATTTTAGAGAACCACCAAAATGCAGATGGAACTGTGAATATTCCAAAGGCGTTACAACCATTTCTTGGCAAAGAACGATTTGAGTTGGTGTGAGTAAGCGCCCCAAACTCATTGCAACAGATTTAGATGGAACCATCGTTCACCACGATGGAACAATCACAGCGCGCACCATTGATGCTTTCACTAGAGCCCGTGATTTGGGTGTCCATATCTATTTCATAACTGGGCGTCCACCGCGCTGGATGAATGAAATCAGAGAAGCTTTTGGTTTTGGTGGAGCAATTTGTGGCAATGGCGCGATGCTCTATGACTTGCAAAAACGAGAAGTAATTGAAGAATGGATGATCTCAAAAGAATTACAAATTGAAATAGCACAGAGATTGCGTGGAGCAATTCCCCAAGTTTCTTTTGCAATTGAAACTCATGATTACTACCACCGTGAAAAAACTTACGTGCCCCGCTGGGATGTTGGTTTAGATAATGTTGGTGTTGAAAAGATTGAAGATGCAGCGAAAGGGCCAGTCTTTAAAATGTTAGCGCGTTGCAGTAGTGGTGAACTAACATCAGATGAAATGCTCGAAATAGCACTTCGTGAACTTGATGGATTAGTCACTGTGACACATTCAAACGCAAGAGAATCCCTACTTGAGATCTCAGCACTTGGAATATCAAAAGGAACAACGTTGGCAAAGGTTGCTGGGCGACTTGGAATAGATGCAGCTGATTGTGTTTCATTTGGCGATAACCCCAATGATTTTTCAATGCTTGCTTGGTGTGGTCGCTCATATGCAATGGCTGATGGACACCCAGATGGAATCAAACATGCAAAAGATGTAGCTCCATCACATGACAGTGATGGTGTGGCAATAGTTATTGAGAAGTTGTTAGATCTACCCGCTTAATTTTTACCCGATTTTCGACTCAGGCCATCTTCGGGTAATCTCTCCCACGGAGGGCTCGCATAGCGGCCGAGTGCACCGGTCTTGAAAACCGGCAAACGAAAGTTTCGTGGGTTCAAATCCCACGCCCTCCGCCATTTTTTCTTTACTTTTGTGTTTGAGTTCATAGTCCTAAAGGGCCTCTGCGCCTAGCCGATTATTAATGGCAAGAGGAGACTTACCCCTAGTTACCACCAATGGTGCTGGGGGAGTTATTCATGTCAGGTGTTTTTTCACCAACGCGAGCAAAGATCAAAGAACGGACCCTGCGCACAGACAAGTGGTGGTTACAGCCACTTATTACTTTTGGCGTTCTCTTCTCTTTCGTCATCTATGCAACCTTTCGTGCATTTGAAAATGCTAATTACTATAAAGATCATTTAATCTCTCCTTTTTATTCACCATGTTTATCGCAGGCGTGTGTCCCAGAGGCGACAATGCTTGGCTTCACACCAGTAAGTGCAGAGATCTTTAACTTTGCACTTTCACCAGCGTTGATTATTTTGATTTTCCCATTAGGTTTTAGAATGACTTGTTACTACTACCGCAAGTCTTATTACCGTTCATTTTGGATGTCACCACCAGCATGCGCAGTCGCAGAACCACATAAGAAGTACACAGGTGAGACACGATTCCCACTTATTATCCAAAACTCACACCGCTACTTTTTCTACGCGGGTTTACTATTAAATGTAATTCTGAGTTATGACGCGATCATTTCATTTAAAAATCCGGAAGGCCAATGGGGCCACATGAGTGTTGGTTCATTGGTACTTGTTGTGAGCTCAACATTATTATGGTTCTACTCAATGTCATGTCACTCTTGTCGTCACACTATCGGTGGGCGATTGAAGAATTTTTCTCAGCACCCAGTTCGATACAAGTTATGGTCATGGGTTTCTATCCTTAATCACAAACACCAACAGTTTGCTTGGTACTCACTTGCTGCAGTTGCATTTGCTGACATTTATGTCCGCCAAGTCGCAACTGGCGCCTGGACAAACTTCTACTTCTTCTAAGGGGGATCGACTATGACACTAGAGCGCCATAATTACGATGTCCTTGTTATTGGAGCAGGTGGTGCTGGTTTGCGCGCTGCTGGATTGCGTGTTGCTGGTTTGCAGAGGAGTGGGTCGCGAAGGATTCGGTGCCGTGACGTCTCCACCCGTTCCTTCAAGCACCAGGGCGATTGCTCTCGCAGCATTTCCCTGCGGCACAATACTGATTCGACCCTTCTTTCCAAGGTGAATCTGAATCTTTCCTGCGATATTGCATCCTTCGACAACCGCATCCAAGCGACCCCACGATCCTTCATCGACGACTCGAACTTCGCCAATCAGAAAGCCTGCATGAGCCAAAGGCCGTTCAATTCTGGCAAGTTCATTGCGAAGTTGTTCATCGACACCTGTGCTCACAAATCTAATTTCCTGTGTGCAAAATCAAACTCGATCAATTCAGTTCTCGAATACGAATATTTCGAAACGAAACTTTATCGCCGTGACCAAGAAATCCGATGCGCCCGCTCTGTCGCCGAAGACCCGGATGATCTTTTCCGTCGATCGTTCCTTCGGTCGCAGCCTTTTCTATGTCGGCATCAACGATCGTGACTCCATTGAGAATGACTTGAATGTGCGATCCATTTGCAATGATCTCTTGAGAATTCCATTCGCCGACTTTCTTGAGGTGCCCTCGTTTGGCTGGAACGACTCCA
>OFRL01000823.1_pt1 | contig 12218 bp, 13 predicted proteins | sample 1543121 | NCBI WGS metagenome assembly OFRL01 (sample SAMN07774228, study PRJEB24372) | wastewater metagenome | isolation source: Lake Maggiore Cannobio | place: Italy: Cannobio | collected 2016-01
CGCCTTCGACAGTTGGCCGCGATCTGTCGGGGTCGGATCCCGTTGCTGCGCAACGGGCTCTGACCCCATTTCCGGCTGACGATGAATAAACTGGCGCCATGTCCATCGAACTCCGCCATCTGCGTTACTTCCTTGCCGTCGCCGACACGCTGCACTTCGGCCAGGCGGCGGAGCGGCTGGGCATGTCGCAGCCGCCGCTCAGCCAGCAGATCCGCCAGCTGGAAGACCTGATCGGTGCGCGCCTGTTCGTACGCAGCCACCGTCGTGTGCAGCTGACGCCGGCGGGCGAGCTGCTGCAGGAACGTGCACGGGCCATCGTGCAGCAGGTGGAAACGGCGGTGGACGAGGTACAGCGTGCGCAGCGCGGTGAGCAGGGTGAGCTGCGCATCGGATTGACCCGCGCCACGCCGCTGTCACCGCAGATTCCGCGTTCAATCCTGCAGTACCGCCAACGCTATCCGCAGGTGCGGCTGCAGCTGAGCGAGATGAACACCCTACAGCAGATCGATGCACTGCTCGATGGCCGCCTGGACGTGGGCATCATCCGCAAGCGCGCGTTGCCGCCGGAACTGGTGGCGCACAGCCTGTTCGTCGATCCGCTGGCGTTGATCGTGCATGCCGACCATCCTGCCCTGCGCAGACTGTCGAAGCAGGGCACGTTGTCGCTGCGCGACTTCGCGCAGGAACCGTTCGTGGCGTTCCGCCGCAGTGCCGGTGCCGGCATCCACGACCACATGATCGCGCTGTGTGCGGCGGCGGGATTCACCCCGCGCATCGTGCAGGAGGCGGGCGAGGCATCGACGCTGATCAGTCTGGCCGCCGCAGGCCTGGGCGCAGCGATCCTGCCGTCGTCGTGCGACCACATCCGGGTGGAAGGCGCGCGCTTCGTGGCGATGGCCGATACCGGGGCGCATTCGGAAGTGCAGCTGGCATGGCACCGCGAAGGGGTGACACCGCTGATCCGCAATTTTGCTGGGCTGCTGCGCGAGGCGTTCGCGGAGGGGTGAGGGTGCAACCCACCCGGTAGTGGCCAACCTTGGTTGGCCCACGGCCACAGCGCCGACCAAGGTCGGCATCTACCAGAGCAGGATCACGCCGTCAGCGGCTGCTGGGCGCGCTGCTGCAGCGCCCACACAATACCTCCGCCGATCAGGGTCAACACGGCAGCGAACACGCACACGCCCAGCCAGTCCCACGCCGCATAGGCCAGGCCGCCGACAGCACCGAGCACGCTGGAACCCAGATAGTAGGCAAACAGATACAGCGCCGAGGCTTCCGCGCGCATTGCACCTGCGCGGCTGCCGACCCAGCTGCTGGCCACCGAATGGCCGCCGAAGAACCCAAACGTGACCAGCGCGATACCGAGTGCCATCGCGCTCAGCCACGGCATCGCCAGCAGCACGATGCCGGCACCGATCAACGCGAACGAGATCGACAGGATGCGGCCGCGACCGTAGCGCGTGGCCTGCTGGCCCATCCACGCCGAACTGAAGGTACCCACCAGGTACACGCTGAAGATCAGCCCGACCACGGTCTGGCTGAGGTGGTACGGCGGCGCCAGCAGGTGATACCCGAGGTAGTTGTAGAGGGTGACGAACACGCCCATCAGCACGAACGAGGTGGCGAACAGCCACGGCAGGCCCGGGTCGGCGAACAGCGTGCGCCAGCGCGACGGCAATTGGCGCAGGCCATCGCGGCGCGGGTGGAAGTGGCGCGACGGCGGCAGCTGCAGCCACAGCAGCACGGTACTGGCGATGGCGATGATCGAAACCACGCCGATGCCCCAGCGCCAGCCCCAGTGGTCGGCGATGATGCCGGCCAGCAGGCGCCCGCTCATGCCACCGATGGCGTTGCCGCCGATGTACAGGCCCATCGCCAGGCCCAGCGCGCGGCTGTCCATTTCCTCGACCAGGTAGGTCATCGCCACTGCCGGCACGCCGCTCAACGCCAGGCCGAGCAGGGTGCGCAGTACCAGCAGCGTGGTCCAGTCATCCACCAGTGCCGTGCACAGCGACAGCGTGGCCGAGGCCAGCAGCGCGGCGATCATCAAAGGACGGCGGCCGACCGCATCGGAGAGCAGGCCGGCCAGCAGCATCGCCACTGCCAGCGTGCCGGTGGTCAACGACAGCGACATCGCGCTGCCGGCGGCGGACACGCCGAAATGACGGCTGAACTCGGGCAGCAGCGGCTGCACGGTGTACAGCAGGCCGAAGGTGGAGAAGCCGGCCAGGAACAGCGCCAGCGCGGTGCGGCGGAAGGCCGGGGTGCCCTGCTGGATGCGGGTGTCGGTGCCGGTATCGAGAATGGAGGGACGGCCTTCAACGGCCGCCGCAGTTTCGCCAGTCATGGGATCGATGGGCCGGTGGGGCGGCCGGGGGTGGGAGGGAACGGGCCTCAGACTAGGCCCGTCCATCCAGTCGATCCATAACCTGATAGGTCAGGATTGATACCCCAAAAGTATCAATTCAGCTTACAGGCGCTGCCATTCGAAGCCATCGCCACGGCGGTAGTACACCGCCACCGCACGGCCATAGACCTTGTCGGCGTCGACGAAGCCGAAGAAGCGGCCATCGAAGCTGTTGCCACGGTGGTCACCCAACACCAGCACCTTGCCGTCCGGCACCACCAGGTCGGCGATGTCCGGGCCGCCCCCCATGTCCAGATCGAGGCTGGCACGGCGTTCACCGAAGGCTTCCACATCCTGCAGGTCCGCAGTCTGCAGCGGCTGGCCGTTGATGCTCAGATGGCCTTCGCGCAGCTGCACATGATCACCGGCCACTGCAGCCACGCGCTTGATCAGGCGGGTGCCGTCGGCCGGTGAATCGAACACCGCCACTTCACCGCGCTGCGGAACACCGGTGGGCATCAGTTCCTTGCCGGTGAACGGCAGGCGCAGGCCATAGGCGCGCATGTCCACCACCACCCGGTCGCCGGGCTGCAGGGTCGGCTGCATCGAGCCGCTGGGCACCACGTAGTGGTTGGCGAGGGTATCGCGGGCGGCGGCGAGCAGGCCAAGCATCACCAGCAACGGCAGCGCCTCCTTCTTCAGCCAGACCAGCGCGCGTTCGGAAAAGGGAGGGCGGGCAACAGCATCCATGACAGGCTCCGGGTAGGTGATAGCGGTATCAGACCACACGCAGGCGCCGCAGGTTCCCGGTAGCGCCGGACACGGGTTACGCAGGTTTTACGCTGCGCCCCGGCAGCGGGCATCGCACCTTTACGGCCACCACGCGCATCGTGTGCCCACCGCGCCGCAGGGCGCATTCCGCAAGGTGTTGTATGACCCTCCTGGTGATCCGCCACGCATCTTCGTCGGCGCCGCGTCCGCAGCTGCCGGCACAGTTGGCCGGCCATCGCGTGCTGTGCAGCGACTGCGCCAGCCTGTCTGAAGTGCGCCAGTGCCTGTGCCAGACGCAGGCGCGCTCGGCCGACTGGGTGCTGCTGGATGTCGGCGTGGCCGACGAGGCGCAATGGCAGGCCGAGGGCGGCGCGCTGCAGGCGGCGCTGGAACGGTTGCCGGCGCAGTACATCGAACTGCAGTCACCCAGCGAACCCGGCCTGGATGCGCGCCTGCAGCATGGTCCTGCCGCGGTGGTGGTGGACCAGCGCAGCCAGCAGGCGGGGTATCCATTGTCGCTGGCCATTGTCGGCCGCCGTCTGGCACAGGAGGGCTGAGCCATGTCGATCTTCATCATCCGTGGCCCGGAAGTGGCCGGTGCGCTGATCCGCACGGCAATGCCGTTGCCGGCACCGGTACTCAAGTCACTGGTGCATCGTGCGATCGACGCCGGCACCAGCGTGGCGATCCGTGCCTGTGGTTCGGAACAGGAACTGCTGGACGCGCTGCGCGTGGCCGACCACAGTCGCGGCGAGGTGACCCTGCTGGATCCGGGTGCGTGTGCCAACAGCCTGCGCCTGCAGCGCCTGCTGCCCTACCTGCACAACGCCTATGTGGAAGTGCATGACGACGGTGCAGTGGCCGAGCCGTGCCTGCCGGCCGGTGTCGGCCAGCGCCTGGGCATCGCCGCTGGTTACGGCGCGCAGAGCTATGTGCTGGCGCTGGATATCGCGCTGGATCACCTGGGCCTGGCCGAGCAGGCGAACCGGGTGCACGTGGGGACGTAACGTTGTTTGTAGAGTCGAGCCATGCTCGACTGGTTTTTCATCGAAAGGCAGCCGAGCATGGCTCGGCTCTACAAGGGCGGGAATCGCAGCCGAGCGTAGGCTCGGCTCTACAGAAGAATGTCGAGCAAGCTCGACGCTACAGAAAGAAAAACGGCGGGGTTGCCCCCGCCGTTTTCGCTTTCTTATTTCAGCCCGCGGAACTTCAGCAGCGGTTCCACCGACGGGTCCTTGCCGCGGAAATCGCGGTACAGGGTCGACAGCTCCACGCTGTTGCCGCGCGAGAGGATCTTGTCGCGGAACTCCTGGCCGTTGGCCGCGGTCAGGCCACCGTGTTCGGTGAACCACTGGTAGGCGTCATGGTCCAGCACTTCGGCCCAGAAGTAGGCGTAGTAACCGGCCGAGTAACCGCCACCCCAGATGTGATCGAAGTAGGTGGTGCGGTAACGCGGCGGCACCTGCGGCAGGTCGACCTTGAACTTCTTCAGCGCGCTGGCTTCAAAGGCGCCGACATCCTGCAGCGGCGCATCGGCCTTCTGCGTATGCCAGGCCAGGTCGAGCAGCGCGGCCGACAGGTACTCGGTGGTCGCGTAGCCCTGGTTGAAGCTGCGTGCCTTGAGGATCTTGTCGACCAGTTCCTGCGGCATCGCCTCGCCGGTCTTGTAGTGCTTGGCGTAGTTGGCGAACACCTTCGGATCCAGCGCCCAGTGCTCGTTGAACTGCGACGGGAACTCGACGAAATCACGCGAGGTGGCGGTACCGGCGATCGACGGGTACTTCACGTTCGAGAACATGCCGTGCAGCGCATGGCCGAACTCATGGAACATCGTGGTCACGTCGTCGAAGCTGATCAGCGCAGGCTGGCCGGCGGCCGGCTTGGTGAAGTTGCAGACGTTGTAGACCACCGGCTTGGCACCGGTCAGGCCGTCCTGTTCGACGAACACGTCCATCCAGGCACCGCCGGACTTGCTGTCACGCTTGAAGTAGTCGGTGTAGAACAGGGCCAGCGAGGTGCCGTCCTTGTCGAACACTTCGTACACCTTCATGTCCGGGTTGTAGGTCGGAATGTCGGTACGCGGCTTGAAGGTGATGCCGTACAGCTGGGTGGCGGCGTAGAAGACGCCGTTCTGCAGCACGTTGTCCAGTTCGAAGTACGGCTTGATCTGCGACTCGTCCAGATCGTACTTGGCCTTGCGCACCTGCTCGGCGTAGAAGTCCCAGTCCGAGGCAGCGACCTGGAAACCACCCTTCTGCGCGTCGATCACCTTCTGGATCTCGCCGGCCTCGGCGCGCGCCTTGGCGGTGGCGGCCGGCACGGTGTCGGTCAGCAGCTTGAGCGCGGCGGCCGGGGTCTTGGCCATCTGGTCGCCCAGCTGGTAGTCGGCGAAGGTGTCAAAGCCGAGCAGCTTGGCCTTCTGCGCACGCAGCTGGGCCAGGCGCTGCACGGTCTGCCGGGTGTCGTTGGCATCGCCACGCTCGGCGCGGGTTTCCGAAGCCTTCAGCACGGCGGCACGCTGGTCGCGGTCGCTCAGCGAGCCGAGCACCGGCTGCTGGGTGGTGTTCTGCAGCGGCAGCAGGAACTTGCCATCCAGCTTGCGGTCCTTGGCGGCGTTGGCGGCGTTGTTGATCGCGTCCTCGTCCAGGCCGGCCAGCTTGGCCTTGTCGTCGACAACGACGGCCGCAGCGGCGGTGGCGGCCACCAAGCGGGTATGGAACTGGGTGGAAAGGGTGGTCTCTTCCACGTTGAGCTTGCGCAGACTCGCCTTGTCGGCATCGGACAGCTGCGCACCGGCGCGCACCAGGCCGTCGTAGTAGTGCTCGACCAGGCGCTTCTGCACCGGGTCCAGCTCCAGCGTGTCACGCTGGTCGTACAGCGACTTCACGCGCGCGAACAGCTTCGGATCGAGGTTGATCTCGTCCTGGTGCGCGGCCAGCTTCGGCGCCACGTCTTCCTGGATCTTCTGGCGCGCATCGTTGGTATCGGCCTGGACCAGGCCGAAGAAGATGCGCGACACACGGTTCAGCGTCTCGCCGCTGCGCTCCATCGCCACGATGGTGTTGTCGAAGGTGGCCGGCTCGCTGCTGTCAGCGATCTTGCGCACGTCGGCCAGGTGCTGGCGCATGCCTTCTTCGAACGCCGGCAGGTAGTCGCTGTCCTTGATCTTGTCGAACTGCGGCGCCTGGAACGGCAGCGTGCTGGCGCTCAGCAGCGGATTGGTGGAGGCTTCGGCCGGCTGCTGGGCCGGGGCTTTCTGGGCATCGGACACGGGGGTGGACTCCTTGCCGGAACAGGCCGCCAGCGCCAGGCTGATGGCGGCGGCCAGGACTACGGTACGCGACATGTAAAACACTCCTTGGGCAGACGGTACGGGATACCAGCCCTCCACCCTACTCCTGTCGCGCTCGCCCGGCATGTGCCGGACGTGGCGTCTATGCGGCAGCCTGCGGCCGGCTCAGACCGTACCGCGGGTCTTGCCGATCCAGGGCCGGTAGAACTCGCGGATGGCGGCCATGTCGGCGGCGTCATCGCCGGTCGGCGTGAACAGCGGGCCGATGCCGATGGTCTTCTCCGGGTAGTGGAAATACGCGGCCAGGATCGGCACGTCGGCCATCCGCGCGATCTTCAGGAAGCCGGCCTTCCAGTCCTTCACGGCCTTGCGGGTGCCCTCGGGCGTGATGGCGAACCACATCTTCTCGTTGTTGCGCAGCAGGTCCACGGCCTGGCCGACGGTGCCCTGCGGCGAGCTGCGGTCCAGCGGGATCACACCCAGCTTGTGCAGCAGCGGGCCGAGCGGCCACCAGAACAGCGATGCCTTGCCCAGCACCTTCACCTTCATGCCCAGCGCGATCTTCGCGGCCATGCCCCACAGGCCATCCCAGTTGGACGAATGCGGGGCGATGATGAAGACCAGCCTGGGGATGTCAGGCAGGGTACCGGTCACCTTCCAGCCGCCCATGCGCAGGGTGCAGCGCGCCAGCCAGCGCAGGAAGGCGTTGGGTTTGACCTGCGGCATCTGCGGCGGCACGGCCGGCAGCAACGAAGTCGGGTTGTTCAAGCAATCACTCCCAGTCACGTGATGAGCGCCCGCGCTTGATCTGCGCGCGCCCGCGTTTGGCGTCCAGACGACGCAGTTTCGACCCGAGGGTCGGCTTGGTGGCCTTGCGCGGCTTGGGCACGCTCAGCCCGGCCTGGATGAAGGCCGCCAGCCGATCGCGCGCATCCTCGCGATTGCGATCCTGGGTCCGGAAACGTTGCGCGTCGATGACCAGCACGCCTTCGCCGGTCATGCGCCGGTCACGCCGCGCCAGCAGGCGCGCGCGCAACGGTTCGGGCAACGAGGGCGAGTTGGCCACATCGAAACGTAGTTCCACCGCGGTGGAGACCTTGTTGACGTTCTGGCCACCGGCGCCACTGGCACGCACGAACCGCTCGACGATCTCGCCGTCGGGGATTTCAAGCTGCGCGCTGATGGTGACCGGTCCACTGCCCATCCGCGCATTGTAGCGGCAGCCACGCACCGGAGTGCGGCATCGCGCCCCGTATGCCGCCGATCAGGTACCGAACACGCCGCCTTCGCCTTGGCTGCGGGTATGCTGGCCGTCCCATGTACTGCAGGAAGCCCGCATGACCCGCACCGCACCCGCCCTGCCGTCCCTGCTGCGCCGCGCCGCCCTGCTGCTGGCGCTGGCCGTGGCCAGCGTTCCGGCCCTGGCCGCGCCGCCGACCGATGGCGACATCAACCGCCTGCTGTCGGCGTCACGCGCGCAGAGCATGATCGACACCATGCTGCCGCAGATCGAGGCGATGCAGCAGCAGCAGTTCCAGCAGGTAGCCGCACAGCGCCAGCTCAATGCCCAGCAGCAGGAACAGCTGAAGCGGATCCAGGCGCGGACCAGCCAGACCCTGCGCCAGGCCCTGTCGTGGCAGCAGCTGCGGCCGATGTACGTGGACCTGTACAAAAAGACCTTCAGCAAGGAAGACGTGCTGGCGATGGCCGAGTTCTACGAGAGCGCGGCCGGCCAGAGCCTGCTGGACAAGACCCCGGCGCTGATGCAGAACGTGGTGGTGGCAATCCAGGCGCGCATGCAGCCGCTGTTTGCGGACCTGCAGAAGGATCTGGAAGCGATCGTCAACGAGCCGGAAAAGAAATGAGGTAGTGCCGGCCGCTGGCCGGCTCCCCATTACATCTGGAATCGCGCAGATGCCGGCCAGCGGCCGGCACTACCGTCAATCGGTATCCACCTGCCAACCGAACAGGTCCAGCGCCTTCTGGAACCCACCGTCCAACGGCGCACGCACGTCCACCGCGCCACCGTCCGGATGCGGGAAGCGCAGGCGCTCGGCGTGCAGCAGCATGCGGTGCACGCCCTGCATGCGGAAGATGCGGTTGTGGCGACCATCGCCGTGGCTGGTGTCGCCGATCATGTGATGCGAGAGGTGCTTGAGGTGCCGGCGGATCTGCCGGAAGCGTCCGGTCTGCGGCTGGCAGCGCAGCAGTGCGTAGCGCGAGCTGGTGAATTCACCGACCGGCACCGACAGCTCGCCGGTGGCCAGGCGCTGGAAGTCGGTGATCGCCGGCTTTTTCACCGGCTTGCCCGGGCCGCCGTCCAGATCATGATCGACCTGCCAGGTGAGCTCGGCCGGCCAGCCCCGGCAGACCGTCAGGTAGTCCTTCAGCACTTCGCCGCCCATCAGGGCCTTGCCCAGCGCACTGGCGGTATCGCGGTCGAAGCCCAGCAGCAGGCAGCCACTGGTGGCCCGGTCCAGGCGATGCACGAGGAAGATCGGGCGGCCCAGCTGCTCGCGCAGGCGGTCGGCCAGGAAGTCGTCTTCGCCACGGGCCAGCTTGCTGTCGTGGACCATCAGCCCGGCAGGCTTGTTGACCACGGCCAGGCGCTCATCCAGGTGCAGCAGCTGCAGGGGCGCGGTGTCGGTCTCGACCGCGGCGAGGGTATCGGGTTCGGTGCTCACGGCAGGATTATCGGGGCTGGGCACTGAATGGGGTAGAGCCGGCCGCTGGCCGGCTGCCTCCGGGCAATCGGATGGCTGCGGTTGCCGGCCGGCAACCGCGTGCCAACCAAGGTTGGCACCTACCTGTAGAGCGGTCAGGCGCTGCGCACGGCCAACAGCTCGCCGTTGCCCACCGGCACCAGGCTGGTGCTGAAGTCCGGATCAGCGTCCAGCAGCACGCGCAGCGGTTGCATCTCTTCCGCATGCGAGGTGGCGTTGTCCACCACCAGCAGGCCACCGGGACGCAGCACGCGGCGCAGCTGCGGCCACCAGCCGGCGTACTGCCCGCGGTCCGAATCGAGGAACAGCAGGTCGATGCAGGCATCGGCGGCCTGCGCCAGCCAGAGCCCGGCATCGCCACGGACCAGGCTGATGCGATCACCCAGGCCACTCCGTGCAAACGTGGCTCGCGCCATCGCCACCTTGTCGTCGGCGTACTCCAGCGTGGTCACGTGGCCGTCGATGGCTGTGGCTGCCTCGGCCAGCCACAGCGTGGAATAGCCGTTGGACGTACCGATTTCCAGCACCCGGCGAGCGTTGCCGAAGCGCACCAGCACCGACAGGAATTCACCGGTGTCGGGCGTGATGTTGAGCATGCGTCGGCCGCGCTCGCTTTCGCGTGCGTCGTTGTCGGCGCCGAAGCGGATCAGTTCGTCCTTGAGTGCCTGCAGCATGGGGCCTACTTCCACCACGCGCGCAGCAGCGCCACTGCGCCGACCGCACCGGACAGCCAGCTCCACGCCGGCACGTCGCCCCAGTACCAGCCCGGCGGCTGCAGCACATACATCAGTGCAGCGATGGCCAGCAGGCCGACACCGGTGATCGCGCCGACCGCATGCTTCTGCAGGCGCTGCACGCTGGCATCCAGTGCGGCCAGGTCGCGCGAACGCATCGACAGTTCGTGGCGGCCTTCCACCTGCTGGGTCAGCCAGGCGTGCACCAGGCGCGGCATGTCCGGCGCATGGGTCATGATTTCCGGCAGGCGCTTGCCGATCTCGCGTACCACCCGGCGCGGGCTGTAACGCTCGCGCAGGATCTTCGCCAGCACCGGCTTGGCCACCGCCCAGATGTCGATCTGCGGGTCGAGCTGGCGGCCGACGCCTTCGATGTTCAGCAGGGTCTTCTGCAGCAGGATCAGCTGCGGCTGCAGGGTCAGCTGGTAACGCTGGGCCACGCGGAACAGCTTCATCAGCACTTCGGCCAGCGAGATCTGCGACAGCGGCCGGGTGAAGTACGGCTCGCACACCGAACGCACGGCGGCCTCGAGGTCATCGATGCGCACGTTGTCCGGCATCCAGCGCGCCTGCACGTGCAGTTCGGCGATGCGGCGGTAATCCCGGTTGAAGATGGCCATGAAGTTCTCGGCCAGGTAGTACTGATCTTCCTGCGAGAGCTGGCCCATGATGCCGAAGTCCAGCGCGATGAAACGCGGGTTGGCGCGGCGCGCCGGATCGGTGTCGACCCAGATGTTGCCGGCGTGCGCATCGGCGTGGAAGAAGTTGTCGCGGAACACCTGGGTGTAGAACACCCGCACGCCCTTGGCGGCCAGCGCCTTGCGGTCGATGCCGGCCTTGTCCAGTGCGGCGATGTCATCGGACGGGATGCCCCACACGCGTTCCAGGGTCAGTGCCCGCTCGGCGGTGTGGCTCCAGATCACTTCCGGCACGTACAGATCGTCGCTGTTTTCCCAGAAGCGGCGCAGCACGCTGGCATTGGCGCCTTCGCGCTGCAGGTCCAGCTCGGCAGCCAGGGTGTTCTCGACTTCGGCCACCACTTCGCGCGGGCGGATCTTTTCGGCGCGCGGGTGGGTGCGCTCGACCAGGGCAGCCAGCGAATTGAGCAACGCGATATCGGCGTCGATCTGCTTCTCGATGCCCGGGCGCAGCACCTTGACCACCACCTGGCGGCCATCGGCCAGCGTGGCTGCGTGCACCTGCGCGATCGAGGCCGAGGCCAGCGGTTCGGTATCGAAGCTGGCGAAGGCCTCGCTGACCGGCAGGCCCAGCGCTTCCTCGACGATGCGACGCGCGGTCTCACCATCGAACGGCTTGACCCGGTCCTGCAGCAGGGTCAGTTCATTGGCCACATCCGGCGGCACCAGGTCGCGGCGGGTGGACAGGATCTGGCCGAACTTTACGAAGATCGGGCCCAGATCCTGCAGCGCCAGACGCAGGCGTGCACCGCGCGACTGAGCGGCGATGTCGGCCGAGGCGCGCGGCACGAACGGCTTGGCCAGGCGCAGCCAGCGCTCGGCAGGAGTGCCCTGCAACAGGTCGTCGAGGCGGTAACGCAGGATCACCCGGCCGATGCGGCTGGCACGCAGCACGGCCTTCATGCGGCACCCCGCAGACGCTGCACGCGTGCACCGAGGCGTTCGACGTCGTCGCGCAGCACGTCCACATCGTCGTGGAAGGCATCCAGCTCGGCACGCGGCACCACGTCGCGCGATTCCTCGGTGATGAACTCGGCGGCGCTGTGGGCCAGGTCGATCGCGCCCTGGCGCGCGTGCTGAAGGGCACCGCGCAGGGTGTTGGCCACTTGCACGCCCAGCACCTCGCCGAACACGCTGACGAAGGGCTGCTGCCAGTCAGGGTCGAAGCCCTTGGCGAGCTGCTGCAGGCGACGCGCCAGTTCGGCATCACCGGCCACGCGCACGCGACCCTTGCCGTTGTTGTCGCCGCGCCGTGCGTTGGCCAGCAGCGGCAGCTGCGCCAGCACGCCGGCCAGGCTGCTGCGCACGGCCAGGTCGGCTTCCTGCGCGTCCACCGGGCCGACCCGCAGTGCATCACCGTCGACGCTGATGCGCATGGCCAGCGACGGCGCTTCCAGGGTCAGGTCGATGTGCCGGCCGTCGAGGCTGGCCAGTGCATGGCGGGTATCCGGATCCAGCGCCAGCGCGCGGTTCAGGGCGATCTGCAGGGCGCGGCCAGCGACCGGCTTGAGGGACTTGAGCAGGGAGAGAGCCATGTGCGCATTCTACCTGCGTGGGTGGGGGGCTTGGGCCGGGCTGCCGCCCGGCACCCGCAGAGGCGACTGCCAGAGCAACATCAAAGGCTGGCTTCCTGTGGAGAGGCGGGGTGGGTTC